>Ga0272441_10006391_pt1 | contig 19787 bp, 20 predicted proteins | sample SSMProp6N_FD_193582 | JGI IMG/M metagenome (GOLD analysis project Ga0272441, IMG submission 193582) | Marine sediment archaeal communities from Little Sippewissett salt marsh, Falmouth, MA, United States - SSM-Prop-6N | ecosystem: Environmental > Aquatic > Marine > Wetlands > Sediment ... | reverse complement strand
ACGACCGTATCCATGGTTGCCTGCCCGTCACTGGCGATCACTGCGCAACGCTCCGACGCCGATCGCACCGCAAGGATTGTGGTCGCTCGTAGAGTGGTCATGAGAACCGTATTCTAGTCCTCCCCCACCGATCCCTCAATGGGATCGAATCGGCATCCGGGGCACAGCTTGCCATCACCGATGAACACAACGCCACACGCTGGGCATGACTTGCCACCGCGTTCCTGGAGCGCCTTCTGGCGTGCACGCGCCATCGTGTACAGCGCGACGAATGCGTTTCGTAACGGCCGATCGGCCACATGATCGAACGCAGCTTCGCTCTCGGATGCTGGCGAGGAGGGCGAGAGCAGGGGAACGGTCATCGGTGGAACTGGGCCCGCCGAGATGCTTCGAAATCGGAAACGGCGTACGCCTTCCTTGCCCAAATGCTCGTTCAAATCGTGGATTAGCCGCTCGCTGAGGTAACGCAGCTCCTGAGCGACAGAAGAGGAAGCGACGCCCAATGTGAGAACGCCTCGTCGCAAATGTATCGCAGTGACGTAGGGCCGCAACCGCGTAGGTAGAAGGTCATTGACAATGAGCAGGGCCTTCTGCGCAGCGAACTGCTCATTCAGTCCGTAGCGTTGGAGAAGCGCTTCTATATCAAGCATTGGAGTCATCGTAGATAGTAGCTGTAGTAGGGCGGGCGAGAGCCTGTGGAGAAACGGCATATTGACCGAACCCGCCAGGTGTTTCCCCTGTGGAGAACCCTGTGGATAACGTGTCGAAAGCAGCGAAATGCTGTGGATATCGTCTGTTCATAGCCTGTAGGTCGGAAGACGGGACCGAGTTATCCACCAGCAAGCCTTGTTTTCCAGGGGTCTTCCGATGGTTATCCACAAGGTTGTCCACAGCCTCTTCGTGGGTGCGGCTTGCCGTAAAGGCCAATGGGATCTGCATTACTCGTGGCTTGCGACAAGGTATCGCGCGCGTAGATTATCCTCGATCTCGCGAACCTCGGAGTACAGCAAAGGTGTATTGGCCAATAGGGTTTTCACCCTCATGTACGAATGCATGATGGTCGAGTGATCTCGCCCTCCGAACACCTTGCCGATGGCTGGGAACGATTGCTTCGTGAGTTCTCGGGAGAGGTAGATAGCGATGTGCCGAGCCTGAGCGATCTCCTTCTTCCGGCTTGCTCCCTCGAGTTCTTCCCTGCCCAGGTGGTAGCGAGCTGTGACCTCTTCCTTGACGTGCTGTACCGTGAGGCGATCCCGGCGTCCTTCTTTCGGAAGTACGGTCTCCACCTTGGCGGTGGTCAGCTGCTCCCCTTCGAGTTCGGCGTAGGCGATGGCCTTGATCAGGGCGCCCTCCAACGCGCGGATGTTCGAGGAGATGCGGCTGGCGATGAGTTCGAGAACCCCGTCATCGATTGTCACACCGTGGCTACGAGCCTTCTCTCGGAGAATGGCGATTCGCGTTTCCAGGTCGGGCGGTTGGATGTCCGCAACCAATCCCCAACGGAAGCGTGACACGAGGCGCTCCTGCAAGCCCGACAGGTCCTCAGGAGCGCGGTCGCTGGACAGGACGATCTGCTTCTCGCTGCCGTACAGCTCGTTGAAGGTGTGGAACAACTCCTCTTGTGTGGCCTCCTTGCCTTCGAGGAACTGAACGTCGTCGATGAGGAGCACGTCCACTTGCCGGTACTTGTCGCGGAAGGCGGGCGTCGTGTTGCTTTGGATGGCGTTGATGAGTTCGATGGCGAAGCGCTCGGAGGTGGTGTAGACGATGGATGGATGGCCGGAAGACGATCGTGCATGGTTGCCTATGGCTTGCAGCAGGTGGGTCTTTCCGAGCCCAACGCTTCCGTAGATGAACAGGGGGTTGTATGCACGTCCCGGGGCCTCGGACACAGCGCGGGAAGCGGCGCACGCCAGGCGGTTGCCCGCACCGCGGACGAAGCGATCGAAGGAGTATTCCGGGTTCAGCGGAAGCGCATCGGGGTCTACGCTGACACGCGCCGTCTCTTCCGGCCGCAAAAGTGGCTGCTGCCGGCGACCGTCTCCATTCGTTGCCACGTCCAATCGAAGGGTGATGGGCTCACCGCAGATCGAAGCCGCGGCGTCCTCGATCACGGAACGGAATCGCCGATGAATGCCACCGCGGGTGAAATCGTCCGGGACACGAACGGTGAGGGCCCCTTCGGAGAGCTGTACTGGGGAAACGGATGCGAACCACGTACCGAGGCTGGCTTCCGGGAGCGTGCTTCGTAGATGAGAGAGGATTTCCTCCCACACCGTCTCCGCGCGCTCCGCCATGCCATCTCCCTACAGATGCCTGCCCCGGGCGCTAGCCACCGACCATCAGCCCGCCAAAGAAATGGTGCCGAGGCCCAGACTCGAACTGGGGACACCGGCCTTTTCAGGGCCGTGCTCTACCACCTGAGCTACCTCGGCACGCAGCTGCGGGGACGACCGGATTTGAACCGGCGATCTCTGGAGTGACAATCCAGCGTCCTGGACCAGACTAGACCACGCCCCCGGAACAAACGCTCACTGGGCGAGACAGGACTCGAACCTGTGGCCTTCCGGATGTAAGCCGGATGCTCTCCCAGCTGAGCTACTCGCCCATTCTACGTCGGTCATGCGATCGTCGCAAACCGAGAAGATGGCGTCCCCAAGGGGATTCGAACCCCTGCTGCCGGGATGAAAGCCCGGTATCCTAGGCCGCTAGATGATGGGGACCGTGGCAGTGAAGTATAGAAGCCACGACAACACTGATCAACGGCATCGTGCCCTTCGCGTCCCATTTCACGCGTAGCTCACCAAGCGTGCGATGCGCAGAACCTTGAGAGATGCTTCGGAGTGCGTGTCGAGGCTGTGGGTCGTGCTGGGCTCGAACCAGCGACACCCGGATTAAAAGTCCGGTGCTCTACCACTGAGCTAACGACCCGAGGATCTCCGGATTGGTGGGTCGTGCAGGACTCGAACCTGCAACCAACGGATTAAGAGTCCGCTGCTCTTCCATTGAGCTAACGACCCGCGTTGAGAGATGGTAAGAACGCTGGTTTCGCGAGTCAAGCTGCGGCATCCGCAGCGCAATCCGGGAGTCGCCCCGGTGCATCTCGCGTCCTGTCAGGGAATGAGGCTGCCGAGCAGCGCCGTGGACGGTCCGTGACTCCCGCTCGGGAGCCACGCCGTGCCGACGACGCGTTCACCTAGGCCATCTAGACGAAGCTGTAGCGCGGCTCCGGGCGGGGGGTGATCGGGCCCGGTTCCTGGATGGAGCCGCGCCCGAAGCGCGCGCGCTGGGCTTGCCAAGAGGCCCTTCGTCTACGCTCGTCGTGGGGTGCCGGGGCGCGTTCCTTCAGTCTCGGGGAGGCGGTCGACGGAGACGTCCTGGAACACAGTACAGATGAGCGGGCGAGCCGTGGGCGACGTCTGCTTCGCGAAAGACGCGTGTCCTCGCTGTCCGGTTTCGTTCACGGATACGCTGAAGCACTCGAGCGGTTGGGGGTCGTGCGCTGCTCGCAGGACGGGAGGGGTGACGTGGGTCCTTGGAAGGCGCTGGCTTGCGGGGTAGGTCTGCTGCTGACCGTCGGGCTTTGGACGGCCACGGTTGCTGCTGTGGGGTCGGTTGTGGTGCTTTACGCGCAGGACTTCTCGTCGGGTCTTCCGACCCAATGGGATACGTCGTCTACGGAGCAGGTCGAGCGCTGGATCAGCAATGGGGAGTACCATCTGCTCGTCCACAGGCCGTACTTCACGGCGTTCGGCATCCTCCTTGGCCGCACGTTCGACAATGGCTGCTTCGCTGTCGACATCACACAACGCGAGGGTTCTCCCCACGTGTCGTATGGGCTAGCGTTCCGCTTCCGTGCTCCGAACAGCTACTACCGCTTCGCGATCTCAGGGGATGGCTACTTCGAGTTGACACGCTGTTCTGAGGGGCAGAGTTGCTATGTCATCTACCGCAAGCGCTGTCATGTACTGCGGCTTGGATGTGGGATGACGAATCGCCTCGAACTGGAGGCCGACGGGTGTCATCTGCGGTGCCTCGTCAACGGAGCCCTGCTCGCTGAGATCACGGACAGCTGCCCTTCCTCTTCAGGAAGCATTGGGATCTTCGTAGAGACGCTGTTTCATGGCGGCGTCCACGTTGCCTTCGACAATATCGGTGTGACGCAACTGGCGGAGTAGGCGAACGAGCGTCGCTTCCCGCGCCGTGGCGAGTGCAGGCCGTCATCAGCTGCCGGCTGTCCGATATCGCCCTGCGATGCCCGCGAGATGGTCGATGACCTGTTGGATCCAGCAGTACGTTGACGGGAAGGTGAGCAGCGCGGCGTGTGCCCGCTCCAGCTCGACCGTTCGTGCCAAGGCTAGGCCGTCCTTGTCACGGGTCAATCGGAGCAGCGCGACGAGATCTCCAAGGTGCACGTGGACCTCGTCCTGTAGCGCTCCGGGCAGTGCCTGCTGGACGATGGATGCCCTGCGGACAGCATCCCGCCCGGCCTTGGTCAGCTGGCTTCGGAGTGCACCCTGTGCGCGCCCCGGTGGGCGGCTGTCGATCACGGCTGACGCGAGTCTGTCGATCAGGCGCTCTCCCGCCCCGGCAAGCATGCTCACGGCCGCCATCGAACGCCCCGACAGGAAGCACTGCAACGCCTCGTGGACGGCAAGAATGACCTCGTCGTCGGCCTCATCCCCGAAGCGGCTCAGGTACTCGGTCGAGTCGTGAAGGAGAAGAGCGTCCTCTTCGAGACACCGCGCGCCATACGTTGTCAAGTGGAGGAATGGCAGGTGGAGATTGAGGGAGTTCTTCCCCGGGGCAAGAACCCCCTGCAGAAGAAGCTCCCAGATGACCTCCTGCAGGAGAAGCGCATCCCCACGCGAGTAGTCGTCGCAACGCTGGCGAATGCGCGACTCGATCGCATTCACGTGGGTCTGGGACTCCTCGCGCAGGACCTGTAGGATCTCGCGTCGCAGATCGCTGGTCTCCATGGCCACGAGATCGTGCGTGACGAGGAGAACGGTTGTCAAACCGGAGCAGCAAGCTAGCATAGCGTCATGGAGCCTTTGGCATTCAGCGGCGAGCGCCCAGCACCGCTTGCCGACCGCATGCGGCCGCGCCGACTGGAAGACGTCGTTGGGCAGCAGGCCCTCCTTGGAGCGACGGGTCCGCTGCGAACGCTCATTGAACGAGATCGCTGCCGGGCTTTGCTGTTCTGGGGGCCGCCGGGAAGCGGCAAGACGACGGTCGGGCGGATCATCGCGGAGCGGTCGGAGTCACCGTTCGTTCATCTGTCTGCGGCATTGTCCGGCGTCAAGGAGGTCAAGGCGGTGTTGGAGCGGTCGGCTGCGCGGTGGCAAACGGGCGGAACGCGTGACCTTCTCTTCCTCGATGAGATCCATCGCTTCAACCGCGCGCAGCAGGATGTTCTGCTGTCGCACCTCGAAGAGGGCACCGTCCTGTTTATCGGGGCGACCACAGAGAACCCGTCCTTCGCCCTCACATCCGCGTTGCTGTCACGTTGCCAGTTGTTCCGCTTCGCACCTCTGGATGCGGCCGCGTTGCGAAGCCTGATCCGGCGAGCGGTGGAAGATACCCGGGGACTCGAACCCGGGTTTCGCGTGACGGATGAGGCACTGGAGACGCTCATCGTCCTGTGTGATGGTGATGCTCGACGTGCGCTGAACGCCCTCGAGCTGGCCGCCTCTGTTGCCGCCGGCCAGAGCATCGGCCGCGAGCAGGTCCAGCACGCCGTCCAGCGCAAGGCTCCGCAGTTCGATCGGGCCGGAGATGAGCACTTCAACATCATCTCTGCCCTGCACAAGTCGATTCGCAACTCGGATGCTGATGCGGCGATCTACTGGCTGGCTCGGATGTTGGAGGGCGGCGAAGATCCACGGTTCATCGCTCGCCGGCTGATCCGCATCGCGAGTGAAGATGTGGGACTGGCCGATCCGCGAGCGCTGTCGGTGGCGGTCGCTGCCCGTGACGCTGTGGAATGGATTGGCTTGCCGGAGTGCGATCTGGCGCTTGTCGAGGCAGCCGTGTACCTGGCAATGGCGCCGAAGAGCAATGCCCTTTACGAGGGATACGCCAGAGCCGTTGATGATGTGCAGGGGGACACCAACGACCCCGTTCCTCTTCACCTGTGCAATGCGCCGACAGCGCTCATGAAGCGGCTGGGCTACGGGCGTGGATACCAGTACGCCCATGACGTGCCCGGAGGTGTGGCGCGCATGGCGTGCCTGCCCGATCGATTGGCGGGACGGCGCTACTACCGGCCCAGAAGCGCCGGGTGGGAGCGCCTCTTGCGACGACGCGTGGAACGTCTGCGACGACAGCAGGCGAATTCGGGAGGCGGAGCCACGGAGCCAGGGTAGCCGGTGGGCGACGGGCTGTGGGTTTCCCGTGGTGTGGTGTGGGCTGGCGCACCTGCAACGATAGTCACCCACCGGCGCCTGGGGCTAGTGCAATTGCGCCTCCTCGCGATCGAGGTACTGTAGAATCGCGTCCATCGCGAGGTGATTGATCGGGCGGCTTCGCTGGTGCGAGAGGTGCGTGAGCCTCTCAATCGGGTGAAGCGGGAGCTTGCGCGTTGGGATGTAGACGGAGAGCGTCGTGGGATGGGTGTCCATAGTTTCCACCTCCAATGGATGGAAAACAGCATATACCATCCGCTACGGATATACAAGTCCTCTGTTCCACCGTGACCAGGAATCGGGCTGAGAAACGGTCACGGATCATCGTGACAGGGCGCGTGCAGGGCGTGTTCTTTCGCGCAAGCACCGTGCAACGCGCGACGGCTCTTGGGGTGTCTGGCTGGGTGCGCAACCTTCCCGATGGGCGCGTGGAGATCGTTGCCGAGGGAGCTTCCGATGCCGTGGATACGCTGATCTCCTGGGCACGACGCGGGCCAGAAGCGGCCCGTGTGCTGTCGACCAGCGTCCACGACGAACCGCCGCGCGGCGAGTCCGGCTTCGGGGTTCGCTATGATGCGGTGCTCGATGGCGATGCGTCGCCCGCAGCTTGGTAGACGTACCGCTTGATGTCCAGCTTCACGCTCTTCTCGAACGGCTCGTCGACGAGTGCGATACACTCCTTGTGCTTGATGCGCTTGAACACGGCGAGGTTCTCACCTGCCTCACGGATCTCCTCCCAGATGTGGTCGAGCGCCGCTTCCTGATTGGTGATGCCCAACCCTTTCAGGGTGTCCTTGTGGGGATACACCATGGCGCATACGGCGGGCGCGCCTTGACGCTGCCCTTCGTAGACCATGATCTCCTCGACGGCGGGGATGCGCGTCAACTCCCACTCGACCTCTTCGGGGTAGACGTTCTTGCCCGTGTCGAGCACGATCACGTTCTTCGCGCGTCCGGATAGGATCAGACGTCCGCCCTCGATGCGCCCCAGGTCACCGGTGTGGAACCAGCCGTCGGCATCGATCACCTCGGCCGTCGCTTCCGGATTGTTGTAGTAGCCGGCCATGATGTTCGGTCCGCGCGCGAGCACTTCCCCAACCCCTACGTCATCGGGGTTGTCGATCTTCAATTCCACACCCTCGACGGGCTCCATACCTGGCTCGGAGGCGAACGCGGTGCACATCGTCAGCAGGGGCGCGGTTTCCGTTAGCCCGTAGCCTTCCATGATGCCGATGCCCATGCGGCGGAATCCCGCGGCCGCCTCGGGGCTAAGGGGTGCTCCGCCGGACGTGAAGAAGCGGAAGCCATGACCGAACAGCTTGCGGGTGACCAGGCGCCCCATCAGCTTCGGCCACGTGCGGTCGATGAAGCGCTTGAGGCCGCTCTTGTCAATGGAGTCTCGGATGCGGGCGTAGAGGACGTTGTACAGCTTGGGAACGCCGAGGATGATGGTTGGCCGTGCGCGCAGCATGACCGCGGCCAGATTGCGATCCACGGGGGCGTAGGTTGTCGTGCCGCCCACCACCATTGGACAGATGAGCGTGATCGTCAGGCCGTAGATATGGTGCCACGGGACGATGGACAGGAAGTTGTCCTCGGAGGCGAGTGCGACGGTCTTGACCGCGGTAAGGGCGTTCGACGCGATGTTGGCGTGACTGAGTACTGCACCCTTCGCATTGCCTGTCGTTCCCGAGGTGTACATGAGGATGGCCATGTCCTCGGGATCGACCTTCACGGAGGTGAGTGGCCGGTGCCCCAACACCAGCGAGTCCATGAATCGGATCTCGTCGCTTGATGGACGATCCATGGAGATGAGGAGCAGATCAGGCAGCGATCGGTTCTTGATCGAAAGGAGTGTCTCGTTCAGCCCACCGGAGATGATCGCTGCTTTGGCTCCGGCTTCGGAGAGGATGCGCTCGATCTCCCCTTCCTGAAGGTCGGGGTCCAGAGGCACGACGGCGGCGCCGCAGCGCAGGATGGCGTACAGGGATGACGCGAACGCGGCACGCGGCTTGGAGATCAGCGCCACCTTGTCGCCCTTGACGATGCCCAGCTCGTTGAGTGCCGACGCAAGCCGTCCGACGGTCTCCCCCAGGCGGCTGTAGCTGATTTCGTTGAGGATCAGGCGGATCCCGCGGCCCCGTTTTCTCTCCTTGGGAACGAGCATCCGCAATGCCACCAGATCCGCATACTTGGCCAGCGCCTCATCGAACAGTTCGTTCAGCGTGGGGTACATCTCCACCTCCCGTGGGCATTCAGGCAGCCTAGCGTTCCGATCACGTCACTGTAACCATAGACCACGGATGACCGCTCACACAACTGCCGACACCGGCACGGGGCCCGGCCCGTGAGCGCAGCGGCGATCTGTCGACGAGGTCAGTGCAGAGAGCCTCGGGTGAGGTACTTCTCCGCTTCGATGGCGGCAATCGCTCCGTCGCCCGCGGCGACGATCGCCTGGGCGTAATCGCGCACGCCGGCGCGTACATCCCCTGCGGCGAAGACCCCAGGGATGTTCGTCGCACGCCGTTCGTCGGTCAGGATGTAGCCGAACTCGTCGAGGGCCACATCGCCGCGGAAGCAATCAGTTGCCGGCACATGACCTATGCTCACGAAGACGCCGTCGATCGGCATCTTCCGAAGCTCTCCGGACGCGAGGTCGCGAAGCACGACCCCATCCACCTTGGCATCCCCGAAGACCTCCTCGATCGTGGCATTCCACACGAAGTGGATCTTCGGCTCGCGGTGCGCCCGAAGCTGCAACGTGGGCGCCGCCCGCAGCGCCTTTGGATCGTCCTCAGGATGACGTACGACGATCCCCACAGAGCGGGCAAATCGCGTGAGAAACAGCGCTTCCGTCAGGCCGCTATCGCCGGCCCCGACGACGAGGAGCCGAGCATCCCGGAAGAAGAACCCGTCGCAGGTGGCGCAGGTCGAAACGCCTTTCCCCAGCAGGCGGGCGGCTCCGGCGGCAGGAAGTTTGATCGGCCGTGAGCCCGTGGCCAGGATCGCGGTCCTCCCAACGTAGACGTCCGCGTCTCCACGGATCCGTATGGTGTCCACCTGAGGCTCGATTCGCTCCACGTTGTCGGACACGATACGTGCGCCGAGCCTCTGCGCTTGCCGGGTCATCTGCTGCGTCAACTCCGTGGCGCGGATCGCCTCCGCGAATCCGGGGTAGTTCTCGATCAGATCCGTTTCGTTGAGCAATCCTCCAGGTGACTTCCTCTCCACGAGGAGGGTAGACAACAGGGAGCGGCGCGCGTAGATGGCAGCGCTCAGCCCTGCCGGGCCCGCGCCAACGATGATCAGATCGTGCACGTCTCGGGACCGCTTGGCAGGCTGCTCCACGCGCGTCATTCGAGGTCGAACTCCTCCAGGCTGAGCACACCTTGGGCGTTCTCAACGGCGCGACGGATACGCAACTTGGCCTCGTTGAGCTGGGTTCTGATGCGCTTCGCCACCGCGGTCCCTTCCTCGAACAGACGGATCGTCTCCTCAAAGGGAACGTTGGGCTCCTCCAGCCGCTTGGCGATCAGCTCAAGCTGTGCCATGTCCTCATCGATGGACATCGGCTTGGTCCACCTCCTTGACCTCGGATCCCAGCTTGCCGCGCCACAGCCGGGTTTCGATTGTCGCTCCTCGTTGCACACCGGTCGAGTCACGCAATGGGGACGCGTTCCCCTGCACGAATGTCAATGAGTAGCCGCGCTCCAGTGGTCGATGGGGGTCTGAGAGGTCGATGGTCTGTGCGTGTGCCGCGAGCGCGGTCGCGGTCTCCGACCATCGCCCTCCAAGCCCTCGGCAGAGGCTCCCCACACTGTGGTCGAGGCGCTGGTCGAGCAGTTCGGTGCGGCGCAACGGAACGCGTAGGACGTACGATTGGATATGCCGATGCAGCCGCTCGTCTGCGGAGCGGAGCGAAGCGTGCGCCCGGTGGGCAACGCTACGGGCGACGGACAGCGCGCGTGCTGCGATCTCCTCGCGGTCGGGCGCGAGCAGTTCTGCCGCCGATGAGGGCGTGGGAGCTCGCCGATCGGCGACGAGGTCCGCTATGGTGAGGTCGATTTCGTGTCCAACGGCTGAGATCGTTGGGATCGAACAGGCGTGTAGTGCGCGGGCGACGCGCTCGTCGTTGAACGGTGAGAGATCCTCTGCGGAGCCTCCGCCGCGCGTCACGATCACGACATCGAGAGGAGCGCCCTCGACGCGGAACCTCACGGCTCGATCCAGGGCGTCCACAACCTCTGCGGCTGCGCCGGCCCCTTGGACGGATGCCGGCAGAAGGATCAGCTCGACGAGCGGCCATCGCCGCTCAAGTACGGATACGATGTCTCTCAGAGCGGCGCCTGTAGGGGATGTCACGACGCCCACCCGACGCGGGAACGTCGGCAGCGGCAGTTTGTGCCCGGGGTCGAAAAGCCCTTCCTGGTGGAGCTTCGCCTTGAGTTGCTCGAACGCGATTTGCTGTGCGCCGAGCCCCGCGGGTTGGATCGCGGTCACGACCAGCTGGTAGCGACCTCGAGGTTCGTAGATCGTTAACCTCCCGTACACGAGGACCTCCACACCGTCCGTCAGTTCCGTGACAGGCAGAGGAAGGCGAGAACGGAATCGCACGGCGGAGATCTCCGAGGTGCCGTCGACAAGCGTGAAGTAGGCGTGTCCGGATGAAGCCACTGCGAGGTTGGAGATCTCCCCCCGGACCCAGAGGTTTCCCAATGCTTGTTCGAGCGTTGCCTTGGCGGCTCGATTCAGTTCCGATACGGAAAACACGTGGATCTCAGACATCCCAGTTGAGTGTAGCGCGCGATGTCGTTGCACGCGAAGCGAACGCCGGAAAGCTTGAGGAGTAGAGGCCTCTTGCGTAACGTTTACGTTATGCAGGAGCGTGGCTTGCAGCGGCGGTTCCCTGCGTCCATGCGGTTGAAGGGAGCCACCAGCTTCCAGCGCGTCTTCCGCCGTGGCCGCGTGCGCTCGTTGCGCCTGTTCTCGCTGCACGTCCTGCGACAACCAGGGGTGACGCGAGTCGGCGTCGTCGTCCCCAGGAGATGGGGGTCGGCCGTGGAGCGGAACCGCATCCGAAGGCTCGTGCGCGAGGTGATCCGCCTTCACCGCGAGGTCTTTGCGGATGCGGAGTTCATCGTGCGGCCGACAGAACACGCGCGGCAGTGCAGCTTCTGGGATCTGGAACGGGAATTGCTGTCAGCCTTCACGGCTGGCCGGCGATCGGAGGCCCGAGATGAAGAAAGAGACGATCTACCTCACCAAGGACGGATACGAGCTCATGAGTCAGGAGCTTGATCAGGCGAAGAGAACCCTGTACGAGGAGATCCCTGAGAAGCTCAAGGCATCGAAGATCAACGGGGGGGACCTGCGCGAGAACAAGGAATACATGTACCTCCAGAGCGAACAGCAGTACTACGAGAGGGAGGTGCGTCGTCTGACGGCGATCCTTGAAGCATCGGAGGTCATCCCCGATGAACAGATCTCGCGAGACGCGATCAACATCGGCTCAAGCTTCATCCTCCAGGACCTGGAGATCATGGAAAGCGGGAACTTCAGCCTTGTGAGTTCCGCCGAAGTAGATCTCGAGAAGGGCAAGATCTCGGTGGAGTCCCCCGTAGGGCGCGCCCTTGTGGGCAAGAAGGAAGGTGACGAAGTGGTCGTCGAGTTGCCGCGGGGCAGCTCGAGATTTCGCGTCATTGCGATCAACGAGTAGTCATGTCTGACGCGCTCAGCGAGGCTCGCCGCCACAAGCTTGAGACACTGAGACAGGCCGGGATCGATCCGTTCCCGGCGCGCTTCGCTCGCTCGCACGATATCGTCAGCGCGTGCCAGCGCGGGACCGGATTGGCGATCGGTGAGAGTTCCAGCGAGTCGGTCACAGTGGCCGGGCGCCTCGTCGCGATGCGTTCCATGGGTAGAGCCGCCTTTCTCGATCTTCGCGACGGGACCGGTCAGATCCAGCTGCACGCGGCTGTCGACCAGCTCGGGGAGGATGCCTACCGAGCGCTTGTTGACTGCGATGTCGGGGACTTCCTCGGGGTGCACGGCGCGTTGTTCCGCACGAAACGCGGCGAGCTGTCCGTGGCCGTTCACCGATGGGAGCTTCTGTCGAAGTCGTTGCGGCCACTACCGGAGAAGTGGCACGGACTGCGCGACGTGGAGTTGCGCTACCGCCATCGAAGCCTGGATCTGATCTCCAATGACGCGGTACGCACTGCGTTCCGCCAGCGTTCGCGGATGATCTCCGTGCTCCGTCGTTTCCTCGATGAGCGTGGATTTCTCGAGGTCGAGACACCGATCATGCAGCCGCTGGCGGGCGGCGCGAGCGCGCGCCCGTTCGTCACCCACCACAACACGTTGGACGTCGACCTCTACCTTCGCGTGGCCAAGGAGCTGTACCTCAAGCGCTTGGTCATCGGCGGATTCGATCGTGTGTACGAGCTCGGACGCGATTTCCGCAACGAAGGCGTGTCGACACAGCACAACCCGGAGTTCACCATGCTCGAGATCTACGAGGCGTACAGCGACTACAGCGGAATGATGGCGCTTGCTGAGGAGATGGTGACAGCTTGTGCGAAGGAGCTGCACGGGGCAACGGAGATCGAGTTCGCGGGCCAGCGCATCGATCTCGCTCCACCGTGGCGCCGGGTGACGCTTGAGGAAGCTGTCGAAGACGCTTTGGGGGTCACGGTCATCGATGCCTCAGAGGAGGATCTGCGCGGGGCGGTGCAGGCGAAAGGGATGGAGCTTCCCAGCGGTACGCGCGGAGAGCTTCTCGCCCATCTGTTCGAAACCGCCGTCGAAGACACGCTGATCTCCCCGACGTTCGTCTGCGATTACCCTGTGGATGTCTCCCCGCTCGCCAAGTTCAAGCAGGGCAGTCGCGATACGGTCGAGCGCTTCGAGCTGTTCATCGGCGGAATGGAGGTCGCGAATGCGTTCACGGAGCTGAACGATCCCGATGATCAGCGCCGCCGTTTCGAGGCCCAAGACCTTCTTCGGCAGCAGGGCGATGACGAGGCCCAGCGCATCGATGAGGACTTTCTGTTCGCTCTCGAGCACGGGATGCCCCCGACGGGGGGGATTGGCGTGGGGATTGACCGATTGGCGATGCTCCTCACGGATTCACCGTCCATTCGCGATGTGATCCTCTTTCCGGCCGTGCGGCCGAAGGACAAGCCGGCATGAGCGCCAACGCGCGAGTGAGGGGTGGCCTCGAGCATGCCATGGAGCAGGTGGCGCGCTGGGATCTCGAAACGATGGATGCCGTGGCGACCCATCCCCTGCTGCGGCGTCTTCATGGGCTGTTCGTCACGGCTACGGTGCTCGGTGACGGATACCTGTGGGGCGCCCTCGCGTTGGGCCTCATTCTGTTCGGCTCGGCCGCGCACCGCAGCCACGTCCTCATCGCCCTTGGCATCAACGTTGTTAGCATCACGCTGTTCCAGCTGTTCAAGCTGATGTTCGCGCGTCCGCGTCCGACGTTCGTTCACTCGACGCTGTGGTCGCGAGCGGCGGACAGCTACGCGTTCCCATCGGGCCATGCGACGATCGCATTCGGCATCGCTTGGCTTGTTGCAGCGCTGTATCCCCACTTGTACTTCCAGCTGCCGACGTTCCTCGGGGCGGTGACCATCGCCATCTCCCGTGTCTATCTTCGCGAGCACTACCCGCTGGACGTGATCGGCGGTGCGCTGCTCGGGTCGATCACCTCCGTGTACCTGCTTCCCGTGTTCTCCGGCTTGCTGCTTTGACAATGCCCCGCCCGGCCCTGTACCATCTGCCTGTCGGGTAACTCCATGCGATCGAGGGGTGTTTCATGGATCATCATCTATCTCAACGGACATCCACGGCTCAACGGTCCGCGATTCGTGAGCTGCTTGCCCTTACAGAGAAGCCGGAGATCATCTCGTTTGGCGGGGGGCTTCCCGCACCAGAGACGTTCCCCCACGAGGAGCTTGCCGATATCGCGGCGGAGTTGATTCGAACGCAGTACGCAAAGGTGCTGCAATACGGGGCCACGGAGGGAAGCGCCACGCTGCGCGACGAAGTCGTGCGCTGGCTTGCCCCGCAAGGCGTGTTCGTGACACGCGAGGAACTGCTCATCACCACGGCATCGCAACAAGGCCTCGATCTGCTCGCCAAGGCGTTCATTGATCCCGGGGATGTCGTATTCTGCGGGTTGCCCACCTACCTCGGGGCGATCCAGGCGTTCCGCATGTTCCAAACCGACCTCGTTGGCGTTCCGCTAGAGGATGACGGCATGAATCTGGATCGGTTGGAAGAGCGGATCGCCGAGACGCGGGCAGAGGGCAAACGGGCGAAGGCGGTATATGTTGTCCCCGACTTCCAGAATCCCAGTGGGATTACCATGTCCGGGGCCAAGCGCGAGCGCCTTCTCGACATCGCCCGACGCGAGGATCTGCTGATCTTCGAGGACGATCCCTACGGCCAGCTTCGCTTCGCCGGGGAGCCCATCCCGTCGATCTGCAGTCTCGATACGGAGGGCCGCGTCATCCTCCTGCTGACGTTCTCCAAGGTGCTTGCCGCGGGGCTTCGCCTGGCCGCCGTCGTGGCGCGCGGCCCGTTGATGGATCCCTTGGTCGTCGCCAAGCAGGCCGCCGATCTGTGTACATCGAAGCTCACGCAGCACCTCGCGGCGCACTACATGAAACGCTGCGGCCTGGAGCAGCATTTGGAGACCATACGCAGCGTCTACCGTGTCAAGCGTGACGCCATGATTGCGGCTCTGGAGCGCTATATGCCGCAGCACGAGGGTATTAGCTGGACCCATCCCGACGGCGGTCTGTTCCTCTGGGTACGGCTTCCGGAAGGGCTGGACACCGGCGAGATGTTCCGGCGCGCCATCGAACACAACGTTGCCTATGTCACGGGGAGCGCGTTCTACGTGGATGGCGGAGGGAAGAACACCATGCGGCTGTCCTACTCCGTCGTGACCGAAGAACAGATCGACGAAGGGATCAAGAGGCTGGCCGTTCTCATTGGGGAGGAACTGGCGACGCTTGGCGTGCGTCAGGCCGTCGCCTAGCCCCTCGTCGCCCGGCTCGCCGGATCATCCGGCCGGAAGCTCGACGCCTCTTCGGTGAACGCTGTGACCAGGCGGATGGTCTCCTCTAGATCCTCAAGGCGCAGCGTCGATGTGGGCGAGTGGATGAAGCGACACGGAACCGACACCACTGCTGCTAGGACCCCGCCGCGCGTGAGATGGATCGCTCCCGCATCCGTTCCCCCGTAGGTTGGGAGCTTGTACTGGTAGCGGATCGACCGTCTCTCAGCCAGATTCTCAAGGAACGCCACGAAATCGCGGGACACTACGATGGAGCGATCGGCGACGGTCAGTGCTGGACCCTGCCCCAGGCGTACGGGCTGATTCTCCTCGTTGACGCCGGGCATGTCGGCGCCGATCGTTCCTTCGATCGCGAGGGCGAGATCCGGCGAGATTCGATAGGCGGCCGTTCGCGCCCCGCGCAGTCCGACCTCCTCGCCGATGACGAAGGCGAACACGGTGGTCATCTCCAGTTCACGATCGGCGAGCCGCCTGGCGGTCTCGATCAGCACCGCGCACCCCGCACGGTCGTCGAACGCCTTTCCCGTCACGTAGCCATCCTTGATCTCCGTGAACGGGTAATGGATTGTCAGCGGATCGCCGATGCGCACCCCGAGCGACGCGGCTTCATCGGCCGATGTGGCTCCGATGTCGATGAACAGGTCCTCGATCTGTAGCGGACGCTTGCGAGCCTCCTCGCTCAGAATGTGCGGAGGTGCCGATCCGATCACTCCACAACGCATCGCGCCTGAGCGCGTGTGGACCGTCACCCGGTGCGCAGGCAGGGTGCGCGGGTCCCAGCCGCCGATGGGGGCGAAGCGCAGGTATCCCGCGGCATCGATCCACTTGACGATGAAGCCGACCTCGTCCATGTGAGCATCGAGCATGAGGACCCGGTCGGAGCGTCCCTGCCGTCTAGCGAGGAGATTCCCGAGGGGATCAAGCTGGATCTCATCCACGTGAGGCGCCACCAGCTCAGCAATCCGTTCGCGGACTGGACGTTCGAAGCCGGCGACGCCAAAGCTGTCGGACAGCGTTCCAAGGAGATCTCTGAGATGCATCGCGCTCCTTTCGATCGATCGAGTATAGAGGGCGCAGGGCGTCATTCACTGCGCTTCATGCGGGCGAGAATGGCTTGCGCGAGAGCTTCCGGGATCTTCGCCGCCGCCGCGATGTCCGCTTCGGTGGCCTTGGCGAGGCGTTCCAGGGAGCCGAAACGCTTCACCAACGCGGCCTTGCGCTTCGGGCCGATGCCGCGGACCTCGTCGAGAAGCGACGCCATGCTTCGCTTGCTGCGCAGTCGGCGGTGGTAGGTCACGGCGAAGCGGTGTGCCTCGTCGCGGATCTGACGCAGAAGAAGCAGCGCCGGGTTGTCGGGAGGGAGGGTGCACGGTGCATCGCTTCGCGGCAGATGGATCTCCTCCTTGCGCTTGGCGAGCCCAATGGCTTCGATGCCGTCGATCGCAAGCTCCGAGAGGACGGCGAGGGCTACGTTGAGCTGGCCTTTTCCTCCGTCGATCACCAGGAGATCGGGCAACTCAGAGAACTTGCCGTGGGTGACGGTGGGATCCGAGATCTCCGACAGACCGCGACGAAATCGGCGCTGCAGCACCTCGTACATCATCCCGTAGTCGTCAGGCTTGCCCGAGATATGCAGCTTGAACCGGCGGTAGCTGTCGCGTCGCGGTCGACCGTTCACAAACACCACCATCGAACCTGTGGCTTCACCGCCCTGTGTGTTGGAGATGTCAAACGCTTCGATCCGTTGTGGAAAGGACGCCAGGGACAGCACGGATGCGAGCTCCGTGAGGGACGACAGCGCCTGTTCGCGCATGGATTCCGTGAGACGTTGTCGGGCGAGGGCGTGACGCGCGTTGTCTGCGGCCAAGGTCGCCAGATGGCGTTTCTCCCCGCGTTGCGGCACGTGCAGCCGCACGCGCCTTCCTCGAAGAGCTGACAGCGCATCCGCCAGACTCGCGAGGGACTCGACGGGGTGAGACAGCAGGATCTCCCTGGGAACAGCCGCCGACCGTGCGTAGAACTGCGGCAGGAACGCTTCGAGAACGTCTGCGGGGGACGAGTCCATCGGGGCCTTCAGAAGGAACGCCTCTCGTCCGGAGACGCGCCCCTCGCGGACACGGAACACGTTAGCGCTCGCGCCGGCCTCGGTGACGGCGACGCCGATCACGTCCCGGTCCTTGCCATCGGACAGGCTCATGGACTGGCGCTCCAGCGCATGGATGAGGGCGGTGATCTGGTCCCGCACCGCGGCCGCCTGCTCGAATCGCTGCTCCAAGGAAGCGGTTCGCATCTCGTCTTTCAGATGGTTCACAAGTCCGCGGATCCGTCCGTCGAAGAGCATCCCGACGCCGAGGACGGCATCCGCGTACTCGGCGGCGGTGACCTGTGACGTGCAGGGTCCGAGGCAGCGGCCGATGTGGTAGTTGAGACAAGGTCTTCGCGGCTTGTCGAGAGGCAGATCGAGGGTGCAGGTGCGGATCGGGAACAGCCTCTGCGCCAGCTTAAGCGTAGCGCGCATCGCCTTGACGTTGGTGTAGGGACCGAAGTACTGACCTCCATCGGCTTCGCGGCGGCGCACGATGAGGATCCGCGGGAACGGCTCCGCCGTCAGCTTAAGGTAGGGGTAACGCTTGTCGTCGCGCAGGCGGATATTGAACCGCGGCTGATGGCGCTTGATCAGCGCATCCTCGAGGAGCAACGCCTCGGCCTCGGTCTCGGTTTCAACGATCTCGAGATCGGCGATCTCGCCGATCATGCGTTGCGTCTTGGGATCGTGTCCCGGCTCCGCATGGAAGTACGAGCGGACGCGACTTCTGAGCGACGCCGCCTTGCCGACGTAGATAACCTGGCCCTCACGGTCGCGCATGAGATACACGCCTGGGGATGCAGGCAGCGTCTGCAGCTTGTCGCTCAGTCTCTCCACGGGGTTCCGCTCCACAGCTCCATGGTAGCTGGCGCGTAGGGGGCCCCCAAACGTTGGGCAGGTCTCGAGGCTAAGACCGGTGCGGGACACACCACGGTCTGATGTGCTAGACCCGTCATCGGCTCGTGGTGTTCATCGAACCTCCACAATCCGTTCACGGAGGCTCCACACGTGCGGACCACCATGATGTCGGCACGAGAGCCATCGTGTCATACCTCCGCTGATGGGAAGACCGGAGACGAGGAGGAGGGGTTGGGGGACCGCTTCTCCTCGTTCGCGTTCTCTGGTCGGACGTGATAGGCTCTCATGGCTGCGACCATTCCATACGCACGGTAGCGGGTAGGGATCCATCCGATGACGAACATCCTTGCGCTTGGCAGGCGACTGTACCAGCGTCTTGTGGATCTTGCCCATGTGCACAACATCGATCCCCGCGTGGTCATCCTGATGTCGATCCTCGGATGGATCGTCCACCTCCTCACCTACCTGCCCTGGCTGCGCACACCGTCAGCCGGACTGGGCCTACTGATCACCCTGCGCATCATGGGCCTCGTGGTTCCGGCGTACATTCTGCTCAAGGGGCGGCGGCTTGCTGCCGTGCTCAATGTGGGGTTGGTGGCCAGCTATACCCTGAACACCGCTTGGCACGTCTGCTACTACGTGTATCTCTAGCGCGCGGTCCCTCGCCGAGCGTCTTCACCACGAAGGGAACGAAGAACCTCTGGAGACTCGCTCCCGTTGCGGCAGCAGAGACCCGATACGGATTGCGACACGATGACCGGGGAACGCATGCTTTTGCCCCGGAGGCACGACAAGGCGCACCGCGCGGTGTGAGATCGCTTGTTGGCGGTTAGCGATGCAGCTATCATCGATGGTGCTGTAGAGCACTCGGGGACGTAGCTCTAACTGGGAGAGCACCTGCTTTGCACGCAGGGGGTTGGCGGTTCGAATCCGCTCGTCTCCAGAAGCGTCGTTTGACTGCTTGTCGCACTTGGTCTCTCTGGTGCTTCGCGGAACGCTGGGGTGAAGCGTTGTCCGCTGTGTCTTGAGACAACCCTCAAGCCTGTGTCACTCAGAAGGACGTCCACAGCCAGCACCCGCTCCGATTCCGACGTGGGGAGTGACTGCGAAGGAGCTGGGCCCGCGAGCTCCATCAATGCGGGAGTCTTCGTGGACGTTGCGGCGGGGCTGCCACAGGGTTTCCCCGCCCATACCACTTCCGATTCCGGCACTACGGCAAGGGAGTCATCGGGAAGGCGACGTAGGCGTCGGCCTTTCGGATCCATTCCGAGCATGATGTTCGCTTCGTGGCGAAGGCGACTTCACGCTTCCGACCCCAGTTCGGATCTCGATACCGACACGGTAG
>Ga0272441_10006390_pt1 | contig 19788 bp, 14 predicted proteins | sample SSMProp6N_FD_193582 | JGI IMG/M metagenome (GOLD analysis project Ga0272441, IMG submission 193582) | Marine sediment archaeal communities from Little Sippewissett salt marsh, Falmouth, MA, United States - SSM-Prop-6N | ecosystem: Environmental > Aquatic > Marine > Wetlands > Sediment ... | reverse complement strand
CGGTCTGTGCCGCGCGTGCCGATGCTCCGGCCTGTAACGTCCGTGCGGGCGCCGGGGCCGGGCCGCAACGCGCCGGGCCCCCGCCCGGCCCATGGGGAACGTAAGAAGGGGCTCAGACCGCACTTAGGCAGGGCGCGGGCGCGTCGCCTCCACGCAACGGCCCGGGCGCCAACGCCACGCCGGCCGAACGATCCGCCCGACTGGTGGAGGTGATACATCTGGACGCATAAAAGTCATTGCCCGCACGGACGGCACGGGCGCTCCAGGCCGCAACGCACGCACAAGGCGCACCGCCCGCACAAACCGTCCAGACCGACGCGGGGAAAGGGCAAAACGACCGGCGACGCACGAGGCTCCGCCGGTCGGCTTCGCCCGCGCACGCCGTTGTTGCGCCGGCGACCGAAGGTCGCCGCGAACCGCAAGAGCGGCCCCGCACGCCGCACGACCGGCGACGTACCGTCGCCGGCTGGGCAGGAAGGTCGAGGCCGCCCCGCGCCGCTGGCGCGGCGGTCAGGACTGCCCGCCGCGCGATATCTCGCATGGCCACCCAACAGCGGGTGGCCATGCCACCCGGAGGGTTCGCCTACACCTCGCCCGCCAGGAGGCGGGTCACGAGGTCGGCGAGCGTCAGCAGGTCCAGCGCGTTGTGATGGAGGATGCCCTGGAGCCGCCGAAGGTCCCGCCCCCGACGCCGCGGCGCGGCCGACTGCCGCGACCGCACGAACGCATGGTAGGCGGCGGGAATGTCGGCGCCGGGCACGTCGCCGCGGCGGCGGCGTCCGCAGACGGCCATCTCGATCGTCTGGAGCCGGCAGTTCGGCAGGACGGCCTTCCATCGCCGGCGGGCCTCCGGCAAGAGGTCCACGTGCTCCGGACACGGCGGAAGGTCGAACAGGCCGCACGCCAGGCTCCGGGCCCCGAGGGTCGGCACGTCGAACGTCTTGCCGTTGTAGGTGACGAGGCAGTCGGCGTCGGCCAGGGCCTGCCAGGCGCCGGCGAGCATGGGCCCCTCTTCGGCGTAATCGCGGGCCAGGAACTGGGCCAGGTGCAGCCCGCCGGCCGACCAGCCGAGGAGGCCGACCAGGAAGATCGGCTCCCCCGCCAGGCCGCACGTCTCGATGTCGAGGTAGACGAGGCGCTGCGGGGCGGCCGTGACGAGGGGGCGGAGACTCTCGTGGAGGGCGTCGGGGCCGACGGTCCGCCCCGCCCCGCAGAGGACGTGGCGGTACCTCTCGGCCAGGGAAGCGGGGGACGCGCCGGCGTCGGCGTCGAGGGCGTCGCCCTCGGCCGCGCCGGCATCCGGCGACGGGGAAAGGAAGTCCGCCGCCGGCCGCGACACGTGCCAGTACCGCCCGCCGCGGGCCTCGCGTTCGCGGCCGGGGATGAGGGTTTCCAGCGTGACGGGGCCGTCGGCGTCCGCATCGCGGGCGGCGTCGCGGGCGGCGTCGGCGGGCGCGGCGGCGTCCGACGCCAGGTCGGCGCCGGTCGTCACGTGCCGGTCCAGGTGCCGGCGGTTCAAGGCGCTCAGGCGTTTGAAGAGGTCGTGCGGCAGGGGCACAGGCCGGTCCTTCGGGTGTCCGGGACCATTCTAACGGGGCGGGAGGCGACACGGCAATGAGGAATGCCGAATGGCGAGTGACGAATGATAACAGGCCCCCCGTCGGTCGAGCGGCGGGGCCGTTCACCCTTCTGCATTCATGAGTGATGCGGGAGGCGAGCCGGCAGTTAATACTACCCCGCTAACTCGTGCGCGGCGGGTCTCCGCATGCGCCGCGGAGCCCTGGAAAAGCCGTTTCGAGCGCGGTGGGTGCGGAGACCCACCGCGCAAAATGCGGACGTAGCGTTGTCGTGTTAACGCTTGGGCTCACTGGCCCTGGTACACCCACAGGGGATTGGTGTAGAAGAGTTCGCCCGGTCCGAGGCTGTCGACGTGTCCGTCGCAGAAGAGGACGTTGGCCCGTCCGAAGTGGCGGAGGGCCTGGAAGGCCTGCCATCCGCGCTCGGCCGCACCCGGATGGCCCTCGGCCCAGTCTTCGGGGTCGGTGAAGAAGTAGAGGTCCCAGTCGTCGTCGGCGCGCTCGCCGCCCTGGTTGAAGTCGGCGAGCGGGCGTCCGAAGCCGAAGTCCATGATGAGGAACAACTTCGGGTCCATCGTGTGGACGAGGCTGCCGTCGCGGCGTTCGTAGGTGCCGACGCTGAGGGCGTAGTCGGCCAGGACGATGAGGGGGCGGGCGTAGGTCTCGTACTTTTGGGTCTCGGGGTTCCAGCGTGTCCCGCCGGCGGCGCCGCCGCTGCCGGGCTCGGTAGTCTCCTTGGTGGTCAGTTCCCTGGTCTCGCCCACGTGTTGGTGCCAGTCGCCGATGAAGACGTCGCCGTTGACGAGCAGGTCGACGACGTACTTGTACTGCGTGAGGGTGCCGCTGCTTTTGGGCGTCATGATGTCGATGCTGACCGGCTGGCCGCGCTCGTTGTAATTCATGATGAACTTCATGTCGTCGTAGGTGGGGGGACGGCCGGCCCCGCCGGTGGAGCCCTCATCGTCCACCTCGTAGAGGACCCGGCTGCCCTGGTCGGTGCGGCGGACGAAGTGGCTGTTGTCCAGGGAGAAGGCATAGGCGAGGTCGTCGGAGCGATTCGGGTTCCCGGAGACGTGGTTGGGATTGTTCGGGTCCCATCCCTCGGTCCACCAGATCTGGAACTCGAAGGCGGAATCGGCGGGCAGCGGGGGCTCGTACGAGTCGGCCCAGTCGTCGTCGCTCTCGATGAGTGCCTGCCCCTCGGCGCTGTCGGAATCGACAATCCGGTAGTCGAACGCCTCGATGCCGACGGTCGCCGTCTGGCGGACGGGGCACTTGAAGATGTCGACGTCGTACTCCACGTAGGGGAGGAGCCGGCCGATCCAGGACCCGCCGTTGAAAAGCCGGTGGTTGTTATCGCTCCGCCAGACGCCGTAGGCCTGCCAGATGGTGTGCAGGTTGGACCGGCACTGGGTGGTGTGCAGGGTGTCGCGAACCTTGCCGAGGCCGGGCAGGAGCAGTGCGGCGAGGACCCCGACGATGGCCATCACGACGAGCAGTTCCACGAGGCTGAAGGCGGCCCCTGCCCGCCGACGCGTCCCGGCCGCGCCGCCCATGGCGTCCCTCCTTCCGCGCCCCGAGGGTCACCGACCCTCGTAGACCCATCGGGGATCGAGGTATTCCAGTTCGTCCGCGTTCAACGGTTCGATGTGGCCGTCGCAGAAAACGACGTTCGCCTTCCCGGCATGGCGGAGGGCCTGGTAGTACTGCCAGCCCTTCACGGCGGCGGCGGGGAAATCCTCCGCCCACTGCCGGGGATCGCGAATGAAGTACTTGCCCCACTCGTCGTCGCTCTCGTCGTGATTGAAGTCGGCGACGGTCTTGCGGGCGCCGAAATCGAGGAGGAAGAAGAGTTTGCTGTCGAGGCGGTCCTGGACAAAGGAGGAGTCCCGCCGCTGGAACACGCCCATGCTCATGGCGTAATCGCCGACGAGGAGTTTGAAGTCCCAGGGATGGCTGGAGACCCACTTGTCGCCGTCCCATCGCCACCCGCCGTACGCCCCGGACCCGGTGCCGGAGGAACCGTCGTCGGTCAGGTCGATGGTGTCGCCCCAGTGCCCGCCGCCGCCGGTGACGCCGGCCACGTCCTGAATGACCACCTCGCCACAGATCTTCATGTCGAAAACGAAACGATTGCCCACGGAGCCGCCGCCCAGGGAGTGGGAGTTGACGATCTCCACCTGGCTGGGCTGGTTGCCGTCGTAATAGACGTTGACCTCCAGGTCATCGTAGGTGTTATGGGCCCCGTGACTATAGCGGTTGTCGGGGGGTTCGTCGTCGATCTTGTAATTGGTGTGGTCGCGGTATTCGCGCCGCTGGACCCAGGCGGAATCGCCGAGCGGGATGCTATAACAGAACTCGCCTCGGATGCCGGAACCCGATCCGCCGCCGTACAGGTCGGTGGACCCCTGCTGGAAGTAGACGTCGAACTCGATGGCGGCGTCGATTTCGTCGTTGGACGGCTGCCAGACGTCGCTCCCACCGCCGGAGCCGGGGCCGCCGGCGCCCCCGCCCGTGCCGCCCGCCGTCCGGACGTTCTCCTCCTCCACCTCTTCGTACGCCTTGCCGTAACCCCACGCCGCCCGGGCCGGGCACGTGAAGACGTGGGCCTGCTTGTCGGCGTCGATGTAGTTGGCCACCAAGGCCGTCCAGAACCGGGCGGAGTCCTCCGGGTTGTCGAACTCGACGTCCCGTGCGGGTTCCCACACGCCCTGCTCGTTGTGGACGCAGTCGGCCCGCCGCACGCCGTACGCCTCGTACAGCGTCTTCAGGTTGACCTTGCACTGGGCCATCCACATGGCCTCGCGGGCCCCCTGGTACCCGGGCACGAGCAGGGCCGCCAGCACCCCGATGATGGCGATGACGATGAGCAGTTCGATGAGGCTGAACGCGCTGCCGGTCAACCTGCGCCCCCGCCGCCCGGCTGGGTGGACGTTCCGCATGGTTCGGACACCTCCCTCTACGGCCTTGCATGTGCGGCGACGCCGGCTACTTCCCGGCCTTCTGCTTTTCCCATTGTTCGACGGCCGTGGCGGCCGGGATGGCAAATCGCCGCATCCGCTTCAGCGCCTTGTCGCGTTCGGCCTTGGGGGCCTGGGGGTCGTACCCGAACTTCAGCCCCACCATCCGTTCGACCGCACCCACCGCCTGGGCCTGGACGACGCAGTCGGTCTCGTTCTCGGCCACCTCCATCAGAAGGGCCACGTCGTGGAGCGACCGCTGTTTCGAGATGCTGACCGCCGCCGCGCCACGGACCCGCGGGTCCGGGTCCCGCTGGACGATCTCCCGCAACACGGGCAACACCTCTTCCTTGGCCCCGCGTTGCCGGCCGAGTTGAATCACCGCCTCCTGCCGCAGCGGGCTCCGGCGTTCCTTCGTGCCGCCCGCCACATCCTTCAGGGCATCGACCGCCGCCGGGTGCCGCATGCGGCCCAGGCTGCGGACGGCCTCGGCGGCCACCATCGTGTCCTTGTGCGAGACCACCTCGGCGACCCGCTCGACGACCTTCTCGTCCGCCGTCTTGTCGCACGCGCGAAGGGCCTGGATCGTCTCGCTGGCGTCTCCGGACTCCAGATCCACCGACGGATCGCTGCACCCGGCGACGGCCAGTCCCGCCACGGCGGCTGCGACCAACGATGGGATCCACGCAGCACGTGGCGTCATGCCGTCCGGCCTCCTGGACACATCCGGTCTCCGCTGCGGCCGTACCGCCGGCCGCTTCGTTTCTATTATACGCATTCTTGCACCCTCTGCCACCCGCGACCGGGCCGGGGGACCGGAAACGGCCTTTCGGAGCGGAAAACGCCGTTCCAAACCACCTCGTTCCACCCCGTAGGCCGCTATGGACAGTTAGCGTACAGGAATCCGGACCCTGAGGGGCGATTTCCGACCTTTTCTTTGCAAGGCGCTAAGCATCCCGTTGAGCCGACGACCGAAGGTCGCCGCGATGCACATCCACACCTACCTTCGCCAAACGACCGGCGACGTGCCGTCGCCGGCTCAACAATGACCGTGCGTACCCTTACACCTCCGCGTCAATACGCCCGGGCAAACGGCACCCACTGGGCCGGACCCTTTCCGCAGACGGCACACGCCCCGCCGGTCTCGGCGTCGTCGGGGACGCAGCGGATGGTGGCCTTGGTCTCCTCCTGGACGCGTGCCTCGCACTCCGCCGACCCGCACCACGGGACGTAGACGAACCCGCCCTCGGTCTCCAGCGTCTCGGCGAGGGCCTGGAGGGTCTCGGCCCGGTGGCATCCGGCCTCGAGCCGCTGCCGCCCGCGCGCGAGGAGCGCCGACTGCATCTCCTCCAGGAGGTCCGCCACGTGCATCGCCACTTCGCCCTGCGGGACGGGCGTCTTCTCGCCGGTGTCGCGGCGGACGACGACCGCCTGGTCCTTCTCCAGGTCCTTCGGGCCGATTTCCACGCGGACCGGCACGCCCTTGAGTTCCCACTCGTTGAACTTCCACCCCGGGGAGACGTTGTCGCGATCGTCCACCTTGACCCGCACGCGGTCCTGGAGCGGTTCGGCGAGGCGCGTCGCCGCCGTCAGGATGGCCGAGGTGTCGGCGTCGGCCTTCAGGATCGGCACCACGACCACCTGCTGCGGCGCGAGTTTCGGAGGCAGGACCAGGCCCGCATCGTCGCCGTGACTCATCACGAGGGCCCCGACCAGCCGGCTCGACACGCCCCACGACGTGGCGTAGACGTACTGGTTCTCGCCGTCGGTGTCCTGGAATTGGACGTCGAACGCCTTCGCAAAGTTCTGCCCCAAGTAATGACTCGTGCCCGCCTGGAGGGCCCGGCCGTCCTGCATCAGCCCCTCGATGGTGTACGTGGTGACGGCCCCGGCAAACTTTTCGGCGTCGGTCTTGGCCCCGGAGAGGACCGGCATCGCCATCCACTCCTCGGCGAACCGTTTGTAGATGCCGAGGATGCGGAGGGTCTCCTCCCGGGCCTCCTCGGCGGTGGCGTGGGCCGTGTGCCCTTCCTGCCACAGGAACTCGGTGGTGCGGAGAAAGAGGCGGGTCCGCATCTCCCACCGCAGGACGTTCGCCCACTGGTTATAGAGCAGCGGCAGGTCGCGCCACGACTGGATCCACTTCTTGTACATCGCCCAGATGATCGTCTCGGACGTGGGCCGGATGACGAGCGGCTCCTCCAATTCCTTATTGCCGCCCCGCGTCACGACCGCACATTCCGGCGCGAACCCCTCGACGTGCTCCGCCTCTTTCTGGAGAAACGACTGCGGAATGAGGAGCGGGAAGTACGCGTTCTCGTGCCCCGTGGCCTTGAACATGTCGTCCAGGGCCCGCTGCATCCGTTCCCAGATGGCGTACCCCCACGGGCGGATGACCATGCACCCCTTGACGGGGGCGTAGTCGGCCATCTCCGCCCGCGTGACGACGTCCACGTACCACTGGCTGTAATCCTGGTCCCGCTTGGTGATCTTGGCCACGTCGACGGCTCCTTGCTTCTTACGATGGTGTGGCCCGGCCGGTCTTGTCCGGCCGGGATGATGCGCGGGGTGGCATGGCCACCCGATGTCGGGTGGCCATGTGCTTCGAAAGGCCATGGCCACGACAAGCGTGGCCATGCCACCCACGAACCCCGCACGTCGCCGGTCGTTCCGCGTCGCCTTATCGAGCGTCGGCCGAGCCCGACCCGCGCACAGCGTCCCCTGTTCGCCGGCCGGCCCGCCCGCCTCCGGCGGGTAAACTTGCAGGCCGCGCGCCGTTCGGCCGCGCCGACCCCCTTTGCCGCTCGCGGCGACCTGCGGTCGCCGGCTCAACTTGCGTAGCGAAAGGCCCCCCCAGCTGCCTCACGCGGGCCGCATTGTACGGACTGCCCGGCGGCGGAGCAACGGTTTCGCGCCGCGGCGCCGGCATCGCCCTCTGCCTGACCGCGTGTTCCCCCCTTCGATCCCCCAAAAGCCTATTTTTCTCCTAATTTCTATTACCGCCCTGTCCGATAACTTAATATAGACGCACGCCGCGCCGCGCCGCTGGGGCACACCGCATGGTTCACGTGGACGAGACCGGCAAAACCACCTTCCGTTTTCGACACGCCACCGACGGTCCTGTTTACGTGGTCGGCGACTTCTCGGGCTGGCAGACCGACCACCTGCCGATGCGGCCGGCCGAGGATTTCGGCTGGGTCCTCATGATCCGCCTGCCCCCAGGCACCTACGAATTTCGATACGTCGCCGACGGCCGATGGTACACCGATTACGCGGCCTTCGGCGTCGTCCAAAACGTCTTCGGCGAGTTCAACGGCCTGGTCCGCGTGCCGAAGGTCAAGGCCGCACGGGCCCCGCGGGTGGCGTTGCCGGGGCCGTCGCGGCGTCGGCTGGCCCGGTCGGCCTGACGTACTCCCCCCGTGGTCGCCGCGCTGCGACCGCGATCACCCATACGCCCTTGCGCTGACACAACTCCAGGGGGACGGACGGCCGTTTCGCGCCGCCTTGTCGGGGGCGCTTGTCGGGCGCCGGTGGTCTGACAGAACGTCGCCCGTCTCCCGGCCGCGCGAAACGGCCGGTGTTCGCCGGCCCGCTCGCGGGCCGCGCACCGTGGCGTGGCCGGCCAGCCTTGCCCGGCCGTACGCTGCGAACGCCAGCCCGCGGACGGAGCGTCGCCCCGGCGCTTCCGCCGAGAGGCCCTTGATTTCGCCGCCCTCGCGCCTATACTACCCACACAATCGGCGTCCGATCGCGCTGGCCCCTGGTGTAATGGTAGCACAAGCGGCTCTGGACCGCTCAGTCGGGGTTCGAATCCCTGGGGGCCAGCCACTTGATGCTGCAAGCAGCGTCAAGTGGCAGAGGTGGAGGCAGCCGCCTCCACCGGTCTCCTTTCTACTCTCTACTTTCTGCCGTTGCACACTGCACGAGACGCGCCGGGCGAGCCCGGCGGCTAAATGTGGCCCGCCGCCTTGATTGGCACCATCGGCCCATCCTACAATCTCCAATATGGTGGGCAGACGCCTCATCCTGACGCTGGTGCTGGCTACCCTCCCGACGGTCACAGCCGCTGCAAAGCCGGCCGACGAGGCAAACCCGCTCGTCACCGCCCGCCTCATCGCCGCCACCACGGCCGTCGTGCCCGGCCAATCGTTTCTCCTCGGCGTCGAACTGACGATGGCCGAGGGGTGGCACGTCTACTGGAAGAACCCCGGCGAGGCCGGCCTTGCGACCGCCATCGACTGGCGCCTGCCCGAGGGCTTCGAAGCCGGCCCCCTCCGCTGGCCGGTCCCCATTCGCTTCACGATGCCCGGCCGGATCACCGCCTTCGGCTACGCCGGCGAGGTCGTCCTCATCGCCTTCATCCGCGTACCCCGCGACCTGGGCGACCGCCGGCAGGTCACGCTCAGCGCCAACGTCTCCTGGCTCGGCTGCAACGGCACCTGCGTGCCGGGCGAGGCGGATGTCCACGTGACCCTGCCCGTCGGCGAGGGGACCGACAGCCCTCAAGCCGACCGCGTCCGGGCGTCGTGGACGCACGTGCCCGAGCGCCTCCCCTCGCATCAGGCCGCCGCCGCCGTCACCCGGCCCGACGGCCGGACCGTGGATGCCGAGGACGCTCAACGCCAGTTACTCGGGCACAGGACCGGGGTCGCTTATGAAACGCTCGAAGGCCCCTACGCCGTCCACGTGCGGTGGATGACACACGTGAGCCACGTCGAGTGGTTCCCGGACCCCGGCCCGGCCCTGGCCGTCTCGGACGTCGAGGTCCGCACGGACGCTGAAAAGCGGCAGACCGCCATCACCTTCACCGTCCGCGTCCTGAAGGGCCAGAAACTTGATCGCGGCACGATGGAAACCGTCGTCGCCTACACCGATGCGAAAGGCCGCCGACGCGGCGTCCTCGTGAACGTGCCCCTGATGGCGGCCAAGCATGAGAAGCCGACACCCGCCGTCCCGTGACGGGTTTGCACCTGGTGGAAACCTGCAACCAAGCGTCGCCTGACTCCCTCTCCCTTGACGGGAGAGGAATGGGGTGAGGGTGACCATGCCGGGTGGCATGGCCACCCGCCGTCGGGTGGCCATGTGCCGCGATTGGCCTCATGGCCACGACAAGCGTGGCCATGCCACCCCCTCACCTGCTACGCTGCGAAGCAGGAGTCTCCCTCTCCCGCCGGGGGAGAGGGATACGGTCCGCACCCTTCTTCGGAAGGAGCCTGCCATGCGCCACGCCTTGCTCGCCCTAGCCGTAGCCGCCCTCCTCGCCGCCGGGGCTCTCGCCGTCTCGCCGGCCCGGGCCGGCCGGCCGCCCCGGCCCGATCCCGACAAGCCCCGGGCCAGGGCCTTCGTCCTCACGGACCAGAACGGCGAGAAGGTCATCCTCTCGAGGTTCCAGGGCCTCGTGGTCGTCCTGGAATGGATGAACCCCGACTGCCCGTTCAGCCGTCGGCACTACGAGGAAGGCACGTTCAAGGACCTCGCCAAGACGTACAAGTACGGCATTCCGGGCCAGCCCGACCCGCAGCCCGCCCCCCGCGGCCGCAGGCAGAAAAAGAAACGCCCCAAAGTCATCTGGCTGGCCGTCAACAGCACCTACAACGGGTCCGTCGAGGCCAACAAGAAGGCCGCCCAGGAGTTCGCGGTGCCCTACCCTATCCTGGACGACCATCTGGGGAAGGTCGGCCGCCTGTACGGCGCCAAGACCACGCCGCACGTCTTCGTCATCGCCCCCAACGGCAACATCTGGTACCACGGAGCCATCGACAACGACCCCGAGGGGACGGCCGAGGCCGACGAGCGGGTCAACTACGTCCAGAAGGCCCTGGAGGCGGTCCTGAGCGCCAAGGAACCCGACACCCCCCAGACCCAACCGTACGGGTGCACCATCAAGTACGCCAAGCAGCGCTAAGGTCGCGGCCGTCGGTCAGGGGGCATACGTAGGCCGCGGCACGCCGCGGCAGAGGACCCCGAGCCGTGTAGCCCGGTCGGCCCGTTCGACGTCGCTCAGGGCATGCCTTGTCCGGCCGTGCCGACCTGCGTGTCAGCGCACCGTTGAGCCGGCGACCGCAGGTCGCCGATCGTTCGGGCGGGGCGGTACGTGTTCGCGCACGCGGTGTCTGGCACCTTTAGGCCGTTTGGAAGGTGCCTGACACCTTTCGAGCCGCGAGTCACGCGCTGTCATTCTGAGGCCTCGCTTGCGAGGCAGAATCCCGGCGCGCCGGGATCGCCGTGGTCGTTTGTCATTGGTCCCTTGTCATTGGTCATTGGTCCTTTGTGTGCGCCTGCCACGGCGCAGCCCGCAGGGCGAAGCCGGGTGGCCCGTTGCCTGCCTTCCCGCCGTTGCCTGATGCCTGATATCCATTGCCAAGTGCCTGCCTCTCCGTCGTTGCCGTTCGCCGTTTGCCGATGCCTGACCGCGTCAACGGCGTGAAGTAGCGGAAGGGGCGCGTCTGCCGCCGCTGCGGGTGACGGCATTTCCGCGCGGTTTACACGCGACCCGCCTGGGGTGGCCGTATCATGCGGCGGCGGGAGTGTCGATATTGTGGTAAACGAATGACTACTTGGGAACAGTCGGCGCGATGAGAAGGCCTTCTGGCGGGTTTTTCGTTTGACAACGGGGGGGGTGAGGTATAGTTTCCATAGGAGTGGGGGTACGTAGGCAAACGTCTTACAATCAGGCTTCAGTGCACTCGGGGCTCACGTCCGCATCGGCGGACGGGCCCCGTTTTTTGTGCATGGCATGGCAACGAAAGGAGAAGTTCATGGATACCGGCGTGCGGGTCTTTCGCGGGGCGTTCATCGTGGCGGCGGCCGTGCTCCTGGCCGCGCCGGCGGCCTGGGCCGAGGTCACCATCGAAACCGTCCCCGTGGGCAACACCGGCAACACGGGCGAATGGTCGGGCGAGAGTTACGGCGGCTTCGGCCCGGATCGCATCTGCGGCGCGGTGAGCTACAACTTCAACATCGGCACGTACGAGGTGACGGCGGGCCAGTACACCGAGTTCCTGAACAACGTGACCGGCGTGGACACCTACGGGCTCTACAACCCCAACATGTGGTCGAGCGACTACGGCTGCAAGATCCAGCGCACGGACACGGGCAGCGGCTACTCGTACAGCGTGGCGGCGGACTGGGCCAACCGCCCCGTGACCCACGTCTCCTGGTACGATGCGGCCATGTTCGCCAACTGGCTGACCTCGGGCGACATCCACCAGGGGGCGTATGATACGAGCGCCGGCGCCGGCTGGGGTGCTTCGCACGCCGGTGACTATACGGGCATCACGCCCCGTGGCTCGGCGGCCATGGACGCCTTGGTCGGCACCTACGGCAAGGTTTACCTCATCCCGACGGAGGACGAGTGGTACAAGGCGGCCTACCACAAGAACGACGGGGACACGGGCAACTACTTCGACTATCCCACCAGCAGCAACACGACGCCGGGCTACGTGGACGACGACGGCGAGTTGAGCGGGACAAGCATCGTCTTCGTTGACGGCGTAGCCGATCCGGGCAACTACGCGACGTACGATGGGGACTGCGGGACAGAAGGGATCGGCAGCCCGTACTACCGGACGGAAGGTGGCGAGTGGGAGAACTCCGAGAGCCCCTACGACACGTTCGACCAGGGCGGGAACATCTGGGAGTGGAACGAAGCGATCATCTCAGACGACTATCGCGGCATGCGGGGCGGGTCGTTCTTCTTCGACGGCAGCCACCTGCCCGCGTCGCTCCGCGACGGCTACACCCCGACGAACGAGCACAGCAGCTTCGGGTTTCGCGTCGTCCAAGTTCCCGAGCCGGCTTCGATAGCGCTGCTGGCGTTGGGAGGCGTCGGACTGCTGGCGAGGCGAAGGAACATTCGGGGGTGACCCTTCCTGCTTCGCCCGGGCTACGCAGGACAAGTTGCGCTTCGGTCCTTTTACCCTTTCCCCGGGGGCGAGCCTCAGCCCGCCGCTCGGCATCTCGGTGTGCGCTGCGCCGGAGGCGGCGCCGGGCCACCGCACTCCAAAGCGGCCTGCGATCGCGTAAACAACCGGCGACGTGCCGTCGCCGGCTCAAGCCGTGGCCGTGGCCTAATGCCTGTTGCCGGTTGCCTAGTGCCTGTTGCCTAATGCCTGTTGCCTGTTGCCTAATGCCTGTTGCCGATTGCCTGGTGCCTGCCTTTTCGCCGTTCGCCTGGTGCCTGTTGCCGATTGCCTGGTGCCTGCCTTTTCGCCGTTCGCCCAATGCCTGTTGCCTGTTGCCTATTGCCTGCCTTCCTGCCGTTGTCGTTCGCCGTTCATTCCGCATTCCGAAATCCGCATTCCGCATTCACCTCATCGCGCTTTTAATTCATATGGCCGTTTCTCCATGGGCCGAAAAAAGCAGACAATTCCGGGTGTGTTTTCGCGCGTTTGCGCGCGTTTCGATCAAAAGTCATCGAAAAGTCGCGCGTTTTGCCTTACCCATTTTAACATTTGGACCCCCAATCGTCCCTGGGGCGTCAGAATCGACGATTCGGGTTCCAAAAACGTGCGATTTGGGGGGTACGCGAAAACGCGTTTTCTCAAAGTATCGATTGCGCGGCACGCCATATTTAGCCGCCGGGCTCGCCCGGCGCGTTTGATATGCGAAACGGCACGCGCCGCGCAAGCGCGGCGGCTAAATGTGCGTCATATTCACACCCGCCGCCCTCAGCCGCGCATCGCCACACCGCCCCATTTGCTCATCAGTTCCACCAGGGCCCCGCAATCGGCCTGGCCCATGCCGAGATTCTCGGCCGTCGCGAGCAACTGCCGCGTCACCGCCGCCAGCGGGACCGGCACGTCCATGTGCTCGGCCAGTTCCATGGCCAGATTCAGGTCGTTATGCATGTGCCGGAGGTAGAAGTTCGGCCGGCCGCCGGGGTTGACGACAATCTGCTCGGCGTCGCGGAGGGCCTGGGAATCGAGCGGCCCGGCGTGCAGGACCTCCATCATCGTCTCGAACGGGACGCCGTTCTTGCGGGCCAGGACGAAGTACTCCGCGAACGCCTGCGTCAGGCACGCCAGGAGGACGTTGCAGGCCACTTTGAGGGTGGCGGCCTTGCCGACGTCGCCGACGTGATGGATGTCGGACCCGAGACTTTCGAGGACCTTCCGGGCCTTGCCGAGGTCGTCTTCGGCCCCGCCGACGAGGATCTGGAGTTTGCCGTCGCGGGCGGCGTGGACGGACCGCATGACGGGGGCCTCCAGGTACCGGACGGAGAGGCTCCGAAGGGCCGTGGCCGCCCGGAATGCGATTGTCGGGCTCGTCGTGGAGCAGTTGACGACGACGGCCCCGCGTTTCAGGCCGCGGCTGGCGCCTTGCTCGCCGAAGAGGACGGCATCGAGGGCGGCGTCGTCGGAGACCATGATGATGACGACGTCGGCCCCTTTGGCGGCGTCGGCGGGGGTTTCGGCGAGCGTGGCGCCCGCCTCGACCGTCTCCTTGGCCTTCTCCGGCGTGCGATTGTAGACCTGGAGGGAAAAGCCCGCCTGGAGGAGCCTGGCCGCCATCGGGACGCCCATCAGCCCCTGGCCGATGAAGCCGACCTTGGTCCGCCGGCGTTTCGAGCGGGATCGCCGGCGTTTGGACGACGAGCCGCCGCCTTTCTCCTTGGCGGCCTGCGTCCTGGCGGTGTCCTTCGCCTTGGGCTTGCTCTTGGCCTTGGCCTTGGGCTTGGCCTTGGGCTTGGCCTTGGGCTTAGGCTTGGGCTTGGGCTTGGCCTTGGGCTTGGGCTTGGGCTTGGCCTTGGGCTTGGGCTTGGGCTTGGCCTTGGGCTTGGGCTTGGGCTTGGGCTTGGTTTTCGCCTTGGTTTTGCCGGAGGAGGCCTTTTTCGAGGGGCTCTTGCCGCCCCTTTTCTTCGAGGCGGCCTTCCGGGCAGGCTTGGCTTTGCTCTTTCGCAACTTGGACTTGGCCATTGGCGAATCCTTACCAGGCGCGTCACTCCACGACGATAGGCAACTCGGCTCCACACGCCTCACACGAGGCCCCCCGGAGCCGCATTGCCGAAACGCCCATCCCGCGCCGCTCGATGACCGTGGCCCCACACGAGGGGCACTCGGTGTCCTGGAAGCCGGCGATATTGCCGGCGTAAACGTACCGCAGGCCGGCCTCGCGGCCGACGGAGATCGCCCGCCGGATCGTCTCCACGGGCGTAGCCGGCGTCTCGCGATCCTTATAATCCGGATGGAACCGCGTCACGTGCCACACGAGGTCCGGCGACACGGAGGCGATGAACCCGGCGATGCCCTTCAGGTCGTCCGTCGCGTCGTTCTGGCCGGGCACGAGCAGGGTGGTGACCTCCACGTGGATGCCGGCCTCGTGCATCCGGCGGATCGTCTCCTTGACGGGCTCCAGGCGGCCCTTGCAGACGGTGCGGTAGAAGCCGTCGCTCCAGGCCTTGAGGTCGACGTTGGCGGCATCGAGCCAGCCGACGGTCTGCTCGACGGCCTCGGGCGTCATGTAGCCGTTGGTGACGAAGGTGTTCTTCATGCCCTTCTTACGGGCCAAGACGGCCGTATCGCGGGCGTATTCGAAGAAAACTGTCGGCTCGGTGTAGGTGTAGGAGAGGGACTGGCACCCCTGACGGGCGGCGTCCTCGACGATTTCCTCGGGCGAGAGGTCCTGGCCGGGCATCTCGCCGGCGGAGGACCTCGGCCACTGGGAAATCTGCCAGTTCTGGCAGAATCCGCACTGGAAGTTGCATCCGACCGTGGCGATGGAGTACGCCCGCGAGCCCGGCAAGAAGTGGAACAGGGGCTTCTTCTCAATCGGATCCACGTGATTGGCGATGGCCCGCCCGTAGACGAGCGAGATGAGGGTGCCGTCGCAGTTCTCGCGGACCTTGCAGACGCCCCGCCGGCCGGGCGCGATGTGGCACCGGTGGGCGCAGAGGACGCAGTCGACGGCCCCGTCGTCGGCGGGCGTCCAGAGGTCGGCGGTGTGGCCTTCCGGCTGCATCGTATTGCCTTTGCGAGGCTTACGGCGTTCGTGTTCCCGGCCACTGGCTTCGCTCATGGCCGGGCGTTACGCTGCGCTCATGGGCGGGCGTTGGCGCCCCCCTGGCCGAGTTCCGAGCGGATCTCCAGCAGGTTCATCAGGTCGTGCTGGGTGACGACGCCGGCCAGGCGGCCGTCGTCCGTGACAACGGGCAGCCAGGCCCCGCCGGCCTGGGCGAGTTTGCGGAAGACGCTGCGCAGGTCCTCGTCGGGCGAGACGGTCGTGGCCTCGTGGAGCGGCTGCATGGCGTCGCGGACGGTGCGGCCCTCCCACTGTCGCCGCGGCAGAGAGCGGACGTCGCCCAGCCGGACGAGGCCCCGCACCTGCCCCTGGTCGTCCACGACGGGGAAACTCCGCCGGCGGTATTGGTACAGGTACTCGCGGACGAGGCGGTCGAGCGGCAGGTCCGGGGCGACCGTGACGGCGTCCTGCGACAGCACGTCGCGGACCGTCAGCCCCTTCAGCGCCTCCTGCAAGCGAACCTGCTCGTAACTGGCCTTGGCCGCGTGCCAAAGGAACAGGCCGATGAGGCCGAACCAGAACCCGCTCCACAGGTTGTTGTAGAGCAGGAACAGCAGGCCGAGACCGATCAGCGAGGCGGCCACCACCCGCCCGCAGATCGAGGCGACGTACGTGGCCCGACGGAAGTCGCCGAGGACTTTCCACAGGACGGCCCGCAGCAGCCGACCGCCGTCCAGCGGAAAGCCCGGCACCAGATTGAACCCCATCAGCAGGAGATTGACGAACGCGAAGTACAGAAGGAGCGCCAGGGCCTGGGGCGGCAGGAACGTGCTCCCCACGAGGTACAGCACGCCACACACGCCGCCGATGGCGAGGCTCATGACGGGCCCGGCGGCGGCGATCTTGAACTCGCTGTCCGGCGTACGGGCTTCGCCGCCGATATGGGCCATCCCGCCGAAAATGAACAGCGTGATGTGCTCGACGGGGATGCCCTCCTCCTGGGCCACCACGCTGTGCGAGAGTTCGTGGGCCAGGACGCACACGAAGAGGCCCAACGCCCCGATCACGCCCAGGGTCCAGTATTGCCACCTCGGCCACCGCTGGACGCCGAACCGCTTTTCGATGGCGTCCTTCGGCATGCCGGGATGGGTCTCGGCGTACTCGTGGATGCGGGCCTCGATTTCCATGCCCCTGCCCCACCATGCACCGTCGGCCAGGCTGCTCAGGGGGAGAGCCACTTCCGCCAGGCTGTAGGTGAGCAGCCCGAAAATGATCAGCCACGTCACGTGGACGCGGATGGTGATGCCGAAAATGCGGGCGATGGGCCAGCCCGATGCGACCGACCGCTTGGCCATGACTGCCCTTCCGTGACATGTCGCCGCCGGACGCGTATTATAGCGGTGCGGCGCCGGAGTTCATCCAAAAATCGAAAGATATGCTGAGGGACTACCACATGTTGGGGGTTCAGGGGCCAAGTCCCCACGACCTGCGCGGCGGAAAAGCGCCTCTGCCCGGCCGGACGGGTGTCGCCAGCGGCGCATGGGCGGCACTGCGCGGCTCGGAGCCCTGAAGCCGCTCGCCAAAACGACCGGCGACGTGCCGTCGCCGGCTCAACAGGGACCTTTTCTTACTCCTCGCCGAGCAACGTCAGGAACGCCGCCTCGTCAGGGCCTGTCCTGCATTTCGTCCTTGCACTCCAATCTAACACTTGGTGGAATACAAATGCCCCTCCCGATAATGGCTGTTTCGCCCCACGTAAGGGATAAGCCATGGACTTCACAGCCATTGACTTTGAAACCGCCAACAATGACCGAAGTAGTGCTTGTGCCGTGGGTATTGCCGTTGTGAACAGCGGAACGGTCGTGGACACGTATTCCACCCTCATTCACCCACCAACCCTGGAGTTCTTGGACCTTCACGTGAGCCTGCACGGCATCACTCCAAAGCGCGTACGTAAGGCACCCAACTTCAGCGAAGTGTGGCCCGAGATTCAATCACGATGCAATAACGGACTTGTGGTCGCTCACAACGCACCCTTTGACCTAAGCGTTATGAGGTCCTGCGTAGACCATTATGACCTCGATCCACTCTCGGGACAGTGCTTGTGCACCGTTGCATTGGCCAGAGCAGTGCTTCCCGGACTTCCCAATCACAAGTTAACTACCTTGGCGGCACTATTCGGCTTAACTCTCGATCATCATGATGCACAGTCCGACGCCATCGCCTGCGCTGAATCAGCGATTCGCCTAATGAACCTCGCCACCGCCGAAGGAGTTGAGGGCTGTTGCTGCGACCTGGAATACTACTGCTCGCGGGGTGAACCAGATTCGGACTACAACGCCTTTGATTCCGAGTCGTCTCCCAAATACACCTCCTCCGCTCAAGTGAGAATCGGCGGCGATGCGCCCTTGGTGGAATCTTCACCGCCAGACGGACGGTTCCGGGGCAAGATTTTTGCCTTCACAGGAGACTTCGTATTTCTAAAGCGCGCGGATGCGCAGCAAATCGTTGAGGCACAAGGTGGCACTGTGAAGAATTCAGTGTCCAAGAAGACCGACTTTCTGGTTGTCAGCGATGAAGTACTTGACCGGTACACGGAAAGCGAACAAACGACGGGCAAGCTCGCCAAAGCATTTGACATTCGCAACAGAGGGGGGAGCATCCAGATCATAAGGGCTTCTGAGTTCCGAAAACTGATATAGTCCCGCACATGGCTCACTTCTTGCCAACACGCCTGAGGAATTCCTCGGAGCCGATGACACAAGTACCGTGCATCTCTGCTGCTCGTAGTTTCTTCTTGCCTGGATTCTCGCCAACCACCAAGTAGTCAGTCTTTGGAGATAGGGCACGTACGGGCTTTCCTCCTTCGCGGCGGATGAGTTCCTCCGCCTCGTCGCGGCTCATCGACTCCAATTCCCCAGTGACGACGATTGTCAGTCCTTCCAGCCTGCCGCTGCCTTCTTGGCCCCGGATTGTTGGACGCAACCCAACCTTCTTCAGATCGAGAAGCAAGTCGCGGTTCTTCTTGTTGTGCAGCCACGCCGCTATCATGTCCGCAACCTCTCGACCGACCGTTTCGATGCCAAAACCTGTGATTATCGCACCCAAAGGGGCATCCTTACTGGCATCCAGTGCCTCGCAGATTGCCTCTGCCCTTTTCGCTGGCACCTCCGGTAACCGCTTAACCTGTTCGACCGTGACGCCGAACAAGTCAGGAAGTTGGCTAATGTAATCTGAATCCGCCAACTGCTGGGCGGTCTTCTTCCCTAAACCCTTGATGTTAAGCGCGGCGGACGACGCAAGTCTGTTGATGACCTTGGCGAGTTCCTCCTTGTCCGGCTTCGGCTTGCTGACATGCGCGAAGAAAGGGAAGAAATTAGGCACCGCCCACTTCATAACCTCACTCAGTGCCGTGAACGAAAACCCCTCGCTCACGCCTAGTTGACTCAAAAGCCAACGGTTGCGCTCGTCCTTCAACCACTGTGCTATACGCGAGGCTACTTCGGCGCCCACGTACCGAATCCCAAGACCATAAATCATCCTGTTGAAGCTCGAGGCCTTGCTATGTTCTATCTGATCAAGGAGGTTTTTCGCGCTCTTATCGCCCATCCGTTCCAAGGACGCGACATCGGATTCATCAAGCCGATAGACGTCGCTCACTTTGGATACCAGGCCCTTATCCACCAGTTGGGCAACCACTTCCGTTCCGAGGCCGTCGATATCGAGGGCCTGCTTCGAGCCCCAATGGAGGATACTCTCCTTGACCTGGGCGGGGCAGGAGGCGTTGGTGCATCGGGCGATGGCCTCGCCCTCGGGCTTGACAACCTCGCCGCCACAGACGGGGCACGCGTCGGGGAGGTGGTACGTCTTCGCCCCTTTCGGCCGCTTGTCCTCGATGACCTTGACGACGTGGGGGATGACGTCGCCGGCCCGTTCCACGAGGACCGTGTCGCCGACGCGGATGTCCTTGCGGTCCACCTCGTCCTGGTTGTGGAGGCTGACGTGGGTGACCGTGACGCCGCCAATCTGGACGGGCTCCAGGTCCGCGACGGGGGTGACGGCCCCGGTGCGGCCGACGTAGGCGTGGATGTCGGTAATCGTGGTGGTTTCCTGCCGCGGGGCGAACTTGTAGGCGATGGCCCATCGCGGGTTGGCCGCCCGCACGCCGAGGCGGTCGTGGTCGGCGAGACAGTCGACCTTGAAGACGCAGCCGTCGATCTCGTAGGCGAGATCGTCGCGGCGGTCCTCGAGGTCGTGGTGCCACCGGATGGCCTCGTCCACGCCCTGGAGGC
>Ga0272441_10006389_pt1 | contig 19788 bp, 14 predicted proteins | sample SSMProp6N_FD_193582 | JGI IMG/M metagenome (GOLD analysis project Ga0272441, IMG submission 193582) | Marine sediment archaeal communities from Little Sippewissett salt marsh, Falmouth, MA, United States - SSM-Prop-6N | ecosystem: Environmental > Aquatic > Marine > Wetlands > Sediment ... | reverse complement strand
AACGTGGGCAATGCCCTGGCCGCGGCGGGTGCCGCGGCGCTGTGCGGGGTGGCGCCCGACGCAATCGCGTCGCGGATGGGCAGCTTCCAGGCCCTCGAGCATCGCCTGGAGCTGGTGCGGGCGCTCGGCGGGGTGGCCTACTACAACGATTCGAAGGCGACGACGCCCGAGGCCGCCATCGCGGCGGTGACGGGCTTCGACGAGCCGGTGGTGCTCATCGCCGGCGGGTACGACAAGAAGCTGCCGTTCGACGGCTTAGGCCGGGCGGTGGCGGAGCGGGCGCGGGCGGCCATTGTGCTGGGAGCGACGGCCGAGGCCATCGAGGCGGCCATCGCCGTCCACGGGGACGTGCCGGTGCAGCGAGCGTCCGACATCGAGGCCGCCGTGTGCATGGCCCGCCAGGCGGCGCGGCCGGGCGACGTGGTGCTCCTTTCGCCCGCCTGCGCGAGCTACGACATGTTCGCGAACTTCGAGGAGCGGGGCAGGGCCTTCAAGCGGCTTGTGAAGGAGCTTGTGCCGTGATTCGCGTGAAGATCTGCGGGATTCGCCGAGCCGAGGACGCCGTGGCCGCCGCCGATGCGGGTGCGGACGCCATCGGCCTCATCTTCTACCCCAAGAGCAGGCGTGCCGTGACGCCGGAGTCGGCGAAGGCCATCCTGGCCGGATTGCCGCCCTACGTGTCGCCCGTGGCGCTCTTCGTGAACGAGGAGCCGGAGCGGATTCGCGCCGTCTGCGGCCCCCTGGGCATCCGCACGGTGCAGCTCCACGGCGACGAGCCGCCCGACGCGGCCCGAGCGCTCGACGGCTTCTGCGTGGTGAAGGCCTTCCGCGTCGCCACCGAGGCCGACCTGGCGGCCCTGGCCGACTACCCCGCCCACGCCTTCCTGCTCGACACGAAGGTGGAGGGCAGCTACGGCGGCACGGGCGTGACCTTCGACTGGACGCTGGCGGCGCGTGCGAAGCAGTATGGGCGGATCGTAGTCGCCGGCGGGCTCAACCCCGACAATGTGGCCGAGGCCGTGCAGATGGCGATGCCCTACGGAGTGGATGTGTCGAGCGGCGTGGAGACGGAGCCGGGGCAGAAGGACTGGGAGAAGGTGCGGGCGTTTGTGGCTCGGGCGCGGGCAGCAGGGGGCGCTGAGGGCTAAGGAAGAAAATGATGTTCTCGCGGGACGGGGCGTAGGCCGATCACGCGTCACGCGTCAGAAGACGGCGCCCGCTGCATTCTCTAACGGACTACGCGTTACGGATTACGCATTACGGATTACGAATTTCTTCTCACGCGTCACGCGTAATGAAGAGGCACCCGATGGGTGAGCCCGAGGGGCCAAGGCGGGAATGGGCGGCCCTCACCCCAACCCTTTCCCGATGGGAGAAGGTGGTGAGGAGAGGGTGAACTCGGGGGGCCACGACGGTCCACGAGCCGCGAAGCGGCGACAGAACATAGCCGGCGGCGTGAGCCGCCGGGACGCGCGGGCTCCCCTACCCCCAGCCCCGAATGGGGCGGAAGAGAGAAAGGGGCAGCCGTGCGGGTAGTGCACAAACCTCGGCTCCACCGAGACAAGCTCGGTGGGGGCCGGGGGAGCACAGGCTGGAAGCCTGTGCCACCGGAGGGGAGAGGCGAGCAGGGCGAGGGGAGCCTCGAGAGTGGGGGCCGTCACTCGGGCTACCGGGTGGGCGGGTCGTCCGGGGTGATGGGCTTGGTCTTGGGGTCTTGGCCGCGCACTCGGGCGGCGGCGGCCTGGCCGCGGGGGGTGCCTGGCTCGTCGCGGGCGAGGCGGCGAAGGAACGGCAGGGCGTCGGCGGGTCTGCTGGCCTTGTCGAGCAGTTCGGCGGCCAGTGCGGCCAGGTCGGCGGCCGTGCATGGGCCTGCATCGAGGCGCTTGTCGAGGGCGGTGTGGACGGGGTCGGGCATGGCGAGTCGTGCGAAGGCATTGTGGCGGATGCGGACGCCTCGCTGGCTTCTCAGGATGATTCTGCCCTTTGCGATGTGGGACAGGGTGGCCAGGGCGCCCAGGGGGTCGCCGCCCTCCCCCAGTGCCTCGGCGAGGCGGAGGCGGATATCCTGGTCGCGCGGGGTGAGGGCGAGCGCCTCGCGGCAGGCGGCTGCGGCCCGCTTGTGGAGGCCGTGGTCCGCGTAGACGTCGATGAGGTGGCGGAGGGCGTAGGTCTTGCTGGGCTGGACGTCGAGGATGCGGCCCCAGGCGGCCTCGGCGGCCTGGCGCTGGCCGAGCTTGAAGTGGCAGGAGCCGAGCTCGCGCAGCCACACAACCGAGGTGGGCTGGAGGCGGGAGAGGGTGGCGTAGACGGATAGGAGCTTCTCGTGTTCATCGTGGGCGCGGTAAAGACGGGAGAGCTGGACGAGGACGCGGGCGTCGTCGTCGCGGACGCGGCGGGCTTGCTCGTAGTGCTCGGCGGCCCGTCGCCAGTTGCCGCTGGTTTCGTAGAGTTCGGCGAGGGTGATGGAGCGGGTGCGTCGCTCGTCGAGGCGTGCGTCGAGTTCGGCCTCGAGGTCCTCCACCCGCTCGGCGGCCGGTGCGACGGCGGCAAGTGCAAGGAGGATGGCGGCGGGTCCGAGGCGGCGCATCACGGCGTGTTCCTCGCAAGGATGGAGCGCGGGCTCGTGCGAGTGTCATGGTGGGGGCTGGGGGGCCAAATGTCAAGGCGCGCGGCCCACGGGAGTCTGACCCGGGGCCTGGCGGTATTCCCGCGGGAGCTTGCCGAGACAGACCGGGGTCTCCCCCTTGCGGAGACGAATGGAAGGGTGGAAGAATGGAAGATTGGAAGAATGGAGGAGTGGATGGGTGGGGGGAATGGGTCGGTGGAGAAGGAGCGCGTATGTTCTGCCTCTCCTCCATCCACCCCTGCAATCCTCCATCCCTCCCCTCCGGTCGGCGGCACATCGAAGGGGAATTGGTCAACGGACAGAGGACCGCACGATGGGGAGCCAGACTCGGACCACCCCGGCGGGGCCAAGGGGCCGTGCGCGAGGCGGGAAGCGCGGCCACGGCGCCGGCGCGCGGGTATGGCGCGCGGCGGAGCCGTGGTTCCGAGCGGTGCCGCCGAGGCGCCGGGGGAGGGCTCGGCGGGGGCGGGTTTTCAGTCGCCCAGCAGGCGGTGGATGTCGTGCGAGCCCACGGCGAGGCCGAAGTGGACTGCTGCGGCCCGGGGCGGCGAGGCGACGTTTCGCTCGCTGCACCGGGGGCAGATGCGATTCCAGGCTCCCTCGGAGAGGAAGGCCTGGCCGCACGCCAGGCAGGTGCGTGTGCGGACCGTGGGGCCACCCTTGGCGCGGATGGCAGCGGTGCGGCGGCGCGCGCGGGCGGCGGCGCTGTCGCGGTTCACGATCCGGGCGCATCTGTCCGAACAGTACTTGCGTCGGCCCGAGGGAATGGGCTTGCCGCATCCAGTGCGCTGACAAATCACGGGTGCACCTCCTTCTCCCTGCCCCTTGGGTCGGGGGGGAGGGCTGAAGGTTTCAATTCTCGTTGCGGCTTTCTCCTGTGCGGTTGATGATACCCAGAGCTGTGGATTCAGCATAGGTATCATACCGGCAACGAGATAGCCGCCTTGTCACGAGGCTGTAAACGCCATGTAAAAGACTGTAAGGGACCTGTAGCTTGACTCGCCCCCCCGGCGGTGCTAGAATTCCGCCACTCAATCGGCCGCGCGTGGCGGCCGGCAGCTTTTTCCCAGCCGCCAAGGAGTGCGTGATGGCCATCAAGGTCGCGTTCGTGGGTGCGGGCGGCATCGCGGGCTACCACATCGGCCACCTCGAGAAGATCGAGGATGTGCAGATGGTGGGCTTCTGCGACGCCGTCCGTGAGAAGGCACAGGCCAGGGCAAAGCAGCACAAGGCCAAGGCCTATACCGACCACCGCAAGATGCTCGACGCCACGAAGCCCGATGCCGTCTACGTGTGCACGCCCCCGTTTGCCCACGGGCCCTACGAACTGGATGCGGTCACACGCGGCTGCCACGTGTTCGTCGAGAAGCCCATCGCCACCTCGATGGCGACCGCCCTGGAGATCCGCGCCGCCATCAAGAAGGCGGGCGTGGTCTCGGGCGCGGGCTACCAGGACCGCTACCAGGACATCATTGCCACCCTCCGCAAGCACCTGCGCAAGCGCAAGGTGGCCACGGCGTTCGGCTACTGGATGGGCGGGATGCCCGGGGTGGCCTGGTGGCGCGTGAAAGCCGAGAGCGGCGGGCAGCACACCGAGCAGACGACGCACATCTTCGACATGATGCGCTACCTGTTCGGCGAGGTCGCGAGCGTCTTCGCCGCCGCCAGCACCGGCCTGATGACCGACGTGCCGAACTACGACGTCGAGGACGTCTCGGCCGTCACCCTGACCTTCAAGACCGGCATGGTGGCCACGGTCTACTCCGCGTGCTGCCTCAAGGGCATTGGCAAGGTGGGGATGGACATTTTCTGCACCGACGCGACGTATGAGTACGTCGAGCGGCGGTCGGTGACGCTTCGCGAGCCGAACCACACCGAGGAGTTCACGAACGCGGGCGACTTCGGGCAGGCCGAGGACGAGGCGTTCATCGGTGCGATTCGGGACAAGGGCAAGAGCAAGCGCAAGATCCTGTCGAGCTATGCGGACGCCTGCAAGTCCCTCGCCCTCTCGCTTGCGGCCGACGAGTCGATCGCCACGGGCAAGCGGGTCGAGCTGTAGTCCAGCGTGTCAAAGAGCGAACGGTGGCCTGGGGAGCCTTGTGCGCCCTGGGCCATCGGCGTATCTGTGCTGTGAACCGCACGGGTTGCGAGCTGAGCGCTCGCCCCACTGCTCCCCATCGGCCATAGGGGAGCAAATGGCATGCCGCGCCCGCCCCGCTGAGTGGTTCGGGCACGTAAGCATATATTTGGCAGTGGGTTACAGCCACAACTGGACGGAGTCCAGCGCGCGTGGCGTGCAGGGGGCGGTTAAGGGGTCTGGACGCCTGATCGGCCGTTCTGACGGCCGGATACGCCGCAAAGCCTTGCTATTATTGGGATTGCGTCAGAGGTGCGGTCGTCCGCTTCCTCGGACACGCCCAGCGCTAGCGAAGGTTGTTGAGGTAGTTGCGAGCCAGGTAGCCGACGTTCCGGGCCTTGCGGTCGGGGTCGGTGGCGAGTGCGGCCACGCGCTTGAGGAGGTCGCGCTGCTTGTGGGGCCATGCATAGTCGGCGAGGAGCTTTCCGGCAGCGGCTCGGGTGGCGGGATTCGGGTCGGCGAGGGCCGCGATGAGAGCCTTGGCCAGGGGCCGGGAGGCGTCCTTGAGAAGCTCGTCGTAGAGGGCGAGGCGCTTGGCGTCTCGCGTGGAGCGGACCTTGCGGAAATCCTGGTCGAGGCAGGCGATGGCGGCGGCGCGCCCCTCGCCCTGGGTCTTCTCGATGGCATCGGCAAGGAAGCCCAGGGCCTCCTTGGGGTTGCCTGCCAGGCGCTGGGCCATTCCCGCCACGGCGGCCTCGCGCACGTTCTTGTCCGCATCGCCCAGGGCAGCGGCCATGGCCTTGGTGGCGCCAGGGTTCAGGAAGCGAGCGAGCACCTGCACGGCGACGAGGCGCACGGCGGCCTCGGGGTCGTCGAGCATGGGGGGCACGTGCTTGAGCCCTGCGGAGCGGCCGATGTAGCCGATGGCGATGACGGCCATGGCCCGCACGGCGCCGGCGGGGTCCTTGAGCCCTGTCTTGATGAGCACGGGGAGCGCCGCTTCGCGGCCGACACGTCCGAGGGCGAGAGCCGCCTGTCGGCGCACGCGGTAGTCGGGGTCGTCCATGGCCACGGTGAGATTGGGGAGTGCGAGGGGGTTCTGGAGGTGTCCGAGCGCGGCGCAGGCCTTGGCCCGCACCACGGCATCCTTGTCCGTGGTGAGCTTTCGCAGGAAGCCCACGGCCCGCGGGTCGCCGGTGGCGCCCAGGGCGACGGCGGCGCGCCATCGGACGTTTCGGTCGGGGTCGAAGAGGTGGAAGATGAGTTGGTCGGCTGCGGCCTTGCTCTGGATGAATGCAAGGGCTTCGATGGCGTGGTAGAGGGGCTGCTTGGGCAGGTTGGGCGTGCGGAGCACGGCCACGAGACGCCTGGCCGCCTTGTCCCTCCAGCCGATTTTGCGGAGGGTGACGCCCGCGAGTTCGCGGACCTCGGGGATGGCCGTGATCACGGAGGCCTCCACGAAGGCGCCGGCGATGCGGTCGATCATCGTGTCCTTCGCCTCCACCCCCTTGAACTCCTCGACGCGGCGCACGGCGAGGGTGGTGAGGGCCTCGGCGGCGATGACCTTGAAGTCCCAGGGGTAATACTTGTCGTCCGCGCGGAGCACATCGGTGAGTGCGGATACGGCGCGCGGGTCGCGGTCGCCCACGGCGGCCAGGGAGATGAGTGCGGCGCGCATTCGGCCCGTCTGTTCGCTCTGTGCGTCGACCGTGGGCTCCGAGGTTTCCTGGAGGGGGCGATGGAGGAGTTCGGCGAACTTCCCCACCACGGGCTCGGCGAGCCGGCCCAGGCGGGCCTCGCACATTTCGCGCAGCGAGATGGTGCGCTTGCCGTCGTCGGCCTCCAGAGCGATGTCCTTCGCCCTCGCCCAGGCGGGGTCGCCGGTGTAGATTCTGTTGAGTGCATGCTGGAGGGCGACGATGCCGCGGGGGTCGCCGATCTCGCCGAGAGCCCAGAGCGCGGCGGTCTTGAGGGCGAACGGCTCGCGGGTGTTGCGCACGATCTTCACCAGGTCGGGCACGGCGCGCGTCTCGCGCGTGAGTGCGAAGACGCCCACGATCTCGACGCGCTTGTCGAGCGGCGTGGCGGGGTCGCCCAGGCGGCCCAGCACGCGGCGATACTCCTTGTCGAGGAGAAAGAGGCGGCCGCGGTCGGGCGGGATCTCGCGGTCCTCGGGCTTGGGCGCGGCCGCTGCGGCCAGGACGGCTGGCAGCAGCACCCAGGCTACGAGCCGCTCCAGGCGCGCTCGCATGGTCGTCATGGCAGATCTCCGTGAAGCGGCATCGGACCCGGGGAAGCAGGAGCGACGCTCGCCATTATAGTGTGCACAGCAAAAGAATGGAAGGCTCATCCGACCGAGGGCTATCCGCCCGCGGCGAGCTGTTCGCGGAGGAGCTTTGCGGCAGCGTCGAGTTGGGGGTCGGGAACGTCGGCGTCGGGCGGGAGCTTCTCGATGTCCTCGCGCTTGGGGGGCTGGACGACCAGGTCGGGCTCGAGGCCCTTGCCCTCGATCTGGCGGCCCTTGGGCAGGTGGTAGCGGCCGGTGCTCAGGAGGATTCCGGAGCCGTCGGCCAGGGGGAAGCGCTTGCTGAAGGCACCCTTGCCCCAGGTCTTGGTGCCGACCAGGCGTGCTCGCTCGTGGTCCTGGAGGGAGCCGGCCACGATCTCGGCGGCTCTGGCGCTGCCGCCGTCGACAATGACGACGAGCGGGAGGTCTTCGGCGGGGCCGCCGGGGCTGGCGCGGAACACGCGGTCCTCGTGGTCGTTGCGGTTGCGGGTAGAGACGATCACGCCGTCGGCAATGAAGAAGTCGGCCACGCGGACGGCCTCGTCGAGGAAGCCGCCGACGTTCCCCCGCAGGTCGATGAGCAGACCGCGGACCTTCTTGTGGCGCAGCTCGGCGATGGCGGCGGCCACCTGGCGGGCCACCGTGTGCGGGAAGTCGGTGATCCGCAGGTAGCCGATCTGGCCGGCGAGGACGCGGTGCTCGGTGACCGGCCGCTGGATCTCGCGGCGCTCGACCGTGATGTCGAGCCGCTCCTCGCCGCGCAGGATACCGAGGGTGACTCGCGTGCCGATCTTGCCGCGGAGGACGGCGGCGGCCTTGGCGAGGTTGGTGACCTGGCTGAGGTCGGTGACGACGGGGGGCTTGAGGCCCTTGGGATCGAGCTCGCTGGCCGAGAGCATAATGTCGCCCCGCTGGAGGCCCGCGGCCTCGGCGGGGGAGCCCTCGAAGACCTTCTGGATGACGAGCCTCTCGTCGCGCAGGCGGATGAGAACGCCGAGCCCCGCGTACGTGCCCGATTCGTTCTCGCTCAGGCGATGGCTGTCGGGCGGGATCTCGCGGTCCTCGGGCTTGGGGGCGGCCGCGCCCGCCAGGACGGCTGGCAGCAGCACCCAGGCTACGAGCCGCTCCAGACGTGCTCGCATGGTCGTCATGGCAGACCTCCGTGAAGCGGCATCGGGCGCGGCAGGGCCGGAGGGACGCCCCCCATTGTAGTAGGCGATGCGGGAGAATCGAAGGCTCATCCAACCCACGGCTATCCGCCCGCGGCGAGCTGTTCGCGGAGGAGCTTTTCGGCAGCATCGAGCTGGGGGTCGGGAAGCTCGGCGTCGGGCGGGAGCTTGTCGATGTCCTCGCGCTTGGGGGGCTTGGGGGGCTGGACGACGAGGTCGGGCTCGAGGCCCTTGCCCTCGATCTGGCGGCCCTTGGGCAGGTGGTAGCGGCCGGTGCTGAGCAGGATTCCTGAGCCGTCGGCCAGGGGGAAGCGCTTGCTCACGGCGCCCTTGCCGTAGGTCTTGGTGCCGACCAGGCGTGCGCGCTCGTGGTCCTGAAGGGAGCCTGCGACGACCTCGGCGGCGCTGGCGCTGCCGCCGTCGACGACGACGGCGAGGGGCAGGTCCTCGGCGGGGCCGCCGGGGCTGGCTCGGAACACGCGGTCCTCGTGGTGGTTGCGGTTGCGGGTGGAGACGATCACGCCGTCGGCAATGAAGAGGTCGGCCACGCGGACGGCCTCGTCGAGGAAACCGCCGACGTTGCCCCGCAGGTCGATGAGCAGGCAGCGGACTTCCTTGCGGCGCAGCTCGGCGATGGCGGCGGCCACCTGGAGGGCCACCGTGTCGGGGAAGTCGCTGATCCGCAGGTAGCCGATCTGGCCGGCGAGCACGCGGTGCTCGGTGGCGGGTCGCTTGATCTCGCGGCGCTCGACCGTGATGTCGAGCTTCTCCTCGCCGCGCAGGATGCCGAGGGTGACTCGGGTGCCGATCTTGCCGCGGAGCACGGCGGTGGTTTTGGCGAGGTTGGTGATCTGGCTGAGGTCGGTGACGACGGGGGGCTTGAGTCCCTCGGGGTCGAGCTCGCTGGCGGACAGGATCACGTCGGCCCGCTGAAGGCCGGCGGCCTCGGCGGGGGAGCCCTCGAAGACCTTCTGGATCACGAGGCGCTCGTTGCGCAGGCGGATGAGGACGCCGAGGCCTGCGTACTTGCCCGCCTCGTTCTCGCTCAGGCGATGGTTGTCCGGCGGGGCGAGGAAGGCGCTGTGGGGGTCGGCCAGGGAGTTGACCATGCCCTCGACGGCCCCGCGGACCAACTCGTCGGTCGGGCGGGACTCGACGTACTCGTCGAGACAGATGTCGAGCGCCCGGCGGAACGTGGCGGTGGCGCGGTAGCGGCCCGAGAGCCACGAGCGCAGGGTGCCGTGGCAGGCGTGGAGTGCCATGAGGAGCAGGAGCACGAGGGTGAGGAACGGGAGGTGCTGGGGTGTGGGCTGCGGGCGGGGTTTGTGCGGCGTGGCGGTCATGGGCGGAGCCGAGGGGCGTTGATGGTGGCGTGGCGCGGGCGCGGGTTACCCGATGAGGAGCGAGAGGACGAGGTTCGCCCCCCTGCCCTCCTTGTCGTTCGCCACGATGTCCTTGAACTTCTCGACGGCGACGGCGCTGGAGAGGACGACGGCGTTGCCGTCCCGAGTGATGGTGGGCTTGGCGGTGGTTCCGAGCAGGGGCACGAGGGCGGCCTGGGCGGCGTCGCTCTGGAGGTGGCTTTCCAGGGCTGTTGCGGCGTCGGCGCCGGTGGTAGCGAATCGGATGGTGAGGCCGATGGACTCCTCGGAGGCGGCGACGGCGAAGAAGGCGGCATACACGCGGCCCGAGGCGTCGCCGAGCGCGGTGCGGAGTCGGGAGGCGAGGAGGGTGCCGTCGGGCTTCTCGATGCGGTAGAGCAGGGCTCGGCGTGCGAGCTTGGGGTCGTAGGCGGCGGCGAAGCGCTCGTCGTGCAGCGCGGGGCTGCGCAGGCCGGCGCGGACTTTGAGGAAGCGGCGGACGCCCCAGCGGTCGCCGAAGCAGACCACGGTGCGGCCCACGGACGCGAAGGCGTGGTCCACGCCCTCCTGGCTACAGTACCAGTAGGTGTAGCCCTCCACGTCGGCCTCGTGGATGCGGAGCTGGACGGGGGTCTGGCGGGTGCGGTTGATTTCCTTCTCGCGCTTCTCGATGGTCACATCGAAGCCGTCGCGCATCCGCTTGGGGGCGAACCGCCCGATGAGCAGCGTCGAGTCGTCGGTGTCCACGAGCACCGCCACGTCGCGGCGCAGGCTCACATTGAAGTCGTCCTCCATCGCTTCGAGGTGTGCGGCGATGGGGTGGCCTGCGGCCTCGAGCGCGGGGTGGATGGGCGAGGCGAAGAAGCGGCGCACATCGACCACCTGCACGCTCGTCTGACCCTTGGGCACGTTGGCAAGCGGGCGGCGGTAGCGGCGGGAGGACAGGGCGATGATGATGATGACGATGAGGACGACGATGGCGGCGCCGGCATAGAGCGTGATCTTCTGGCTCCTGGCGCGCGGGGGGCCAGGCTTGGGAAACGGCGGGGGCGCGGCGCTCTGCGGGGTGAGAGGCGGCGGCTCGGGCGCGGCCCACGCCGCGCGCGGCCGCGGCGAGAGAAGAGCCGGGCGCCTGGGCCGCCGGGACCGCCTCTTTGGGATCAACGGGCTCATCCTGGCCTCCTCGGTATTCCTGACGGGGCAGCCACGAACGGAAGAGGAAAGCCCCGCTTGGGCACACCTCACTGGATCGAGCCGCTCACGTGTTGCCGCGCATGAGCGCCACGCGGCCGGTGCGGGACATTTCCTTGATGCCGAAGGGACGTACGAGGCTCATGAAGGCCTCGAGCTTGCTCTCCGGCCCGGACAGCTCGACCATGAGCTCGTTGGAGCACACGTCGACCACCCGGCCTCGGAACAAGCCCACCAGCTCCAGGATCTCGCTCCGCCGACCCGCGGGTGCATTGAGCTTCACGAGCATCAGGTCGCGCTCGACGTACGCACGGCCGGAGAAATCCTGGACCTTGATCACGGTGATCACCTTGCGGAGCTGCTTGACGATCTGCTCGAGGATCGCCTCGTCGCCCTCGGCCACGATGGTCATCCGCGAGATGTCCGGGGCCTCCGTCTCGCCCACGGCAAGGCTGTCGATATTGAAGCCGCGGCCTGCAAACAGGCCGGAGATATGCGCGAGCACCCCGGACTCGTTCTGCACCAGGGCCGAGATGATGTGTTTCACTCCGAGGACCTCCGCAGAGCAGGAGCGACGGGCAGTGTCGGTGGATCGGGGCCGCATCCGCACAGGGACGCCGAGCCACACCTATGGTAGCGCGAAGCCCCGGCGCCTGTCAAAGGAGGGATGATCAGGCCGCAGCGCCCCACGGGGGCGCCGGAGCGATGCGGCCGGCGGTGGGCACGCCCAAGCTTCGCTTGAGCGTGGCACCCGGGGGCAGGGGCGGCCCGGGAGCATGGGACGCATGGGACATAATCACGCGTCACGCGTCAGGAGAGCGCACCCTCCCTTTTCTCCCTTACGCATTACGGATTCCGCATTACGCATTTCCTATCACGCGTCACGCGTCAGAAGACGCCGCGCACGCCTCTTCCTCTTCACGAATTACGGATTGCGCATTACGGATTACGCATTTCTTGTCACGGCTGGGCTGCGAGGTCGGCGGGGGGCACGGTGCCCTTGCCTGCGCAGGTGGGGCACGAGATGTTCTTTTCGCCTTTGCACTTCGGGCAGGGGGTGGTCTTGGTGAGCTTGCCGGTGCCCTTGCAGCGCTTGCAGGTGAGGTGTCCGTCGCCGCCGCAGTGTGTGCAGCGGACGGTGCCGCGGCCGCCGCACACGAGGCAGGGGGGGCCTCCGCCGATGCGTCCTCGGCCGTTGCAATTGTCGCACCGCATGCGGCCGGTGCCCCGGCAGTAGCCACAGCGGCCGCCGCCCTTGCCCTTGCACACGGGGCAGGTGATGGTCTTCGAGGAGGCGATGCCCTTGCCTCCGCAGGCGGGACACGGGATGGTGCCGCGGCCCTTGCAGTCGGCGCAGGGCCGTGGGGCGAAGCGCCGCAGGAGGTCGAGTTCGCGGGCCACGTCGATGCCCTTGGCCTTGGCGGCTCCGATGTGGGCGCGGGCTGCCTCGTAGCGGCGCACGGCGAGGAAGAAGAGGCCGAGCTGCGCCTCGGTCTGGGGCGTGACCTGGCCGCAGCCGCGTCGGACGAGGTCGGTGAATTCCTCGTCGCGCAGGGCGTCGATGGGTCGTGCGGAGGAGGCGCCGCCGAAGTCGAGGTGGAGCTGATCGTCCTGGAAGCGGACGAACTTTCCTGCGAGGCCGCCCACGCGGATCTGCTCGCCCCGCTGGAGGCGGCGGGCGCCGGCGCGGGCGTACTCCCAGATCTGGCTGGCGGCTCGCACGAGGGGCTGGACCTCCCGGAGCCGGCCGTAGACGGGCTTGAGTTCGGGGGCAACGAGGGCGGCGAGGAGGGCCTTGTCCGCCTGCTCGTGGCGGTGGGCGGCCAGGTGGCCGAGGACGGCGACGATGGTCTTGCGGTAGAGGCCGGCGGCGCGCTTGCGGGCTTCGGCGCCGAGGAGCTCTTCCTGGGCTTTCACTGAGGCCAGGGCGGACCGGGCGCGGTCGGCCACGCTGGCCACCGAGCAGGCCGCGTAGGGGGTGAGCAGTGCCCGGGCCTCCGCAAGCTTCCCCTCGGCGAGGAGGGCCTTGCCCCTGGCGTCGATGGCATCGAAGGCGGCCGCGGCCCGGGTCTGGCAGCGGGTGCGGAGGGTGGCGAGCCGTGCGGTGGCGGCGGGGGTGCGGATATTGGGCGGCAGGGGTCCGAAGACGCCCAGGGCGGCATCCAGCTTGCCCTCGGCCAGGAGCGCGTCGGCCCGGCGGGTGCGTTCCTGGAGATCGGCCTCGATGGCCTGTGCCAGGTCGCCCTCGATGCGCTGGAGTCGGCTCTGGGTCTGGCGGAACATTTCGAGGCCCTCGGGCGGGAGCTGTGCCTGGCGGTCGGGGGGGAAGGCTTCGAGGATCTGGCGCAGCCGCGTGGTGAGTGCCCCATACGCGCGCGGGCTCTGGCTTTCGAGCTGGTTGACCTGGGCCACGGCGCGGGTGAGCTGGTCGAGCAGTTCCGCTCCGGAGAGTGCCGTGGAGGTGGCGGGTGCGGGGGCGGCTGTGGTGGGGGCAGGCGCGTGGTGCGTGGCGGGCGCCGTCCCGGGGCGGGGCTTGGGCTTTCGCGAGAGCCTGGGGTAGAGGAAGAGGAACAGGGCCACGTGTGCGGCGATGCCGAGGGCGACGCTGATCAGCACGGGGGTCTTGGAGCGGCGGCGGCGGCGGGCGGGGCGCCGCGGCGGAGGGGCCTTGCGGGCGCCCTGCATGGCCGGCGGGTGGGTGCGCGCGGCGATGTGGGGCGCGGCCGCGGCGGCATCCAGGGCCGCGGCAGCCTCGGCGGGCGTGGCGTAGCGGCGGTCGCGGTCCTTCGCCGTCATCTTCTCCACGACGCGGCACGTGGCCAGGCCGAGCTGCGGGCGGGCCTTGCGCAGCGACGGGAGGGGCTCGCTGGCAATGGCGGCCGCGATGGCCATCGGGTTCGAGCCCTGGAACGGCCGCTCGCTCGTGAGCATCTCGAAGAGCGTCACGCCCAGCGAGAAGATGTCGGCACGGCAATCGATGTCGGGCTCCGAGCGGATCTGCTCGGGCGAGACGTAGTGCGGGGTGCCGACGAACTGGCCGGCGGCCTTCCCCGCCTCCCTGGGCGCGGCGTCGATGGCACGGGCGAGGCCGAAGTCGGCGACCCGCACCGCGCCGTCGGCGGCGATCATGATGTTGTCGGGCTTGACGTCGCGGTGGATCAGGCCGTTCGTGTGGGCGTGGTCGAGGGCTCGGGCCACGTCGGCGGCAATGGCCAGGGCGCGGGCCTCGGGCAGGGGGCCTTCGCGGGCGAGCAGGCGGGTGAGGGGCTCGCCGTCCACGAATTCCATGGCGAAGTAGTAGAAGCCCTCCGCCTCGCCCACGTCGATGGCCGCCACGATGTTCGGATGGCTCAGGCGGCCGGCGGCCCGGGCCTCGCGGAAGAAGCGCTCGACGAATGCCTTGCTGCGTGCCAGGCGGGGCAGGAGGACCTTGAGGGCGATGGAGCGGTTGAGCTCCTTCTGGCGGGCTCTGAACACGGTGCCCATGCCGCCCTGGCCGATTCGCTCGAGGATCTCGAAGCCGGCGAGCTCGCGGGGGATTCGGGTGGCGGTCTTGCTGGCGGCCATGGCCTGGCGGACCAGGCCCACGCGATGCTCGTCGAGCAGGCCGCGCTTGACCAGGAGGTCGGGTGCCGAGGCGGCTCCGCCGAGCGCCTCGATGGCACGGAGCGCCTGGGCGATCTCCTCGGCCTGTTCCTCGGTGAGGTGGCCGCTGGCGACCGCGATGCGGATGAACTCGTCGTCGCCGGGGGTAGACATGGCGGCTGCTGCTCCCTGCGGCTCCTGCGGCCAGCTCGGTGGTGCGGCGTGCTGGGAAGCCCGATGCCGGACTATACCGAGGTCGAGGCGGGGAGTCAAGCGAAGCGCCTGTGGCGGGGCCGCCGATCAGTCCCCGCCGGCTCGCTTCGCCATTTTCAGCAGGTTGCCGCGAGCGGGGTGTGGGCGGTGCTCGAACTCGTCCATGTACGCACTGGCGCGCGGCAAGGCGTCGGCGCCCAGGGGTTCGCCGTGGTCGGCCATGCGGATGGCCAGCTCGTCGTGGCGGCACACGAGGAGGGCGCGGAACGTCGCGTCGTCGTTGCCGCCGTAGGCCACCTGGTGGATGGCCTGGCAGATTTCCGTGATGGCGTCCTCGAGACCGGTGCGGTCGGCGTCGGAGAAGGAGGGCCAGTCCGGCAGCGCGCCCACGAAGTGGGCGAAGGCGTGGAGGATCTGGGGCTGGCAGGTGAGGCTGATCTCCACGGGCCTGCCCCCGCGGGCCTTGGCGCCCGCCGCGTGCCCCGCCGGGTCCACGCTGTGGAGCGCGCCGCAGTGGGGGCAGCGGAAGCGGCCCGGCTGCGAGAATTCGAGTGCAATGCCACACTCGACGCAGTCCGAGCGTGCGGGGAACGGCGCAGGACGCGCGCCCGATGGTGCCGCGGGCTCCGGCGCCGGCTCCGGCGTGCTGGGCGGGGCGGCCAGATGGGAGCGGGCCTCGTCGAGCGATGCGAAGATCGGGAGGATCGAGTCGAGCCCGAGCATCTCGATCACCAGGTTCACCCCGGGCTGCGGGTTCAGGAGAGCCAGTTCACCGCCCGCCTCGTGGAAGGCGTCCGACTGCGTGACCAGGGCACCGAGGGCCGTCGAGTTCGCGTAGGTCACGCCCTGCATGTCCACAAGCAATCGGACCTTGCCGTCGTCGCGGAGCTTCCCCAACCGCTCCAGGAACGCATCGAGCGTCGGCTGGTCCAGGGCTCCTTCCAGGCGCATGAGCGCGCCGCCGTCCACGCCCTCCATGGGCTCGACCTGGATCTCGATATTGCTCATCCGTGGCGCTCCAAGCGGGCAGGTGGGGTCGCTGTGCGACGATGGGTCGCAACCCATGGCGATGGGGGCCCGGCGCTGCACACAACACCGCACCCCGAAGGTATCTTAGCCCTGGGCGCCCGCCAAGTCAAGCCTTCACTGCGCCTGCGAGTCTGACCCTGAATCCTGGGGGATTCCCGTGGGAGCTCCCCGAAGCCCACCGGGTCTTCCCCCCTGCGGGGACGAATGGAAGGGTGGAAGCGTGGAAGAACGGAGCGCGTGCGTTCTGCTTTCCCTCCATCCACCCTTCCAATCCCCCATCCATCCCCTCCGGTCAGCGGGACGCCGAGGGGGAGCCCATCGCGGCACAGAGGTCCCCCAGATCCGGGGCCAGACTCCTGCGCCTGCCCGGGCCGCCCAGCCAGCCTGTCGGGGGCGTTCCCGAGACCCCACGGCCGCTGTGGCCACAGCCACGCCCGGGAACGGGTGCCTGTGAGGGGGCAAAAAAAGCCTTGACTCCCGTGAGGGACCTGTGGTAAGCTTGCTACATAAGCCTGTCCTGGACCTATCAGCCTTTCCATCCTGTTGTCGCACGGTTTTCACCAAAGGTTGAATGGGCCAGTTTGTCCCGGCGCGCGAGCCGCGCGGCGGGTCCAGCACGACACACGGCAGACCGCCGCCTTCCCGAGGCACCCAACCGTAGCGAGGGAAAGACCCGCGCCACTCGGAACACGTGCGAGGGCGCGACACGATGCACGGTCACCGGGCGGCAGGACACCGGGGAGCCCGCCTCGCCGCCCGGCGCCTCCACTGAGCGAATTGCCCCACGATGATGAGTCCCAGCGAAGGCCGTCCACCGGTTATCGGATTGCTCGGGGGTATTGCCGCCGGCAAGACCACCGTGGCTCGCATGCTCGCCGATCTGGGGGCCACGTGCATCTGCGCGGATGAGACGGCCCACGCCGTGCTCGAGCGGCCCGACATCCGCGAGCGGATCGTCGCCCGCTGGGGCCAGGGAGCCGTGGGTGCCGATCAGACGGTCGACCGCGCGTTCCTTGCCGAACGGGTGTTCGCCGACCGCGAGGAGCTGGCGGCGCTCGAGGCCATCACGCATCCCGCCATCGTGGCCAGCATTCGCGACCAGATCGCGCGCGTGCGCGGCTCCGCCGACGTGGCAGCAGTGGTCGTGGACGCCCCGCTGCTCGTCGAGACCGAACTCGATGGCCTGTGCGACGTGCTCATCCTCGTAGACTGTCCACGGGAGGTCCGACTCGCGCGTGCCGCAGAGCGCGGCTGGGGGCCAGGCGAACTCGACTGCCGGGAACGCCGCCAGCAGGCCCTCGACGCCAAGCGCCAGCGCGCACGCTTCACTATAGAAGGCGACGTCCCACTCGAAACCACATTCCAGCAGGTGCAGCAGCTATGGCTAGAAGTTCTCGGTCTGTGAAAGAACGCACGGGGAAGGACAAAAAGAACGGCAGGGGCAACAGCAGCTTCGGCAAGGGCATCCTGCCCAACGACGAAGAGCTCGCGGCGGAGGAGAAGGCACTCGAGCAGCAGCTCGACAACCCCGATGAGGAAGCCGTGGAACTCCACATCGCCGAGCTCAAGCGGCTCAAGATCCACGAGCTCCACGAGATGGCGGAAAAGGACGGCGTGAGCGGCCTGGCCGGCCTCAAGAAGCAGGAGCTCATCTTCAAAATCCTCGAGGCCAGGGTCAAGCGCAACGGACTCATCCGCGGCGAAGGCGTCCTCGAAGTCCTCCCCGACGGCTTCGGATTCCTCCGCTCGCCCGACTACAACTACCTGTCGTGTCCCGACGACATCTACATCTCGCCCTCGCAGATCCGGCGGTTCGGCCTGAAAACGGGCACGGTGGTCTCCGGCCAGATCCGCCCCCCGAAGGACAACGAGCGCTACTTCGCACTCCTGCGCGTCGAGTCGATCAACTACGAATCGCCCGAGACCCTCCAGGACCGCATCTGCTTCGAGGACCTCACCCCCCTCCACCCCGACGAGCGCATCAAGCTCGAGACCACCGCCGACCAGGTCGAGATGCGCATCGTCGACCTCATCGCCCCCATCGGGAAGGGACAGCGCGGCCTGATCACCTCGCCGCCGAAGGCCGGCAAGACGATCCTGCTCCAGAAGATCGCCAACGCCATCACGGCCAACCACGACGAAATCTACCCCATGGTCCTCCTCATCGACGAGCGCCCCGAGGAAGTGACGGACATGCAGCGCTCGGTGAAGGCCGAGGTCATCAGCTCGACCTTCGACGAGCCCGCCGAACGCCACATCCAGGTGGCCGAAATGGTCATCGAGAAGGCCAAGCGGATGGTCGAATACGGCAAGGACGTGGTGATCCTGCTCGACTCGATCACCCGCCTGGGCCGCGCGTACAACACCGAGTGCCCCCACAGCGGCAAGATCCTCTCGGGCGGCGTGGACGCCGCGGCGCTCCAGAAGCCCAAACGCTTCTTCGGCGCGGCACGCAACATCGAGGAAGGCGGCTCCCTGACCATCATCGCCACCGCTCTCATCGAGACCGGCTCGCGAATGGACGAGGTCATCTTCGAGGAGTTCAAGGGCACCGGCAACATGGAGCTCGTGCTCGACCGACGCCTCGAGGAACGCCGCATCTTCCCCGCCATCGACGTCAACCGCTCCGGCACCCGCAAGGAAGAGCTCCTGCTCTCGCCCGAGGACCTCAACCGCGTGTGGGTCCTCCGCAAAGTGCTCAGCGAGATGAACGCCACCGAGGCCATGGAACTGCTCATCGAGCGCATCAAGCGCGCCAAGACGAACGAGGAATTTCTCGACACTCTGGGCGGGAACAGCTGACCGCTCGCCGCCCGTCCCCCCGACCGGTCGCCGAAACGAGCACAAGGAAGAAGCACCATGCCGTTCTGGGGCAGGCGAAAGGGTAAGGCGCCCCCTCCCAAGGAGCCGCAATCCCACCCGCAGCCGGAGCCCGAGGCCGAGCCGGAGCCCCAGCCCGCCAAGGGCCTCTTCGGGCGAATGGCCTCCTCGCTCGGACGCATCAAGCAGGGCCTCGAGAAGACCCGAGGCCAGCTCGCCTCCGGCCTGCGAGCCGTCTTCAGCCTACGCGGCAAGATCGACCAGGACAAGCTCGACACCCTCGAGGAGGTGATGATCACCGCCGACATGGGCGTCGAGACCGTCGCCTCCCTCCTCGACGGCGTGCGGCGGGCATGGAAGGACGGCGAGCTCGAGACCACCGACCAGCTACAGGACTACCTCAAGGCCCGCCTCAAGGAACTCCTGCGGCAGGACGAAGTGGCCATCGGCCACGCGGAGACCCCGCCCACCGTCATCCTCGTGGCCGGGGTGAACGGCTCGGGAAAGACCACGTCCATCGCCAAGCTGGCCTACCACTTCAAGCACCAGGGCGGGAAGGTGCTCCTGGCCGCCAGCGACACGTTCCGTGCCGCGGCCGTCGAGCAGCTCACCATCTGGAGCGAGCGCATCGGCGTGGGCATCGTTCGCCACCAGCGGGGCGCCGACCCCGGCGCCGTGGCCTACGACGCCTGCGAAGCCGCCGTCGCACGCGGGGTCGACGTGCTGATCGTCGATACCGCGGGGCGCCTGCACACCGAACGCAACCTGATGCGCGAACTCGAGAAGATCCAGCGAGTCCTCGCCAAGAAGATCCCTGGGGCACCCCACGAAGTCATCCTCGTCCTCGACGCCACCACGGGGCAGAACGCCATCGCCCAGGCACAGCAGTTTGGCCAGACCGTCCAGGTCACCGGCATCTTCCTCGCCAAGCTCGACGGCACGGCCAAGGGCGGCATTGTGGTAGCCATCAAGGACCGCCTGGGCATTCCCGTCAAATTCATCGGCCTCGGCGAGACGCCCACCGATATCCAGCCCTTCGACCCCGAGACGTTTGTGGATGCGCTCTTTGCGTGAAGCGGAATCCGTAATCCGGAATGCGTGATGCGTAAAGAAGAAGAGGAGCGGGCGCGCTTCCATCTGACGCGTGAGGCGTGATGAAGACGGAGATCGAGATCGAGAGAATGGCGCGCCTGGCGTGATCGCCCTCTTCCCCCTGTCCCATGCACTACTAACTCTCAGAATCTCTGCGCGGCGCCGAGAAAACGTAGGGCTGGGCATACCAAACCCAATCCCTGATTGGGTTTACGGAGGCAAGCCAGGCGCGCGTCCAGCTGTATAGTTCGCAGTTCATGGGAAACGATGATGTGAGAGACATCCTGGCCTATAGTGGCGCTCGGGTCAGACAAAGAGGAAAGGAGTGAGTTGATGGG
>Ga0272441_10006387_pt1 | contig 19793 bp, 19 predicted proteins | sample SSMProp6N_FD_193582 | JGI IMG/M metagenome (GOLD analysis project Ga0272441, IMG submission 193582) | Marine sediment archaeal communities from Little Sippewissett salt marsh, Falmouth, MA, United States - SSM-Prop-6N | ecosystem: Environmental > Aquatic > Marine > Wetlands > Sediment ... | reverse complement strand
TAAGATCATAAAAGTCTTCCGCCTGAAGCATATCAAGGACGGCATTGAGAGCTTCCCTGTCAACGATACACGCGCCAAGCACAGCTCTTTCTGCCTCTAAACTATGGGGCACCACCCTGTCAAAGAGATTTTGAACGGCCATTATTCCTCCCTGACGGTGACGGTCATATCAACATCAATCCCTGGATGGAGTTTCACGGTGAATGGATGATCCCCCAGATTTTTCACGGGTTCTGGTATCTTTATATCTTTCTTGTCTATTGTCACCTTGAAGGTATCTTGCAGGGCCTCAGCGATCTGAGAAGAAGTAATGCTGCCGAAAAGCTTACCACTTTCTCCGCAGCTTGCAGAAAGGATGACCCTCTTCCCCTGGAGATGTTTCCTGAGGTTCTCTGCCGACTCCTTATCTTTTTCAGCTTTCTTTTCCATGGATGCCTGTTTCTTCTTCCACTCCTTCATTCTGGAAGGAGTGGCTTCCTCGGCCAGCCCTCGAGGAACAAGATAGTTCCTGGCATATCCGTCAGAGGCTTCCACAAGATCTCCTCTTGATCCAAGTTTCTTTACATCTTCCTTAAGAATAACTTTCATAAAAACTACCTCCTAAATCTGAGCCTGAGGTCGAACCACATATCTATTATACCCAAGAGAAGGGCTACCTGAGACATGAAGGGAATAAAAAGTACCAGTCCAGTCAGAGCCACTTTGATGAAGATATGAACCTTTTTCCTCGAGAGGAACCACCATGCAAGAGAAAGACCCTGTAGCAGAAAAACTACGTTAACAAGCAATCTCAGGTTGGTACCCGTCTTGATCCATATGTTCCAGGGGGTTCCCCTGGAACCCGCAATGGTAAGGATCACTGATACAAGAAGGGCCCAGAATACGCTTTTGGGAAATCTCCACTCACTGAAGGATGGCAAAGGTGGGAGAATGGCCGATCGGACCCTTCGAAGGATAACCCTGCTCACCACGTAACTTAAATAACAGTCCACAGCTGCTGCTACAGTGAGAAGGGCTGGAAATATCAAAGGCATGAGCTTTACGGACATTGATATCTGTTCCTTCACAGCGGACAGATTGTCTCCACCCAGGCCCCGCTGTTCGTAAAAGGCAAAGACCCTGTCAAGGATCTGCTGCATTTCGGACGGGTCCAGAGAAAAGGGGTTCACCCCAGTAAGCTTGCTGGCAATGACCATGAGAAGAAGCTTGCTTCCCAGCGAGACCAGGATGCCGTAAAGGATGATCTCCACCCCTGAATCCAGTTTTCTTGCCAGGAAACCGAGTCCCACGCCAAGAACACCAAACCCCAGGAAGAAAAACAGAGATCCCACTGGCCCGAGAATAAGCATTATAAGGATGGAGGCCACAAAGAGACCAAGCACGGCCTTTCCAAGATCGTGTCTCATTCCAAGAATAACGAGAGGTGCAGGGCAAAGTAGAGAGAATCCTATACCCACTACCGGCAGAAAATGGGACGCAAGGAAAAGCACCACTGCCACTCCTGCCAGAAGAGAAGATTCAACGAGGCTCTTTGTCTGGGTCATTCAGATCCCCTTTCTTGTAATGAAGGACTTATCCTGGATTCCGGATGATGGCTGGGAAAAAATAAAAAGAAAGGGGAGAAGCATCAGCTCTCCCCTGAATTAAACTTTCAAAAGATCATTACTGGCCTTATTCAACAGTGTAGGGGAGCAATGCCATGTGTCTTGCTCTTTTAATGGCAGTGGTAAGCTGCCTCTGGTGCTTGGCACAGTTGCCTGTTACTCTTCTGGGCATGATCTTGCCGCGTTCACTTATGTATTTCCTTAATTTATCCACGTCTTTATAGTCCACATGCTGGACCTTGTCTACACAGAAAAAACAGACCTTTGGCCGGCGTTTTCCGCCTCGTCTTCTTCCGCCAGGATACGCCATGACGAACAATCCCTCCTTTTTCTTTCGTTACAGAACATACCGTTAAAAGGGTATATCGGCCTCGTCGTCTCCCTCTTCCCCTCCACCATCCATTTCGGAGATATCCAGGGGAAACTCTTCGCCGTTAAATCCCTTTTCCCTGAAGCTTGCAAAGGAATCTTCGTCAGTATCGCCTTTTTTACTGTAAGGAGAAGAGTCATCTCTTCTTACCCCTCCCAGGAAGGTAACGGTCTGGGCCACCACTTCGGTGACATATCTCTTGTTACCCTGGCGATCCTCGTAATTCCTTGTCTGGATCCGGCCCTCCACAAGGACTCCCTTGCCCTTGTTAAGGTATTTTTCACAGTTCTCTGCCTGAGGTCCCCAGACAACAACAGGGATAAAATCAGCTGAATCCCTGAGCTCACCGTTCCTGTCTTTCCACTGCTTTCCTACTGCCACAGTGAAACGGGCCCAGGCTCTTTTATCTACGGTATACCGGATCTCGGGGTCACGGGCAAGGTTACCCATGAGGATCACTTTATTGAACCCTCTAGCCACTGTGTACCCTCCTCATTCTTCATCAAGCCTTATGATCATATGGCGCCAGACATCCTGTCTGAGCTTCAGAAGCCTGTCAAGTTCCTTCAGGGCCTCCTGTTCAATGGACATCTGGGTTACCGAGTAGAATCCTTCAGTCTGTTTCAGGATAGGATAGGCAAGTTTTTTCTTGCCCCATACGTCTGTCTTGGAAACTTCCCCTCCAAGACTACGCACGACCTCCTCGACCTTGTTCACTTCCTCCCTGGGTTCTTCCAGAGAAGAATCGATAAGAAGCATCAATTCATAGGGTCGCACGACTGTCACCTCCTCCCTATGGGCTTATGGTCTCCTTATGGAGACAGGGATAAACAAAAGGGTATTATAATCTACATGCCGCTTTCAGACAAGTGGTCATCCGATACGATCTCTATGTGATAGACCTTTTCACCAGGATAGGCCATGTTAAACTCCTCCCGGGCCAGTTTTTCCACTCCCTCGGGAGTACTGTAATAATCTACCTGTTCCCTGTATTTCTGGACATCCCGACTTTTCCTGATCAGGGTTTCCATTTTAAGATCTACCAGAGATGACAATCGTGATATATGCCTGATCTCATGGATGTAGGTGGTCATCATTATGGCTGAAAAAAGAGCGAAAGCACAGATCAGGAAAACCCATTTGAGTCTCGGCACACTACATCCTCTCCGGGGCACTTATACCAAGAAGTCCGAGTCCGGTAGCTATTACTGTCCTGCAGGTTTTCAGGAGGATCAACCTGGTATCCATAATATTCTTTTCCTCTCCCAGAATCCTCCTGGCATTGTAGAAAGAGTGGAAATCCCCTGCCAGGTCGTGAAGGTAGTTCACCAGAATATGGGGGGCCAGATCCTCGGAAGACCTTTCCAGTTCCTCTTTGAAAAGAGCAAGCCTGGTGACAAGCTTCTTTTCTTCAGAGCTGTCAATCAGGGTCTCGTCAAATCGATCAATGCCCGGGAATCCCACGCCTCTTGATTCAGCTTCAGAAAGGACACTGCAAATCCTGGCGTGGGCATACTGCACATAGTAGACAGGATTTTCCGTGGACTCCTTCTTTGCCAGTTCAAGGTCAAAGTCCAGATGACTGTCGCTTCTGCGCATTACAAAGAAATACCTGGTAGCATCTACGCCCACCTCTTCCACCACATCCCGGAGAGTGATAAATTGCCCGGACCTGGTGGACATGGAGACCTGCTCTCCTTCCCTGAGAAGATTTACGAACTGGATGAGCAGGACCTGGAAATCCTTGTCAGGATCATGGCCAAGGGAACCTATGGATGCCTTGACCCTTGGTATGTAGCCATGATGGTCAGCTCCCCAAACATCTATAAGCTTGGAGAACCCCCTGTCATATTTGTTCTTGTGATATGCCACATCGGAAGCGAAGTATGTAGGTACCCCGTTGTTCCTTATCAATACCCGGTCTTTTTCGTCATCGAAAGCAGTTGCCCGGAACCAGACGGCACCATCCTTCTCGTAGGCAAAATCCTTCTCCTTCAGGAACTCCACCATCTGGCCGACCATGCCATCCTCATAGAGTGATCTCTCAGAGAACCATTTGTCAAAGGATACTCCGAAATCCTTCAGGTCTTTCTGTATGGAAGCAAGGATCTTTCTCTCCGCGTAGGTCCTGAAAAAGGAAAGGGTCTCCTCAAGGGGTTCTTCCAGGTATTTCATACCCTCCCTTTCCATGATCTCACGGGCGAGGTCGTAAATATAATCTCCCTTGTAGCCGTCTTCCGGGAAAGGACACTTTTCGGGCTGTCCCGAAAGTTCGAAATATCTTGCCTGGGTGGATCTTCCAAGGATCTCCATCTGAAGACCGGCATCGTTAACATAATATTCTCTTCCCACTTCCCAGCCGGTGAAAGCAAGGATGTTGCTTACGGTATCTCCCACCGCCGCACCGCGGCCATGACCCACATGAAGAGGCCCGGTAGGATTGGCACTTACGAACTCGATCTGGATAGTTCTTCCTTTTCCAAGATCCATACTACCGTAGTTATTCCCTTCTCTATAGATCTCGGCTACAAGATCTTTCATCCAGAGATTTGAAAGGAAAAAATTTATAAAACCCGGGCCAGCGATCTCCATCTTTAAAATATGGGGATCTTCAGCCATATGATCCATGATCTTCATTGCCAGGTCCCTCGGTTTTTCCCGAAAGATCTTTGCCGCCTGCATAGCCAGGTTTGTGGAAAGATCTCCATGATCTTCCCTTTTAGGTCTTTCCAGTGTTATTTCAGGACATTCCCATTGCTCCAGCCCGTGGCTTCGAGCCATTTCATCCAACGCATTGCGTAAATTACTGATTATAGTTGCCTTGACCTGATCCATGACACGACCTCCCGAAAGCTCTATTCAATGATAAAAGGCAGGCTTTTATCTGCCCAGATAACCCAGCTCCTTAGGGAATCCAGTAACAGGGAGCGGTTATTTTCATCCACTCTCTCTATTCCTGAAACCAGCTTGATAGCTCCCTTTACAATCTGTTTCTTCCTGTTAAGGGTAAAATTCTCCTTCAGTGAAATACCATCCCCTTCTTTCGGAAGGGTATTTGGTAACGCAATAAGCTTCATCCCTTCGGGAAAGGTAATTTCGAAGGTCTGTTCTGCAGCGAAGGGATATGCAAGCCCGGAACCAGTAGGGGCCGAAGACATTTCAGGTATCTGGGGAATGTAGAAATAAGGTACCCTGACAAGCATGTTCTGACCATTCATTAAGGCTGAGTTGAAGTAAACCTTTGACCTTATCCTCAATCCATTGGCCAGATACTCTATCTCCAGAGGTCCCTCGAGGTCAGCTTCAGTCCAGTTTGCAAGAAAGGTCCTGATTCTTTCCTGATCCGAAGGAATACCGGCAAAGAAAAGCTCATTCCAGGCATTCAATATAACTGTTTCCATATCACCACTCATTACTCCATCGGACCCGAGTTCAAGATCCCATCTAACGACGATCTTGTGGTCTGATGCCTTACCCCTTGGGATTGCAAGCTTTTCGAGATGATCTCCCTGAGTGGAATAGAGGGTCTTGCCCCACAGAGAAGGCGCGATTTCACCCAGAGGTACTCCCTGATCAAGGACATAGTAGAACCTCAGTCCCCTGCCGGTCTCTATATCCAGGACCGGTTCACCCAGGACAGCGGGTGAATCAGGGGTATCAGCCCGGATCTCAACTCTGGAATTCCACAGGATCCTGTTGTCCCAGCCAGATCTTTCCAGCCATCCCGAAAGGGCCAGCATTTTCTCCAACCTCGTCCATGGACCGGTTCCAGGAATTGAAGAGCGGATAAGATCGGAGGGGACCTGTTCCAGAACCGGAAGGTCCTCCACTGTTGCGAGGAATTCCTCAAGTACACTGTAGTTATTTCCCTTTGAAGCTATGGAGGATAATCCTGTGGGAAGTTCCGGTAAAGGAGAATTCTGGAGCATGGAAAGATCCCTGAAAAAAGCATCCTCTCCTTTACGGGTACTGAAAAGCAGAGATGGTCTGGCATTCTCAACTATCGACCTTCCCAGCCAGGGAGACATATCAAGGGTATTCCAGTAATATTTCTGTTTAACTCCCTCTTCGGTCAGAACTGGTGCATCCAGGTAATTCGAGAAATAATGGAAGTCAGAACCCTTTGGAAGGGTCACGCTTATCTTCTGTTCCCAGAGGGGGATATCAAGGGCCAGCCACAGAAAATCATCGAGGCGACAATCCTTGGCCAGCTTTTCCCGGATCACCAGGACCATGAGGAATTCCTCCTGTATCTCGGGGAAATGTATCTCCTTGAGCGTCAATCCTCCTGGAAGTTCCCTGGACCGCGGAATGACAGGGGCAACGAGGGAATAAGTTCCAGGATCGTAGATGGCAGCCTCTATCACTTCCATCTCCTCTCCCTGCTGCAGGACGATATTCCATTTCAGCCAGTTATCTGATATTCCTCTTCTGGCAAGGATCGCCCATTTCGATATTCTTTCCATTCTTCCGTCAGGGAGGAGCGAGTAGTCCTGTTCTCTCAGCCAGACCAGCCCCTGGGCCCCTGGGTAGGCATCAAAATAGGGCGCCTCCTGGGTCAATCTCTGGATATTTATCTCCGAGGCCTCTGAATTCCGGCTGGTAAAACTCAAAAACACCAGGAACAGGAACACAAGGGCTAACAAAAGGACCTCTCTCTTTTTACGGATCATCTGATTCTTCTCTCCCTTCAGGAACGCTCTTGTAATAATAATCAATTTCAACTGTTTCTTCCACAGCAGTGCTTATACTTCTTGCCGCTTCCGCAGGGGCATGGATCGTTCCTGCCTATTTTCTTGCCTTTCCTTACCGGTTCTGTCCGTCCTTCCCTGTCTGCTCGTTCCGCATGTTTGGGATCCAGGCCAGGGAGAGGTAGATCCAGTTCCTTTTTCAGAGTTATACCGGATGGTAGTTTATCCGTATTTTCAGGACTATCAGACACGAGGGAGACCCTCATGGAAAGGTCCGCTATGGTTTCCCTGACCCTTTCCATCATGCTCTGAAAAAGATTGTAGGATTCGAACTGATATTCAAGGAGTGGATCCTTCTGCCCTATCGCCCTCAGACCTATTCCTTTTCTCAGCTCATCCATGGCAAGGAGATGATCCTTCCAGTTCTGGTCAAGGGTATGAAGAACAATAAACCTCATAAGGTCATGGGCGGTACTCTCTCCCATTTCCCGGACCTTGGAGAAGAACTTGTCATGGATCTGCTCCCTGATCTCTTCCAGTGGTCCCTGGAGATCCCGGGAATGGTCAATCCCGTGGATAATACCGGCTATCTCGGCCCCGAAAAGGGATTTGAGTCTGGCCTCTGCCCTGACGGGATCGGGATCACCGTTATCAGGGTAGTAGCGGGTGATAACGTCATCAAGCACCCCTTCAAGGATCTCCCAAGTATGCTCGAGTATCCCTGTATCAGTAAGGATCTGATCTCTCTCTCCATAAACCGCTTCTCTCTGCTGGTTCATAACGTTATCAAAAGCCAGAAGCTGTTTCCTTATATCAAAATGAAGCTGTTCCACTTTTTTCTGAGCTGACTCTATTGCCCTGGAGAGCATGCCATGTTCAATGGCCTCTCCTTCCTCCAGTCCAAGCTTACCCATAAGGCCCTGGATCCTGTCCGATCCGAAAAGCCGAAGCAGATCATCCTCAAGGGCAAGGTAGAACCTGCTCGACCCCGGGTCACCCTGTCTTCCGGAACGACCTCGTAACTGGTTGTCTATCCTTCTGGATTCATGTCTTTCAGTACCAACTATCTTAAGTCCCCCGGCTTCAATGACCCTGGATTTTTCTTCCTGGCATTTCTTCCTAGCCTCTTCCAGGATTTTTTCATAATCTTCCTTCCAGGCGGTAGTATCCTTCTCATGCTCGGACCGTTCCATCTCTTCCATGGCAAGGAATTCGGGATTGCCGCCAAGCATGATATCGGTACCTCTTCCTGCCATGTTGGTGGCCACAGTTACGGCGCCCACTTTTCCTGCCTGTGCGATAATATGCGCTTCTTTCTCGTGGAATTTCGCGTTAAGGACCTGGTGAGATATCTTGCGGGCTTTCAGGATCTTGCTGACCCTTTCCGAGCTCTCAATGGAAGTGGTCCCCACCAGAACGGGCTGGCCGGAATGACAGGTCTCTTCCACCTCATCGGCCACAGCTGTGAATTTTTCCCCCCTGGTCTGGAATATCACATCGGCGTTATCACTTCTGATCATGGGTTTGTTCGTTGGAATGACCACCACGCCAAGACCATAGATGTCCTTGAACTCTTCCGCCTCAGTAGCTGCAGTACCTGTCATGCCCGCCAGCTTGCGATACATACGGAAATAGTTCTGAAGGGTTACGGTAGCCAGAGTCTGGCTCTCTCGACCTATCCTGACTTTTTCTTTAGCTTCGATAGCCTGATGGAGACCATCTGAATATCTTCTCCCCACCATCAGCCTGCCGGTAAATTCATCCACTATTACTATCTCTCCGTCCTTTACAACGTAATGGATGTCTTTCTGAAAAAGCACGTGGGCTTTAACTGCCTGGATGATCCGATGGGAAAGATCCGAATATGCCACATCCGTGAACAGGGCAGGTTTGTTCAGTATCTTCTCGCAGCGGGTGATCCCTTCTTCGGAAAGATTGATACTTCTTTCCTTCTCGTCCACTTCGAAATCCCTGTCCCGGGAAAGCTGTTTGGCCAGACGGTCAGCTACGATGTAGGATTCCGTGTTGTCTTCAGAAGGACCAGAGATTATCAATGGGGTACGAGCCTCATCGACAAGTATGGAATCCACCTCATCCACAATACAGTAATGGTGCCCTCTCTGAACCATCTGGGAAGCAGACATGACCATGTTGTCACGGAGATAGTCAAAACCGAACTCACTATTTGTCCCGTAAGTAATATGGGCCTTGTAAGCACCGGCCCTTTCCTGCATATCCATGGAGGGATAGATAACCCCTACAGAAAGTCCAAGGAAGCGGTATATGGGCCCCATCCACTGGGCATCCCTTCTGGCCAGATAGTCATTTACAGTGACCAGATGTACTCCTTTCCCCGTCAGTGCGTTAAGGACAACAGCCAGGGTAGCTACAAGGGTTTTGCCTTCCCCTGTCTTCATCTCTGCGATATTGGCATCATGCAGGGCCATCCCGCCTATTAGCTGTACATCGAAATGTCTCATACCAAGGGTCCTTACGGATACCTCCCTGACAGTGGCGAAGACTTCAGGCAGAAGTTCATCCATGGCCTGTCCATTCTCGAGTCTTTCCCTGAAATATCCGGCCCGGGCAGAAAGCTGATCATCCCTTGATCTTTGCATCTCCGGTTCCAGATCGTTGATCAACGGAACCAGGGATTGATATTTTTTCAGGGCTCTATCATTGGGGTCAAGCCCCAGAACCTTCTTTAAATTACCTAACATGGAAATCTCTCCTTAGTTCTGTATGGAAATTCTTTGCAATAAAGACTCTCCAAAGGGTATATTATATTCTTACCCATACCTTGGGGTCAAAAAAATAACCACCCAGGAGATAAGCCATTGTTCATTGTACTGCGAAAGATACCTCGAGAATTCATATTGTGTCTCTTAAGCTCGCTGGCATCCTATACCGCCATGGCACTGCTGTTCCTTTATCCCCTGATCCTCTCCATAAGGGGTTTCTCTCCTCTCGAGATAGGAACTGCCTGGGTAGCTTTTGAAATAGCCCTTGTCCTCAGCAGGCCCTGGTGCAATATATTTCTTCATGCTCACGGAACCAGGAACGGTCTTATTGCCGGTTCTCTCATGATGGCTGCAGGTATAGTCCTGTTGACACTGTCCAGCCTGCTGCCCATGATAATTCTGGGAAGGGTCATACAGGGAACAGGCTGGGGGCTTTTCATAGTTTCATCGAACCTCCACAACGCCAGAATACTTCCCGTAGAGATAAGAGGTCTTGGATTCGGTCTCGCAGGGATCGCTCCTATACTGCCCCAGATATCCCTTTTCCCCATAGGAGAATGGCTCGTTCTCTCGGACCGTATCCTTACAGTGATGCTTATGGCTGTTCTGGCATGTATTCTTTCCGCCCTGGTGGCCCTGAAGATCCGTTCTAACGTTGAAAGGGAAGAGAGGAGACTGTCTTTTAAGGAACTTTTCCGCAAGAACTGGCGGGATCCTGAAATAAGGGCGATCCTTCTATCGGGAAGCGCTTTCGCCATGCTCGCTGCCCCGGTATTACCCTATATGGCAAATGCCGCAAGGGAATGGGGAACCCTGGGAAGCGCTTTTCTTCTCCCTGCAGCCCTGACATCGTTGATAATGAGAATTTTCCTTGCCAGAGTGGTGGATCATACAGGAAACCGGCTGCTTTCACATTTTTTCCTCACAGCCTGTTCAGGTCTGCTCCTTAGTTGCTGGCTCTCGAACACCTTGGCTCTTATGGCTGGCGGAGTGATATACGGTATAGGATCGGGACTGGCCTACCCCCTGATCTTTTCTGAAATATCCAGGGTTTCCGAAAGGGAAAATATGACCGGCCTTTTTGTTCTATTCAATACTTTCATAGACCTTGTATGGGTCGTAGCACCCCTTGCTGCTGCCATACTTGCCCAGTTCACCGGGTTTGGGTGGATGCTCCGTATCATATCGGCCATTGTAGCTTTCTGTCTCATCTACCTGAGCCTGAAAGTCTGGCCTTGCCTGGCAGATGGTGGTAATACCCTGAACAGATCAGATGAGCAATGACAGATACTTAAAAAGCCCCTACCCCTGCATCATCAGGGCGAGGACAAGGGCTTCGTTCAGCATGTGCCCGGTCTCACAGTATTCATCCGGCATATGGGCCACATCTGCTTCCTGGGCCCAGACCACAGCAGGTATGCCGGCCTTCCTGAAGAAAGCTGCGCATGTTCCGCCACCAATACCGCCTACCCGAGGGGTAAAAGAATAGACTCTACGAAGGGAACGGCAAAGAAGTTCCACCACTTCCGAATTTTTCGGTGTAGGTTCTGCGGGATCGTTCCGCTGGAGGATCTCTAAATGGATCTTCCCCTTCATTTCATGAGAAAGGTCCCTGCATTTCTCTCTTATCACATCAAGGACACTGTCCAGTGGGATAGACGGCAAAATGCGGCAGTCAAAAGAGAATGCTTCTTTTCCGGGAACGATATTTACGCTTCCTGCATGGGATTCTCTTGTTGTGGGCTCCATGGTGGAGAAGGGTGGATCAAAAAGGTGATCTTCATCCGGAAAAGCCTTATGAAGGGCCTCATCGAGTTCAACGGAAAGCCTGTTCGCCACCCTGCAGGCATTGAGGCCAAGGTGGGGCATACTGGCATGGCATTGTTTCCCCTGCACTTCCAGCCTTATCCACAATATACCCTTTTCTGCAACCTCCACGAAATCTCCCCGTTCATTGCCCCCATCAGGTACAATTACCAGATCGTCAGGAGAAAAGATACCCTTGTTTATAAGATGCTGGATACCATAGATGCTTCCTGTCTCCTCGTCAGAGACAAAACAGAGGCATATTTCCAGCGCAGGCTGAATTCCAAGCTCTCGCAGGGCAAGAGCAGCGTATATGCTTGCCACCAGTTCCTGGCCGTTATCGTTCACGCCTCTTCCATACACCCGGGAACCGTCGATCTTTCCCTTGAAGGGATCCACCGTCCAGGATGAAGGATCACCTTCAGGAACAACATCCATATGAGTCACTATGAACAGTTTTCTATCACTTTTCCCGGGAATCCTGAATATAAGATTCGGATGTTCGACATTATCGCTGTCAAGTACTCTGGCAATATAACGCTCAGGAGAGGGGAACTCCTTTTCCAGCATGATCCTTTCGAGTTCCCGGGCTTTGTCCTTCTCGCCGACTCCGCCGTTTTCGGGTGAAAAGGCCCGAAAAGCAATGAGCCTGAGAAGATCTTTCTGCATTTCCCCGGAATGAAGATCGAGAAACTTCCTGATCTTTTCTTTCAAGAACTATTTCTCCCTGGTGCCGAAGGCATTTCTCCCGAACATTTCTTCTGAGGAGAGGCGAATATAACATTTCTTCCCTTGACAAGGTATTCAACTCCTGACCAGACTGTAAGGACAAGGGCTATCAACATGGCATAAAGGCTTCCCGGAATATTGAAGATCATCATGCCGATAGCTATGATCTGGCTTACCGTCTTGATCTTTCCGAGCCTTGAAGCAGCGATGACTATACCTTCAGCAGAAGCTACCATTCTCACACCTGTGACCACAAAATCCCTGGAAATAATTATCACCACTATCCAGGCGGGGAGCCTCTGAAGTTCCACCAGCGAGATGAGGGCTGCAACAACCAGGATCTTGTCGGCCAGGGGATCTATAAACTTCCCCAGATTCGTCACTATCCCCTTTTTCCTGGCAATATAGCCATCAGCTGTATCTGTTAGAGCAGCGATGATGAAAACAAGACCAGCCAGAAGATCTCCATATCCTACTTTCAGGCCTAAATAGTCAAGGAATCGTACATCCATGTTGATCTTCATTGTCAGGAAAACCATTACCAGGGGGGCAAGAAAAACCCTTACCAGACTCAGCAGATTGGGAACATTAATGGAAGACATTGCCAGGTCTATCCTCCCGAAAGAAATAGAATTTGTGAACGTCTAATAAGTATATACCAAAAAAGTATGGGGCCGGCATCCACCGGCCCCATATCCCGAGAATTTATCTGTCTGGATCGATCAACCGCCAAGATAGGCTTCCTTGACCCTGGGATCTTCAAGCAATTCTGCGCCATTGCCCTCGAGGACGATATTCCCCACTTCAAGCACATAGGCATAATGAGCTATCTTAAGTGCTGCAAAAGCATTCTGTTCGACCAGTAGTACCGTCTTACCTTCAGAGTTGATCTGTTCAATGATCTCGAAGACTTCCTTGACAAGAAGGGGGGCAAGCCCAAGTGAAGGTTCATCCATCATGATAACCTGAGGAGCGCTCATCAGGGCTCTCCCAACTGCAAGCATCTGCTGTTCCCCTCCGGAAAGGGTACCGCCTTTCTGCCACGTCCGTTCCTTGAGCCGAGGGAACAGATCATAGACCCAGTTCAGGTCTTTTTTGATCCCATCCTTGTCCTTTCTCGTGTATGCCCCAAGCATAAGGTTTTCAAGAACTGTAAGATGGGGAAGTATCCTTCTTCCTTCAGGACACATGACAATTCCCCTGCAGACAATATCCTCCGGCTTGAGACCCAGGATATTCCTGCTTTCGGAATTACCGTTGTAGTTGATATGGCCCTTGGCCTGCTTGATCAGTCCTGCAATGGCCCTGATGGTACTGCTCTTGCCGGCACCATTCGCTCCGATGAGGGTCACGATCTTTCCCTTGGGGACCTCGATATTAATACCCTTCACCGCATGGATACCACCATAGTAAACGTGAAGGTTCTCAACCTTAAGCATTTTCGAGATACTCCTCTCCAAGATAAGCTTCTATGACCTTGGGGTTTGCCTGGATCTCTTCCGGAGGTCCTTCAGCTATTAGCTTGCCGTAATCGAGTACCCAGATATGTTCACAAACCCCCATAACTACTTTCATGTCATGTTCGATCAGGAGGATCGTCAGGCCAAAGTCATCGCGGGTCTTTTGAATAAAATGCATCAACTCCCAGGATTCCTGGGGGTTCATCCCTGCAGCAGGTTCGTCAAGCAGCAGGAACTTGGGCTGAGTTGCCAGTGCCCTTGCTATCTCAAGTCTTCTCTGTTCCCCGTAAGGCAGGCTATTGGCCTGCTCTCCCGCAAGATCCGCAAGTCCCACTTTTTCAAGAAGGAACATGGCCCTGTCTTTCACTTCCTTTTCTTCCCTTAAGAAGGAGGGCATATTCAGCGGAGCCTGCCACCAGGATGATTTCTGGCGGAGATGGGCTCCTATCATGACATTCTGAAGAACCGTCTCGTTGTAGAAGAGACGGATATTCTGGAAAGTCCGGGCAATACCCTTTGCGCAGACTTTGTGAGTGGAAAGACCAGTGATCTCTTCATCGTAAAAGAAGATGTTACCTTCAGAGGGAATGTAGAAGCCTGTGATCATGTTAAAACAGGTGGTCTTCCCTGCCCCGTTAGGCCCGATAAGACCGACTATCCGTCCCTCCTGGACCTCGATATCGAAATTATCGACTGCTGTAAGCCCTCCGAATCTCATGGTAAGACCAGGGGTTTTAAGGATAATCCTTCTTTCACTCATTCTGCTTCACCCCTTTTGCTGAAACGTCTGAAAAGGGAGTCCCAGCTTAATTCCCTCATTCCCATCAATCCTTCTCTTCTGAAAAGGATTATCAGTACCAGTGAAAGGGAGAAAATGACCATTCTCATACCCGGGATCCCCGGGATCTCGAAACTGCCAAGGGTGATGGGGTTCTCCACGAACCTCAGCCATTCGAGAAGAATGGTTATCACCACAGCCCCAATAAGGCTGCCTGTTATCGAACCGAGTCCCCCTGCCACCACTATCATCAGGACCTGAAAGGTCATGATGAAAAGGAACATCTTCGGATCTATAGTGGTCAGAAGGCTTGCCAGAAGAGCTCCGCCGATGCCTGCGAAAAAGGCACCTATGGTGAAAGAAGTGACCCTGTATTTGTAGGTGTTGATCCCCATGGCTTTTGCGGCCACTTCGTCATCTCTGATAGCCTTCAGGGCATTTCCAAAATTACTGTTCACGATACGGAAAATAAAATAGAAGGTGAAAAGCATGAACCCGTAGTTCCACCAGAGGTTGGCATAATCAGGGATCCCCTTGAGACCAAGTGCTCCGTTCGTAATGGGAACAAGATTATTGGCAAAGACCCTTATGATCTCCCCGAATCCCAGGGTGGCAATACCGAGATAATCCCCTCCAAGTCTCAGGACAGGCAGGGCTATGATAAGACCGAATATGGCAGCCACCAATCCTCCCAGCAACACCGCTACCACAAAGGGCGCATGGGCAGTCTGCAGTGGTGCTATCAGGGGCTCAAGGATATATATGGCCTGCTTCTGCGATGAGGGGAGGATCAGAAGGGAACTTACGTAAGCTCCCACGCACATGAACCCTGCATGGCCCAGGGAGAACATCCCTGTAAATCCATAGATCAGGTTAAGGCTCACAGCCAGGATCGCGTTGATGGCAATGAGATTCATGATCTGTATCTTGTATCCATCAAAGTTACCGTCAGCCCACCAGAGGAAAGCGGCGAGGCCAACTACGGCCAGTAATGTAAGGGTGTTATTTCGCATACGATTTCCCATCATACTTTCTCCTCTATCTTTTCACCCATGAGACCTGTCGGCTTAAGCAGCAGAATAACTATGAGCAGGATAAAAGCAAAAGCATCCTTATAACCTGAAAGGGCGGGGAAAAATGCCACGATCATTATCTCCACGAATCCAAGAAGCATACCCCCGATGACTGCTCCCTGGATGGATCCGATCCCCCCGACCACAGCTGCTATAAAGGCCTTAAGCCCGGGGATAAGCCCCATCAGGGGCTGGATCTGTGGATACCGCAGGGCCCACATGATGCCGGAAGCTGCAGCAAGGGCGGACCCTATCCCGAAGGTCAGCGAAATTATCTTGTTCACCGATACTCCCATGAGTCTGGTGGTCTCTATATCCTTTGATATTGCCCTCATGGCCAGCCCGGGTTTGGTCTTATAGACAATAAAGAGCAGTCCCGCTACGAGGCCAAGGCATATAAGAGGAACCACTATGGTAAGAGGAAGTATTCTGACACCATGGAACTTGATAATTGAAACGAGCCAGGAGGGTCGTACAACAGGTTTGGGCACTCCGGTAAAAACAACGATGGCTAGGTTTTCAATGAAAAAGGAAACACCAATTGAGCTGATAAGTACCGATATTCTCGGGGCATCCCTGAGTGGCCTGTAAGCAGCTCTCTCCACCGTGATACCACACAGGGCAGTCACGACTATCGCCAGAACAACCCCCACTATCCAGGGTAGATGCAGAAGTGCTCCAGCATAAAATATGAAATAGGCACCCAACATGAAAACATCACCATGGGCAAAATTGATAAGCCTCAGTATCCCGTAGACCATGGTATAACCAATGGCGATCAATGCGTAGAGGCTGCCCAGGGTGAGAGCGTTGAGCGAGTGTTGCACGAACATGGTAAAAGTCATTTTTTGATCGCACACTCCTCAGAATAACAGAGCAAAGAGGGAGAAAAACCTCCCTCTTTGCCTTGTTCTATTTTTCAATAATAGAAATGAAACTCAAGCGATTCAGAATTTGTGAGAAATACTAAATCTCGGGCTGAATGGAAGCAACGTAAACCTGTTTGCCACCCTTGATAGCCTTGATACCCACAGGTTTCTCGGCATCGTGAGTCTCATTGATGGTGGTCAGACCAGTCACTCCAGGCCAATCCTTGGCAGAAGCGAAAGCTGCAGTGAGCTTTTCGGAATCGGTGGTCCCGGCCTTCTCGATCATATCCCTGACGAACATGTAGCAGTCATAACCAAGGGCAGAGTTCGCATTGGGAGGGCTGTCCGGGAATTTTTCGATCCAGAGCTCGGTGAACTTCTGAGCTACAGGATTCATGTCAGGCATCTCAGGAGCATAGGGGAAAGTGGTGAAATGGAAGCCTTCACCTGCATCTCCTGCGATCTTGACGAAATCGGGGTTATCCATGGCATCGCCGCCCATGATATTTCCCTCGAAACCAAGTTCCCTGGCCTGCTTGATAACAATGGCACCCTCGGCAAAATAAGAGGGGATGAAGAGGAAATCTGCACCTTTTCCGATCATGTCGGTGAGCTGTGCAGTGAAATCCTGATCTCCGGACTGATATTTATAGTCAGGGATCAATTCTCCACCCTTTTTGGCATAAGCTTCCTTGAAGAATTTGCCAAGTCCCACGGAATAATCCTGGGCCACATCAAGAAGCAGGGCTGCCTTCCTGGAACCAAGGTTATCGTAGGCGAAAGTGGCCGCAGCTGCTCCCTGGTAAGGATCGATGAAGCACATACGGAAATAGTATTTCTTTCCCTGGGTAACCAGAGGGTTGGTGGCAGAATCAGTGATCACAGGGATCCCTGCTTTTTCGGCTACTTCGCCGCCAGCCATGGAGAGAGAGGAACCGTAGCTCCCGATGATGGCTACGACTTTCTCCTTTTCGATGAGGCGCTTCACGGCGTTAGCCGCTTCCACCTTATCGGACTTGTTATCGACAACTACAAGTTCAACCTTTTTTCCAAGGACCATGGGAGCCTGCTCATGGGCAAGTTTGATCCCGTCCACAGTAAGCTGGCCGCCAAAAGCCATCTGGCCGGTCATGGGCTCGTAGACACCGATCTTGATAACATCATCGGCGGCAAAAGCCATACCTGCCATTACCATAACAAGTAACACCGCAAGTACCACATTCCGTAACTTCATTAACATTTCCCCTCCTTCAAGATGATACAAACAAGATGAAACACACGCTGAAAGTTGGATTTATTATACACTAAGTCGCTTTAAGTCCATAAAGTAAATTTACGGATTTGCGAAATGGGAGGAACTCTCTCCGGAAAGTAATTCTCCTATAGCAGGCCAAGTTCCTTTCCCACCATGGCAAATCTCTTCACGGCGAAATCAAGATCCTCCCTTGTATGTGAAGCCGAGACCATGACCCTTATCCTGGCCGTTCCCCTGGGAACTGTCGGGAAGGCTATGGCACCTGCGAAAATGCCCTCTTCGAAAAGCCTTGTACTGAACTTTTTCGATGTCATCTCGTCACCTATGATGACAGGAGTGATGGGGGTCTCGCTTTTTCCGGTATCAAAACCAAGGTTCTGAAGTTCTTTTTTCAGATACCTGCCATTCTCCCATAGTTTTTCCACCAGTGCATCACTTTCCTGTAGCATCTCCACAGCTGCTATGCATGCGCCTACATCCGGTACGGTCAGGGCACTGCTGAAAAGGTTAGGTCTGGCTTTCTGCCTCAGATACTCGATAAGCTCCTTTGAACCTGACACAAAACCTCCCACCACACCAAAGGCTTTTGAAAGGGTACCCACTTCGACATCCACCTTGCCATGGAGCCCGAAATGATCCACAATTCCCCTTCCCCCACGTCCAAGGACTCCTTCTCCATGAGCGTCGTCAACCATTATCATGGCACCATGTTTTTCGGCCATTTCCACAAGTTCAGGCAGGGGAGCCACATCACCGTCCATGGAAAAGACCCCATCAGTAATGACAAGTTTTTTGCCCTGGTGATCCTCATTTTCCTTCAATTTAACGTCCAGGTCCTGAGGATCGGCATGGGCATACCTGACTATCTTCGCCCCGCTGAGCCTGCATCCGTCAATTATGGAAGCGTGGTTCAGAGCATCGCTGAAGATCAGATCGTTCCTGTTGACCAGTGCGGGAATAGCTGCCAGATTGGCTGTAAACCCTGACTGGAGGAGGATAGATGCTTCAGCTCCCTTGAAAGCAGCGAGTTTTTCCTCAAGCTCCAGATGGATTGACATGGTCCCGGCTATGGTCCTGACCGCACCTGGTCCCACTCCATACAGCTCAATGTACCTGATAGCCTTCTGGCATAATCTGGGATCACTGCAGAGACCAAGGTAGTTGTTGGAGCACATGTTCAGATATTTTTTACCCTTGATATCAACCCACGGCCCCTGGGGGCTCTCTATGGTACGAATGCTGGTGTATAGCCCCTCGTCTTTCAACCTCTGAACTTCATCAACCAGAAAATCCATTTTCACAGACATATAGCAATGCCTCCCCTTTTCAGTATGATCCATATCTTTTCAAGCTGTCCGAAGTCCTTTCCTCCGGATAGTTCTCAGGCCTTTGCAAAAAGAGAACTGAAGGGACCTGCTCCCAGTCCCTCCATCTTCAGGAATCAAAGTTCCTGCCGGATCTCTCCGTGGCCAATCTGGCTATTTCCTTCTGAAAACTTTTGAGATCCGTGAATTCCCTGTACACCGAAGCAAAACGGACATAGGCGACCTGGTTGAGTTCACGCAGTTCTTCCATGACGAGATCCCCTATCTCCTTAACAGGGACTTCCCCATAACCGAGGGTCCTGATCCTGTCCTCTATCCGGCAGGTGATCTCCTCAAGCTGTTCAAGAGATACCGGAAGTTTTTCACAGGCATGGCTTATTCCCCTCAGAAGCTTTGACCTGTCAAAGGCTTCCCTTCTTCCATCCTTTTTGAGGACCCATATCACCCGTTTTTCCTCAACTCTTTCATAAGTGGTAAATCTTGCAGTGCAGACCGGACATTCTCTTCGCCTTCTGACAATACGCCCCTCATCAGCGGTCCGGGTCTCGATCACGCGAGTCTCCATGGCACCACATTCAGGACATTTCATAAATAACCCTCCATATATGGGATAACCCAATTATAATTACTCCATATCTGGAGTACAAGGGTTCAACCTCAAGCCGGGACACAAAAAAAGAGCCGGGCATCCGCTCCGGCTCTTCAGCTCGTTTATTATTCTATCTTTCCCGGGATAAAGGGACAAGATCTATTCACTAATGGAAGAGAGAAAGGCCGAAACCTTTTCTCTGACCCTGTTCCCGTCTGCCCTGCCTCTGACCTCAGGCATCACTTTACCCATGACCTTTCCCATGTCTCTGATGCCTGCCGGCATGATCTCTTCGCAGACCGACCTGATCATCCTATCCAGATCTTCATCCGAAAGCTGTTCAGGAAGATAACCTTTCAGGATATCCACTTCCAGAAGTTCCTGTTCTGCCCTGTCACGGGCTCCTGCAGCTGAAAACTGGTCTGCAGCATCCTTCCTCTGCTTGATAAGCCGTTGAACCAGAGAAACCACTTCTTCATCGGAAATGGACATGTCAGCTCTTG
>Ga0272441_10006385_pt1 | contig 19795 bp, 5 predicted proteins | sample SSMProp6N_FD_193582 | JGI IMG/M metagenome (GOLD analysis project Ga0272441, IMG submission 193582) | Marine sediment archaeal communities from Little Sippewissett salt marsh, Falmouth, MA, United States - SSM-Prop-6N | ecosystem: Environmental > Aquatic > Marine > Wetlands > Sediment ... | reverse complement strand
ATACACTTGCTCCAACCAATACTTCAGCCGGGATATTTGTGTATGCATCTTCCACCTTTGACTCAGACCTTCAAGTCAATGGAATGTTAAGAGCCACCACTGGATTAGACTACTATATCAATGCTTCCTCCACCATCTTAACTGAAGCTGACTTTGCAGGCGAATTTAATACGGCCTTAAATGCAACCACTACCCTTGATTTAGACACATTAGTAACAGGTTATACCACTACTACAGCTTCGATGGATGCACTTGAATATTGCATTAATGGGGCTAACTGTATTGCTAGCTGGTCTGAAGTGGGCGGATCTTCTGGTAGTGCTGGTGCTTGGCAGGAAGTCTGGTCCAATACTTTAGCACCAACCAATACCAACGCAGGATTGTTTGTATATGGATCATCTACAATTAATTCAACTTTAAGAGTAAATAATGATTTGGAAGTCGCTTATAATGGAGTGTATAAATATGACGGTGATCATTTAATTAGTGCAAGCAGTACACCAGCTAATATTTATATTGGTAAAGATGCTGGAGCTGGATATTTAGGTTCTAGCGGACAAGGAGCAAGAAATATTGTTATTGGCAAAGAAGCTGGCATGAACGCGACCTCAAGTCAGGATAATGTTTTGATTGGTTTTCGGGCTGGAAAAAATTTGACACGTTATGGGGAGTGGTCAAATAGTGGTGGTAAAAATGTATTTATTGGTTCAGAGGCTGGAGCATCCAATACAACTGGTCAGAAGAATTTTTTTATGGGTTGGTTGGCAGGTAATTTAAATACAACCGGTGAAAGTAATTTTGCTTTAGGAGCTGAAGCAGGGAGGCGTGTTTCAAGTGGTAGTAATAATTTATTAATTGGCACTCAAGTTGGTTATTATTTAACAACTAATGGTAATAATACAATGTTAGGTATTTCTTCAGGTTATAATACAACTGGCAGCCGTAATACTTTTGTTGGTAATAATGCTGGTAGCGGGGTAACTAGTGGTAGTGAAAATGTATGTGTGGGTAACGAAAGTTGTAATGGAGTGGCTGACGGAGTTAGAAATGTAATGCTCGGCTATGAAGCCGGTGAGGATTTTGGGGTAACGTCAGACACGTTGATAATTTCAAATAATAACGCTAATTCAGATATATTGTTATATGGCGAGTTTGATACTGATAAGATTGGTATTAATACCACTACACCTGAATATAGTTTTGTGGTTGAGGGCGATAGTTTATTTTATGGGAATGTTACTACTACTGGTAGTTTTGTGGTAGGAACGTCAACTTTGGTTGTTCAGCATGACCCAAGCGGGGCTGGTAATAATAGAGTGGGAATTGGGACATTGACTCCAACTTCAACTTTGCAGGTTCAATCTGGCGATGTTCATTTTATGACTGACAGTGGCGCAGAAGGTTTATTTTGGGACGCGACTAACGGGCGTTTAGGTTTAGGCACTAGAGAACCAACAACTCAATTGCATATAACTGGATCAGCTGAGTTTAGCGGAAGCTGGGGGGCTAGATTTAATGATGATGTCAGGTTGAGGTTTGGTTCTGGCAGTGATTATACTATGGGTTATAGGAATACGGATGATTCTTGGCAGTTGATTGACGGAACTACTTTTGGGACAAATGTGAGGTTATTACTCGATAATAGTGGTAATTTTGGTTTTGGCGAAACTGCTCCGGGAGCGATGATACATGCTTCAACCACAGGAGACAGCACAATTGGTGTGATAGTAGAAGCTTCATCAGGCCAGACCGCTAATTTATTACAAATGCAGAATAATTCAGATACCTTTTTATCTGGATTTACGGCTGCTGGCGGATTGTTGGTGAATATTGCTTCAACTACAGCTTTGACAGTTCAAGATGGTTCGGGTAACTCAATTTTTACAGTTAACAGTTCAGCGCCAGAGGTAAGAGTTTATGATGGAGCCGGTGAATATTTATCTTTTGATCATGACGGGACCAATGGCGTAATTTCAGCTTCAACTGGTAATGTAAATATTGGAACGGCTGGGAATGATATTTATATTGGTGATACTGCTCAAGCATCTAATATTTTATTCCAGGAAACAGCTTCTATTGGCGGTACTAGCGGTGACGGTATTTTGCTTGGTATTGCAGGTGATTATATCGATTTATCAGTGGCTGATGTTGATTATTGGTTTGAAAATATTTCGGCATCATCAACTAATTTAATGCTTAATGCATCATCAACTTCGGATACCGTAGTGTCTATTAGAAATACTCGCAACCAGACTGGAGCGCCGGGAGCTCGATTATTAGTGGAAGGTGCAATTACAGTGGCGTCTTCAACTACAGCTTATTTTTATAATAATTTTGGAGGCGGAACTCCAAGCCAAAGTGCAATTGGATCATCCACGGATGTTTATATTAAAGGGTCATTAGAAGTGGACGGCACTGCTTATCTTGAAGGCGGGACTGCTTGGGGCCAGGGAGATTTTGCTGAAAATATAACGGTGCGGGCATTAACTGAGGAAGAGGTAAATATTGCCCAAATTAATACCGAATTAAACGAATTAGATTCGAATTGGAATTTGAACCCGGCTGATGATACTGCTACAGATATTGATATGGATTTTGGATTAGATTCGGTAGAAAATTTGGTGGATTCGGATGAAACTCGGGCAATAATAGATGAAGATTGGCTGTCGCTTCCATCTGCTGGTGATGTATTGGTAATGGATCCAGAGACAAATTGGAAAGCAGTTAAGGCGTATCGGTCAAATTCAAATCAGATTTTGGGAGTAGTTTCAACTGATCCGGCTGGAATTTTACGTTATGAGCTGGGAAGAGTGGATGAAGTCAGGCCGTTGGCATTGTCTGGAACAGTGCCGGTTAAAGTTAGTCTTGAAAATGGGCCAATTAAAAAAGGAGATTTATTAACTACGGCTTCGATTCCAGGTTATGCGATGAAAGCCAGTTATGCGGATGCTGGTGTTCTCGGAATAGCGTTGGAAAATTATAGCGGAGAAGATACAAGATACAAGATACAAGATACAAATAATAATCAAGATTTAATAACTAATAACCAAGCGGAAGAAATTAGTGATAGCGGGGTAACGAGTACGGCTGATTTGATTGCTAAGAGTATTGGAGACTTGGATAAAGATACTAAGATTAGGGAGATTAAGGAAAATGAATTAAAGGATTCAGGAGTGGTTAATACTGATAGCGATGAGAGCGATATTATTAATAATAAGGAAGCTATGGAAGAAATTGAACAGCTTAAGAACGAGGAGATGGCAGTTGAAACCAGCGAGACTAGGGCGCTTGCAACTGGCAAGCAGATATTGGTGTTATTAACTATTAATAATAAGACAGTGCATGCTAGGCCAGCAACATTGGCTGATGGTTTAAATAGAGGCCAAGAAGTAGAAGTGATAAATAATATAAATGAGTCAGAAGTTAAGGTGGTCGATGCGGGTGAATTAGAGGAGAATAGTAAGGAAGTGGTGGTTAGGCCATTAACTCAATATCAAGGAGATTTGCGGGTAGAGGGCATTGTGACTATAGAAAGCGGTTTAATTGTAATGGAAAAAGCGGGAATTTATGCTGATTTGTATGTAGAGGGTGATGTAATAGTTGCGGGTGATATGGATATCAGGCAAAATCTTAATCTTGAAGGGGCTTTGACCCAGGAATTTGAGTATGCCACTGATACTTTGTTATTAGTCGGTGACGCAGTCGGAATCGGCGTAGATGGCAAAGTAGTAAAAGTAAGAGCTGATATACCGGTGGGAGATGAAGAATATATACCGGCAATCGGGCTGGTAGTTGGCCTCAGCGAGACAGGCTCGCAAGACTCGCCGTCTTACGGGGTTAAAGTGGCGATTGGCGGAACTGTGGGTGGATTTAAAAATTTAGAAGTGGGTAAGCGGTATTATGTGGCTAATAGCGCTTATGAAGCTGATATTTATGCAAATGGAGAATTGGAAGATATAGATAGTATTGATATTAGCAGTGCTAAAATAATTTTATTGAGTTCTTTGATGCCTATGGAGCCGGAAGATTATGGAGCGATGAGGCAAGTAATGGGGATTGCTAAGTCAACTACGGAGATTTTAATTATGCCCTCGCTTGATTATACTATTGTAAGCGAAAAAGGAATTAATAGTAATAAGACCGTGATTTATAATAATTATGTGATTGATATGGATCAGGATTCGTTATCTGACGAGGCAAGCGTTAATTCTGACGAAAATACAGATCCGAATCCGGATCAGAATCAGTCAGATGACGGAGACGGTGTGGATTATGGCACGGATCCTATCAATGATTCAGAAGATAATACTGATCCTAGTTGGAGTCCTGATCAGGGCAACGAGGAAGAAGCGCCAGCAGAAGAGGGGCAGGATCAAGAGGAAATAGTGGATGATGGGAATGATGGCAGTGAGACTATTTCTGGGGGTGAAAGCGATATAAATAATGGAATTACGGATGAGGTTACAGTGGAGGAGGATCAAGCAGATACGGTAGAATCGTCATTAGACGAGGATGTTTCAGAGCCAGAGCTTATTTCAGAACCCGAGTTAGAGCCAGAAATAGTCGCGAAAGAACCAGTAGTTGAAGGAGCGAGTGAATAGAAATACAATTAGTTGGGCATATTCTTAAAACACCAAACATTAAGGAACGCTTTTTTAAACACCAAACACCAAGACGTAGCCCCTCGAATTTCCAAGATACAATCTCTTGAATTTCCAAGATACAATTTCTCCAATTTCCAAGATACAATTTCCAAATAAGCTCCAAGCTCCAATTTCCAAATAATTTTCAAGTTCCAATTTCCAAATAATTTCCAATTTTTAATTCTTAAATTTATGATAGATTATGAATGAAAAATTTAAAATAAGAAGTGGGGGAGTTAAAAAGTATTTTGTCGCCCATTATTACCAAGAAAGAAAGGAAGAATAAATAACAGTTGGAAATTATAATTTGTGATTTGAGATTTTTTTTGGAAATTGTATCTTGTATTTTGTATCTTGGAGCTTTAATCCTAAGTCATAAATCTCTTGCCTGCAACGCTATGCGCGTAACATTGCGGGCAGGAATCGTAAACCGAGAGTTTATATGTCAGTAAGAATCAAAAAATTAACTAAACAGAAATTGGTCACGCTGGTGTGTGTTGCTTTGGCATTGGCTCTGGGGTTGATATGGGGGAGAGGGGAGACGGGCAAGAATGGTAAAGTGGTGGATATGTCAGATGTGGATGTAGATAATCAGGCTGGAAATATACAAATTGATATTCCTTTAAAATATGATCAACCTTTAGTTGTGGCCAGTTTTAATCATTTGCTTTCAATTCAGCCTGTAGATGCTAAAAATGTACCAGCCATTCAAGTTGATGAGCAAACAATTAAATATATTGATGCTTATCCTAATACGGATGTTGAGCAAATAAAATATCCAAATAAATTAAAAGAATCTTTGATTTTGAAAAATCCGAATCATCCAGAAAAGTTTGAGTATCAGATTGATATAGATGATTTTATTTGGGAAGTAGTGGAAAATGGAGATATTTTATTTAAGCAGAAAGAAAAAGAGGAAAGATTTGAAATAAATGAGGTAAAGGATGGCATGATAAAAGCGACGATGAATACGGATTATACTGATGGTCATCCGATTATTTTTAAAATACCGGCGCCATTTTTAGTAGATGTGCAAGGAAATAAATCAAGTAAAGAATATGTGAAAACTAAAATCGAAGGCAATAAATTAATTTTAATTCCGGATAAAGATTGGATTAAAAAACATGCTTATCCTATTATTCTCGATCCAACAGTAGAAATCGTTCCCAGAGAACAAGAGCAGGTAATATTTGGTGATGAAAATTCAGATTATTTTAAGCCTAAAATGCAATTGGCCAAATGGGGTGATGAGACTTATGTGTCGCTTGAATATGAAATATCAGAACAAGGGCAGGTTGGTTTGGAGGGCAATAAAGTGAAATATCAGACTAATAGTGATGTTGATGTGGAGATTTATACCAAAGATCCGGAAGAAATATCAGTTTCTAATGATCATGGCAATTTAAATACTTTTATTATCAATGAACAGGGTGGAGTTGAGTTTGATTTAATTTTAAAACAAAAACCAAAGACGAATGTTTTTAATTATAAATTGGACTCACAAGGTTTGGGGTTTCATTATCAAGCACCGTTAGATGAAGAAGAAAAAAATAATCCCGAAGTAGACCATTGTACAGAAACAGAATGTTATGATAAGGATGGTAAAATCGTAGTGCAAAGACCCGAGAATGTAGTTGGCTCTTATGCGGTTTACCATGCGAAAAAGTCAGGTGACTATACCCAGCTTGGTGGCAAAAATTATCGAGCTGGCAAAGCTTTTCATATTTACCGACCAAAAGTTTATGATGCTAATGGGAATTGGGTTTGGGGCGAACTAAAGATTAGTCAGGATAATTCAATTTTGTCAGTTGCAGTTGATCAAGATTGGTTGGACAATGCTGTTTATCCAGTGAGGGTTGATCCAAATTTTGGATATGAAACCGTTGGTTCAAGCAATGTTTCCCCAAACCCTAATTATATTGCTTGGTATGATATGGGATATTATCCAGATGTGGATGGATCTTTGGATTCAATGTCAATTTATGTTGGCAGTACATCTGATGTAAGTTTTCAATTAGGTGTTTATAAAAAAACTGGAGACAGGGCGGGCAGTTTAGTCGCACATACTGGAACTGGTGCATCAGTGATATATTCTTGGAATACTTTATCAATCAGCGGTAATATTTTTAGCTCCACGCCATATTTACTTGTTACGAATAAAAGTTCTCATCTTAACGTAAAATATGATACTAATTTAGAGGAAGAAACTTCCTATGATAGACAAACTTTTGGTTCGTGGCCAGCAACGATAAGTGGTCCAAGTTGGAATAATTATGAGTATTCTATTTATGCTACTTATTCCCCCTCAAATTATACCCCAACTATTTCTTCAGTTGATGACTCGCCTGATCCAGTTACGGTTGGTAATAATATTACTTTTTCAGTTAATTGGGCAGATGATGATGAAGGTGAAAATATTAAAGCTAAAATTTGTAAAACAGATTCTTTAACTAATCAAAATTGTGACGGTGGTTATTGGGCAACTTCAACCTCTTTTACTGCAGACGACCCTGAGGAGATAAGTTATGAAACAACAGATGACGACACAGGTGAACAAGATTATTATGCTTTTGTGTGTGATGATGAGGGGGAGTGTTGTGGTTCTAGTTCAGGTGCGTTTACTGTTAATGTTGCTGTTGAGGATAGTTCAAGCGGATTAAATATAGATGGTGGTATATTAAATATAGATGGAGGTGTGTTGCAAATACGTTGATATATGATTAAAAAAATTATGATTGAATTTTATAAAAAACAAAAAAATAAAATGGTGAGTATATTTTTAATGTGCGTTATTTTAATGGTTGCGTTTGGCGTTGTTTTTTTAAAAAAAGATGTTAAACAAATAAAAGATGAAAATAATTTTAGTGTTTACTCACCTCAAAAATATAACCAGCCTTTAGTTGTAAATAATTTTAATAATTTTTTTAGTATTAAACCAGTCAATGCTAGAAGTTCAAAAAGAATTAATCAGCAAAAAAATATTATTAAATACAGAGATGCCTATCACAACACAGATGTGGTCCAAATTAAACAAAATAATAAATTAAAAGAAGATATTATTTTAAAGCAAGTCGGTCACCCAAAAAAATTTGAATATGAAATAAATGCCAATGATTATGATTATGAATTCAATGACCAAGGTGATTTGATTTTCTATCAAAAGGGAGATGAGGGAGACAAGGAATTGAGACAAGTATTTACTATCCCAGAACCGTACATGTATCAAGAAGATCAAGGTGATAATGGAAACAGAGGAAAGGTGGAGATGAGAATTGAAAAAAATCGATTGATATTAGAGCCAGATATAGAATGGATTAAAAATCATAATTATCCAATTATAGTAGATCCAACAGTTGAAATTAATGTTTTAAATATTCACTCACGACCTTTTGTGGGCGATGACTGGACAGTTGAATTTACTACCCAAGGTAAAGCAGATTTAAAAATTATTCCAGCTGATCAAGACACGATAGATGATGATGAGTTTGTAGGGCTTTATTGCGGACAACAAAAAAAGGAACCCCAAGTATTGGAAAAAGATGTAATTTATTATCCCAATTGGCAATGCGACAAAATTGCCAAAGTTGTTCATTACACTCACAAAGCCGGCAAACATCATTTGCTGTTTGAATTTGGAGATGAGGCGCAGGGTATTGAAGCGGTGAAAAGCGAAGCTTTTAATGATGGAGAAAGCTGGCTTGAAGGTTGGGGATATAGAAAAAGCCACACTATCAGTGGTTCTAACGGCGCTGGCACTAATTATCAAGTAAAACTTAATGTTTTTTATAGCAGTGGATCTGATAGCAGTGGAGATGTTTATTTGGACAGCAAATGTGATACAGGTTTTGATGATATCAGGTTTACTGATAACGACGGCGAAACAGAACTTGATTATTGGATGGAGTCAAAAATAGACAGCAATAACGCGGTTTTTTGGATAGAAGTAGCTGATAATTTGGACAGCCAGGCAACTATATATATTTATTATGGCAAAACAGGCGAGTCAACGAACAGTAATGGAGAAAATACTTTTTTATTTTTTGATGATTTTAGTGGTTCAAGCCTGGATACTGATAAGTGGACTAATTATGGAATAGATAATTTGAGTGTTTCAGATGGTTTGTTGTCAGCTAATACCACTTCAGATGATCCGGCTAAAGTAGTGGCAGATGAAAACGGATCAGGTCAGACCGGTAATAATCTGGCAATGAGAGCCAGGTTTAGGTTGAATACTGGTAGCCATAATGACCAAAGGGCGGGTTTGAGTTTGAAGACTAATTTAAGTGACGGGCGAGGATATAACTATGTGTTGCATGACTTTTCTGCTGGTGGCGGTTTGGATAAAGTTCAGTTTTTAGATGATTACGTGGTTTGGGGGACTGCATATAGTTTTAATTGGTCTAAGGGCACTTGGTATATAGAGGAAATATATCATAATGGTTCAGCGGTTAAAGGCAGAATCAACGATGATTCCTGGGATAGCTGGACCAGAAGTGGTAGGAGTGGATACTTTGCTTTGAATACAGGAGGATATCAAGAAAATGTAACTAATGATTGGGATTGGGCTTTGATTAGAAAAATAATTGACAGTGAGCCGGCTCATAGTATTTGGGGGGAGGAGGAATCGGCGCCGGTGGTGGAAGCCGAAAGTGGGAATAAGGCAGAATTGAGAAGCGGGACCATTAAAGTTAAAGGCGGGGTGATGAAGGTACGTTAAAATAAGCGAAAAGTAACACTAAAATAAGCAAAATATGAAAATTCAACAATACAAAAATCAATTACTTTATCCGGATTTGAGTTATTTTTACAAATTCGCGCAAGTTAGTGTTTTTGTTTTAACGTTGGTTAGTGTGTATGTATAAAAAGAAAAAAACAACCAAAAGATCAATGGACAGCGTTTCCAAAAAAAGAAAGGCCGGAGTTCAGCGTGCGTCCAAAGATACAGCATTAAAAAGAAAAAGGGTGAATAAAAAAAGTGTTCAGCCAAAGAGGAAAAGAAGAACAAGAAAGAATTTATTTAAATCAGTATTTAGTAATAAGTTGGTTTTGGGTTTAATTGTAATAACAGTTTGTTTTTTTGCCACGTTAGGCGTTCTTAATTTTACTAATAGCCAAGGTAAGGTAAGAGGGGACATGGATGCAGAAGAGCCACAAAAAATTGTGCCTGAAGTTTATACTAATCCGGTGGTGGCTAGTTGGGGTTTAAAGACCTTAAGTATCCAACCAACTAGCGGTGAAAAGGTTAGAGTTAAAAAGAAAGACACTCGGTATATTTATGAAAAAGCATATAAAAATACAGATGTAATTCAGACTGTTTATCCGTATAAAATTAAAGAACAGCTAGTTTTTTATAAGCCAGATCATCCTATAACTTTTAAATATAAATTAGGCAATTGGGAAAGCTATATTATTGACGAAGACGACGAAGGAAACATTATATTTTATGATAAACAAAATTATGAAGAAACAAAAAAGTTAGCTAGAATTTTTACTATCCCAGCTCCGTATGTTGAAGATAAGGTTGGTCGGCGCTCATTTAAAGCTGTGACCACTGTGATTGATGAGGAGAATTTAACAATTAGTGTAGATAGAAAATGGTTGAAAACAGCTATTTATCCAGTTGTGCTTGATCCGACTGTTGAGATTAATGTGTTAAATGTGCAAAGTTATCCGGCGGTCGGCGGAGAGTGGAAAATAGAATTTACTACTCAAGGCAAAGAAAGCTTGACAATAACCGGCATGAGTCATGATGAATATAAAACAGTATTTGGCGAAGATGTTGAATTTAAATTTTTACAATGCGGTCAACAAAAAATACGGACATTAAAGCAGGGCAATGGCTATTTAGCCGGCAGCTGGGAATGCGCGGACAAGGGAGTATTGACAGTTAAAGTATTAAAACCCGGCAAGCACCATTTGCAGTTTGATTTTGGCGAAGAAACGGCGGATGCGTATAATTCAACCTGGTTAAGCGGCTGGGATTACAGGAAATCATTTCACATTGATTCCTCCTCTGATGGAGCATTGACCAACTATCAGAAAAAAATAACAGTTCATTATGGCAGCGGGACAGATAGCGGTATTGATGTATATACCTCGAGTAATTGCAAAACTGATTTTGGCGACATTCGTTATACCCAATCTGACGGAAATACTCTTCTTGATTATTATCTTGTTCAGAAAATTGATTCTGATAAGGCAGTTTTCTTTGTAGAACTTAATTCTATTCCCGCATCCGGAGGAGCTGATTTTTATATTTATTATGGAAAATCAGATGCTACAACGGCTTCAAATGGATCAAGCACTTTTGATGATTTTGAAGATTTTGAAACTACTTCGCCATCAATTGACACTAATGGAAATGTTGGAATAACTCTTTCCCGACAAAATACAACAGTTAAAGAAGGAAGTTACGCAACACAAAATTCAGGCAGTCAGGGTTATAAATTGCGAATGGATAATGATGTAGATTATGATATTGATGATTATATTGTCGAAGGTTGGATTTTAAATGAAACAGGAAGCGGAAATGAACGGCTCGGGCCGGGAATTTTTATTGCCGGAGCTGATGGGCAAAACAATGGTTATCAAGCTATTTTAGATAATAGAGGTGGAGCAATTTCACCTCAACTCAGAGAGGCGTGGAATTACAATACTAGACAAAATGGTAATTATGCTGCTTCGGTTGATACCTGGTATGTAGTAGGATTATATCGAGATAATGGCACAACCATAACTGCCGAATTGTGGACAGAATCAGCTTATTATGGTCTTACTCCTGTTGGTTCTGCGTCAAAAAGTTTTAGTAGTTATGGCTCTGGTCATTATGGTATATCAACTTATAATCAGGAATCATCAATTTGGGACGCGATTTGGGTTAGAAAAAGAACAGAAAATGAGCCGGCTTATGGAGATTGGGGCGAAGAGAAAACTGCTAATTCCGCCCCAACCATTTCCGGTGTATCAGACATCCCAGACCCTGTGGTAGCCGGCAATAATGTAACCTTTTCAGTTGATTGGGATGATTCAGGTGATAACATCAAAGCCAAAATATGTAAAACAGATAATTTAACCAACCAAAATTGTGATGACGGTTTTTGGGCTACTTCAACAGATTTTACTGCAGATGATCCAGAAGAATTAATCTATACCACCCAGACTGAAGATGTTGGCTCTAATAATTATTATGCTTTTGTGTGTGACGATGAAGGAGTGTGTTCCAGCTCTGATGCGGGTGCATTTATTGTTAATCTAGAAATTGAAGCCAGCCCAGAAGTTAAAGGTTATCTTAAGAGTGGGACGATTAGAATTCAAGGAGGAAAAATGAAAATATATTTAGCTGATCCTAAAGAAAAAATAGTTTATGCTAAAAAAGATATTTAAATTTAAGATTGTAATTATAACGCTAATATTATTAATAGCGGCTGGTTTAATTTATTTAAATTTTAATAAAGCTAAATTTAGTGTGCCTTATAAAACAGTTAATGCCGGCAGAATAGGGCTGGGTGAAATTGTGACAGGCGAAAAAGGTTTGATGATGGTGGCAGATAAAGAAACAGGAGTAGGCGTGGGTTTAGGAGTAAATAAAAATGGCAATCAATATATGATTACACCTATTTTTGCGGATGCGCGTGAGGGTGTTGAGCCAATAGCAGAAAATAACAGACTGTTGTATGAAGAAATATTTGACGGCGTGGATGTAGAATATTTATTATATGACGGTAAAATAAAAGAAAATATTATTATAAAAAATAATCAGTCCCAGCGCTCATTTGTGTATGATTTAAAACAGCAGTTTCCACAGATAAACCAGATTGAATTGCGAGTTGACGCTGGATCATTTATTCAAATTTATGATGAAACAACTGGTGAAGAATTATTGTCATTTGATTTTCCAATTGCGTATGATGCAAATAATTTTCCAATTCCTTATCATTATAAATTATTAGATGATAATCAGTTGTTGCTTGAAGTTCATGATAAGCGCGATTGGGAAAAAGAAATAGCTTACCCAGTGGTGCTAGATCCGCCGATGACAGTCAGGGAATATGATGAAGTTTTGGTTAAGATTGGACAAAATGGCGATAAAACAGGCCAAGCTAAAGATGGCGATGTAATTATGATAAAACCCCAAGGCTTTAAATGGGGTGAAAAAGAATATTTAAAATTTGTGATTGTAAGGGTGCTTAAAATGTCAGCTGAACAAAGATATAAATTTGGGCAAAAATTTTCTGTAACTCAATTGTTTTATGACAATGAATCAGACGCAAGCAAAATTTATGAACATATAGACGGAGTTTATTATTATGGAATTGACTATGCAAGTTTAATTGAGGATGAAAGAGTGCAGGCAGTTGAGGTTAATCAGGAATTGTTAGAAAGATCAACAGGCAAAAGAGGATTATTAAAAATCATCAGAGATGCTGGTAAAAGAAATCCAGTAATAGACGCGACAACTTTAAGTTTAGAAGAAATTTTTAAGCCCAAAGAATTTACTCAAAGCTTAAGCAAGTATAGCGATGAAGAATTAAGATCAAACGCGGTGGCAGTTAATTTAAAATTGGGCGATGAATCAGTGATTGACGAAAGCAATCGTTTAGCCGGTCCAGTTAAAGAAAAAAAGATATTTTTAGCTGGCTGGTGGGACGAATTAATCAAACCAGCTTTAGCTCTGTCAACTGATACGAATAAAATCGGCAGCACCTGCGACGGCAGTTGTGATTATGCCACGGTTGCAGCTTGGAATACAGGTGAAGCCGGTGATATTACCGCGGCTGGGAGTGACACAATTGAAGTGGCTGAATGTTATAATGACGGGGATGACACCACTGTGGCCGTGATTGAAGGCTGGACAACTGATGCCACGCATTATGTCAAAATTTATACTCCAACTGCTGAACGGCATACTGGTTTGCAAGATACAGGATATAAATTAAATCAGGACGGCACCACTTCAGTACCTTTAGAAATTAAGTCGGATTATGTTTGGGTTGATGGCTTGGAAATAGAGGCAGAACATACAAATAATTTAAATATTTTAAATATTAGAACTTCAGGCGTAGCCAATGATTCAAAAATAAGTAATTGTCTTATATATACTGATGGCAGTGATAAGGCAGAAGGTATTCGTGTTGCGAATGATGTTGGTTCACCAGATATTAAAATTTGGAATAATTTTTTATTTAATTTTCAGCAAGGTGCAATTATTAATTCAGATACTGAAACTGATGTATTTTTAAAAAATAATTCTATATATAATGTTGCATATGGGGTATATAATTCTGGTTGGGGTAAAACATACGCAACAAGTACGGTTGTTTTAACATGTAGTGATACTTGTTTTAAAGCCAGTAATGGTTCAATTATACAAGCTTACAATGTTTCATCAGACGCAACTGCCTCTGGCACAGGTTCGCTGACCAGCAAAAGCGCGGCGGATAATTTTAAATCAACTTCATCTGGTTCAGAAGATTTGCATGTTAAAGATACTGATGCTGATATTTATAATGCCGGAGTAAGTAATGCAGGCGATCCATACCATTCATTTACTGATGACATTGACGGTTATACCCGGCCGACAAGTTGGGATATTGGCGCTGATGAATATAATCATGTGCCGAGTGTGTCTTCAGCTAGTGATTCACCCAGCGAAACCAATTCAGGTTCAGATGTAACTTTTTCAGTTAATTGGGCAGATAGTGATTCAGGCGATAAAGTTAAAATTCATGTTTGTAAATCAAATTCAATGTCAACCACAACCGCCAGTCAAGCTTGCGGTGGCAGTGGAGCCTGGTGCGATGGTTCTTCATTTACAACTGATGATCCGACAACTTGTAATTACACGACTGAAGCTGGGGATGCTGGTTCAAATAATTATTATGCTTTTGCTTGTAATGATGATAATGTGTGTAATTTTTCTGGTGAATCAGGCAGTTTTGATGTGAATGTAGCGCCAACGATTTCTTCAGTGAATGATACACCGGATCCGGTGACAGTTGGTAATGACGTAACTTTTCCGGTTGACTGGAATGACAGCGTGGGCGGTGAAAATATAAAGGCAAAAATTTGTAAAACAGATAATTTAACTAATCAAAATTGTGATGATGGCTATTGGGCAACTTCAACCAGTTTTACAACTGATGATCCGGAGAGTTTGACTTATACGACTGAAGCTGGAGATGTGGGTTCAAATAATTATTACGCGTTTGTATGTGATGACAATGGTTTGTGCTCTGCTAGCACTTCGGGCAGTTTTACGGTGGAGTCTTCTAATTCTACTCCGAGCGTGGATTCAGTGGTTGATAGTGCTGATCCTTTAGATCCAGGAGAATCAATTAGCTTCAGTGTTAATTGGAGTGACGATGATGCAGGTGAAAATATCAAAGCTAAAATTTGTAAAACAGATAGTTTAACTAATCAAAATTGTGACGGTGGTTATTGGGCGACATCCACTGATTTTACCACCGATGATCCAGAAAGTGTCTCATATACAACTGACAGCGGTGATATTGGTATTAATGATTATTTTGCGTTTGTGTGTGATGACGAAGGCGAGTGTTCGGCAACTTCTAAGAGCGGTACTTTTACAGTTCAAGATTCGTCAGCTTTAAAATCTTTTCGGGTGACGGAATATTATTTAACTACAAATGATTTTACTGGTGCAACTTATGATTTAACCTTGGACCAGGATTTGGCTGATAATTATTTTATTTTAATTCGTGGCTCTAAAGCTGAAGGTGATACTACAGGTTCATATCCTGATAATGATTATGCCCGGGTGTATGAAGTGCCGGATGGTAAAGGAGAGTTGGGCGATTCAGGTTCAAGTAATGTAATTGCTTTGTCGCGCCATGTAGCTGATTATGATTGGGAAGGGGTAGTGACAGTGGTTGAGTGTTTGGGTGACACCACAGCCAGCGGATTTAAATTGCTTGATATTGTCGAGACTTCCATATCTGCCAGTGCTACTTCAGGCACAGATAGTTCAGGCACTGCTTGGAGCGATATTGACGATGTAGTTTTGTTTGGCGGTTTTCATGGTGGTGGAGTTGAATGGGAGGAAAATGCTGGTGCAGCCCAACATGGTAATGCCGGGCAGACCAGACTTTATCCTTCAAGCACAAATACTTTAAATTGGGTTAGAGAAGCAACTACTGAATTGGATGCAGTTACAATAACCACTTTTGTAGTTGAATGGGGAAGCGAGTGGACAGTTCAGCGGGTTAATGTGTCTGGCAGTAATAATGGTGACGGTTGTAATGCGGTTGGTGAATATAATACTGGTGCAATTGATCCAGTCGCCAGAGATAATACTTGGGTATGGGGAACTGGCATTAGTGATGGGTATGGCATAGGTGATAGTGCCAGTGGAGCTATAGTTACTTTAGGTAATGGGGTTGACCAAAATTCAAGCGAGACATTAGTTTCTTGGTGTGGCGAGTTTAACCATACCAGGAATTTTGATATTTATACTATGACGCATAATAATTTAGCAGTTGACTATCGGTTTAAGACTGACGGTGATAGCACAGAAACAGATGTAGAGGTTACAATGGATGATGCTACTAAAGATTATCGTTTTGGTTGGGTGACTAATGGTTGTGCTGGTGGTGGCAATGCTCATCCGCGTGATCGTTTTTGGGCTAGATATACAGCTGATACTACAGTTACGATTAGCCGTGGTTATAATGGTCAGGCTTTTCCGGCTTGGGTAGAGGGGGTTGATTTTTCTGGTATTGGCTATGGCGGTAATAGCACACCAGAAGTTTCAAGTGTGAGCGACACGCCAGATCCGATCGGGGTGGGCAGTAAGGTGTGGTTTAGCGTGGACTGGAGCGACAGTGACGCGCCGGATGAAATGGTTAAAGTTTTGATTTGTAAAACTGACAGTTTGACTGACGGGGCGTGTGATGACGGGGCTTGGGCGTGGTCCGGTGTATATACCAACCGTGATCCAGATGTGGTTTATTATGAAACAGTAGCGGGTGATAAAGGTAATACGCGTAATTATTATACTTTTGTGTGCGATGATGAGGGTGAGTGCTCAAGCAGTAGTTCAGGTTCGTTTACAGTTGCTAATCAAAGACCAGATGCACCATTGAGTTTATTAGTGGAAGGCTTTGAAATTGGCAGTGCGATTAATATCACTGATGCTACACCAGAATTTTCTGCAATTTATAAAGATACTGATGATGAAGGAGATGTTTCAGCTGAATATTGTATTGAAGTTGATACTCAATCTGATTTTGGGGGAACTGATATGTGGATTTCAGATAGTTCATCATGCTATGCTGGATCAGCGGTAGGCAAGGCTGTCTCAGATGCAGAGCGGTCAGAGGATTTTACTTATGCTGGTGACGTTTTATCTGTTGACGGCACTACTTATTATTGGCGGATATGGTTTTGGGACGGGGAAGAGAGGAGCGCAACATCAACTACTGGTTGGTTTACTATGGCGGATCAGTCAGCAGGCTGGGGGACAAGGCTGAAAGGGTTGATTAGGTTGAAAGGAGGAGTGAGGTTGAAATAAGATTTACGATTTAAGATTTAAGAATAGAGAAAAAATTTATGATTTATGATTTATGATTCATGTTCAGTAAGCAAGATATAATATACAATCTCTTGAATTTCCAAGATCCAAGATACAATTTCCAAATAAGCTCCAAGATACAATCTTTTGAATTTCCAAGATACAAGATACAATTTCCAAATAAGCTCCAAGATACAATTTCCAAATAATTTCCAATTTTCAATTTTTAAATTTATGACTGATTATGAATACAATTTAGAAGAAAGAACTACAGATTTTGGGAAAAGGGTAATAAGATTGTGCGGGGTATTGCTCAAAAACGAAATTAACAGGCCACTTATTAATCAGGTTATTAGGTCAGCAGGGTCTATAGGTGCAAATTATAGAGAGGCTAACGACGCATTGGGAGATAAGGATTTTCTTCATAGAATGAGAATTTCTAGGAAAGAGTGCAAGGAATGCCTGCATTGGCTGGAACTGATAGAAGAGGCAAATCCAGGATTAAGAAACAGGATGCAAAATTTAAAACAAGAAGCAAGGGAATTAAAAAGTATTTTGTCGTCCATTATTACTAAGAAAGAAAAGAAGAATAAATAACAGCTGGAAATTGTGATTTGTGATTTGAGATTTTTTTGGAAATTGTATCTTGTATCTTGGAGCTTTATTCTTAAATCCTAAATCCTAAATCATTTATTTAGAGTTTATTATTAATTAGTGGTATAATAATAATATAAAATAATTAAAAAATTATGTCTGTTTACGAAAAAGGGCATCAAAAAAATTATTATTCGTATATACATTGGAGTGTTTTGGCGGTTACTGTGTGTGCGGTAATATTTATAGGTGTTAGCCTTTATCAAGCCAATTTATTCGAATTAGAAAATTTGGGTAAGATAGAAATAGCTAAGGCGCAGGCTGTTAGTTATGAGGTTAGCGGTTTAGTTTGCAATCAAGCTAGCGCGGCTGGTATAAATAGGGCTAAAGTCCAGGCTATGATTGACCAGGCCTCGGCTTCATCTGGAGAAAATGAGGTTGAGGTGGTGATAAGCGGTGGCTGTAGTTATTATATTGGCGATTTGAGAATGAAAGATAATGTCACTATAGTTGTCAGTTCAGGGACAAAGTTAATTGCCAGTCAAAGTATAGGTAATTATTTTACTGGTCAGTGTATAGAAAAGTCAGGCAGTTGTGAGTGTACTGATAGGATTCCAGCCTTATTTTTTGCAGATAATGTTAAAAATATAGGTATTCGTGGCGGTGGACAGATAATGGGTGTGGATGCGATGTATGGGAGTGCGGGCCAAGAATGTGTTAACAAGGAAGCTAGTATTTATTGTCCTAAAAATTTAAATGTAGTTTTTGTTTTTTGGAGCGATGTTTCGAATGGGACAATAGAAAATATTAGAATTGATAATTTCAAGGGTATTAAATTTTCCATTGTTGAAAGTGATAACATTAATATTTTAAATAATGAAATAAACTCAAATATACTTGAAACAAATCATTGTAGTGATGCGATTGATGTATTTGGTTCGCAAAATGTAGTAATTAAAGGTAATAATATTGCAAGCGGGGATGACAATATCGCGCTGAAGGTCAGGTGCGGGGGTATTTATGGGCCGAGTAATTTAATGACTCAACTTAATAGCTGTGAAAACATCGAACCAGTTAATAATGTATTGATTGAGGATAATACTGTCTATGCCCCGAGCGGCGGGCATGGTTTGGAAATTGGTTTTGAGGTGGCTGGTGAAATATCTAATGTAACTTGGAGAAATAATATTATCAAGACAGGTACGCAAAGAACGATTGATATTAATCCGGTTTGGGATTTAAACCAAAACAGTTTAGTGCGTGATATATATTATGATGGGAATAAATGGGATAACGGGGCTTTAATTAATAAAAGTGAAATAATTATACAAGGCGAGGCAGATAGATCGTGTAATATATTTTGGCGGTCTAATTCGAGTCAAAATTATGAATTAATTAGCGATGAGTGTGTGGGCGGTAGCAATATTTGCACCTGCACTGCCTGGCAAACCAATGCCTGCGGTAGTGGTTCGTGCCAACCCTATGAACAAGAAAAAGTCTGCACCGCGGTTAATGTCAACTGCAGTCCGACTGAAATTGCATCAAGTTGTGAGCTAACAGCCAGTTGCTGTGCTAATGCTGGCGGGGAAGTATGCGCTTCAGGCCAAAGTTGCAGCCAAGTGATGAGCTCTAATAGCAATTTGACTTGTTGCGCAAAAGGCAGATGTATAGAGAAAATATCTGATTTTACTAGTGATGGCCAGGTGGATGTGCATGATATTGGGGTGATGATGAGTTGGTGGGGAGAGAAATGGGATTTAGCCCAGTATCAAGCTACTAGTTTTTATAAGCCAGCACAGAGCAGTCACATTCCTAATTTAGTTAATGATAATGAATTAAACCTATCAGCCTGTGGCAGTGACGGCTGTGAAAGCAATGAATATTGCATGGAATATGAAGACCCAATTACCTCGCTACCAATGCCTAAATGCGCCAGACAAGTAATAGATGTATCTGATTTGGCTATCTTGCTCGGCCAATGGACTGGCAATAGGAGTATATTTGACCAAGGTGAAGTGCCGGGGGATGA
>Ga0272441_10006384_pt1 | contig 19801 bp, 14 predicted proteins | sample SSMProp6N_FD_193582 | JGI IMG/M metagenome (GOLD analysis project Ga0272441, IMG submission 193582) | Marine sediment archaeal communities from Little Sippewissett salt marsh, Falmouth, MA, United States - SSM-Prop-6N | ecosystem: Environmental > Aquatic > Marine > Wetlands > Sediment ... | reverse complement strand
GGCCCGGCGCAGGCTCTCGAGCACTGCTCCGATGTCCGGATGCGCCGCCACGACGCCGTCTTCGAGGGCATTGTCGAGGAGAAAGCCGCCGTCCCTCGACGTCTCACCCCGAGACGACCCACCACTCCCCCCACCGCCCACATTGCCCCCCCCATTGCCCCCCCCACCGGCCCGCCCACCAGCGCCCCCACCAGCTCCCCCACCGGCCCCCTTGTGGCGGAGGGCGTCAAGAGTGATTCTCGGGTCGCGGTGTTGGACTGTCAAGGGCCTTTCATAGAGGGCATAGGCATCGGCCGCACGGACCTGAAAAGGGAGGCTCGCAAGGACAAACCAGAGACCCGACAACGACGCAATGGGCTCGATAAGGTCGCCCCTGCCACGGCCCACGCCAGCCCCCGCTCCCGAGACGAAAAACGGCACGTCCGCCCCAAGCCTGCCGCCCAGCTCGCCAAGCTCCGCCCGCGAAAGCCCTAGCTCCCACAAGCGGTTAAGCCCCAGCAGCACACCGGCTGCGTCCGACGAGCCACCCCCCAAACCCGCACCAACAGGGATCCGCTTCGTCAGGCGGATCAGGACACCGCGCCGACAACCTACACTCGACGCCAGCTCGGCCGCAGCACGCACGGCCAGGTTGTCCTCGCCCCGGGGCACCTCATGGCTGTCACACTCCAGGCGTATTCCGGAACCGGCTTCTGTCAGTGTGACTGTATCGAACAGGCACACTCGCTGAAACACAGTGCAGATCTCGTGATAACCGTCGGGGAGGCGGCGGAGGACGTCCAGGTGGAGGTTGACCTTGGCGGCACACTCCACCGAGATCGCCCGCATGGCCCGCGTCTTTGGCGACAAAGCAGCCTCCCTCAAGTCTCGCTGCAGACTCAACTACTTATAAAGTGTGCCTCATCGGGGGATTTCTGTCAAGTCGGGCGGGCCTTGCCAAGGCACCATAGGGCGGATCTGCGAGCTTCAGTCGGCGGCCCCGGGGGACGATAGATAGAATAGGAGGGGAAGGTCCCGCAAAGCGGTCCGGGTCGCCGGAGGACGCACAGGTCCGGACCCGGCCGCCCGCCGAGGACCGCGTGGACGAGGTGATGGCACTGGCGACAAGGCGCGTGGCGGTGTGGATGTTGGCGGCGTGCGCGACAGCCGGCCCGGCGGTTTCGCCAGCGGCTTGCGCGAACCTGCTGCAGAACGGGGATTTCTCCGCCGGGCTTTCGGGTTGGATCGAGGACAACCTGCTGGCCCCACGGCAGCCGTACGGCATGGTGACGGTGGCGGTTATCCCGGCCGATCCGGCGGTGGGGTCGGGAAGCGGCGTTCTGGTCGACGTATCCGGCGGCGGCAACCACGCCAGAACCAGGATCGGCCTGTTCCAGCCGCTGTACGTGGACGTGTCCGCGGCGACGGACCTGCGCCTTTCGGCGGACGTCATCGCGCTGCTTCAGAACGCGCCCGTGGCAGACGCCTCGGGAGGGCTCTTCCCCGCGAGCGTGCACCTGTTCTACGAGGACGCCTCGGGCGGGCTGTGCGTATGGGAGCACGGGGTCTACTGCAACGGCGGCAGCCCGTATTCCTACTCGAGCAAGATCCCCCGAGGCGAGTGGACCCGCGTCTCCTCGGCCAACCTGATGCTGCTGGACCCGCAGCCGCGCGTGATCGTGGGCGTGGGGCTCTACTCGGGCGGCGACTACTTCACCGGGGCCTACGCCAACGTACGGCTGGAGGGCGAGGGCGCGTTTCATTCGGCGCGGCCGCGGCCGGTCGACGTCCCCGACCCGATGGTCGTCGGCCGGCTCGACATCTACGCGCACCAGGTCGCCGACAGGCTCTGCGAGGGCAACTGGGAGGGCGTCGCCGTCCACGGGTCGCTGCTGAGATCCCTGGCCCAGTCCATCTACGACTCGACCGGCGACCCGGCGTTTCTGCCATATATCGACGGCGCGGCGGTGGCCCTGGGCCTGCTTCACGGCGACGCCGACCCGCCCGTCATAGAGGTGACCGAACCGATCGACGGCGGAGTTGCCGCCGACGCCCGGCCCAGCTTCAACGCAAGTATCGCCGACCCCGGCACCGGCGTCTCGTCCGGCACGGTCCTCGTGCGACTGGACGGTTCCGAGGTGACGGCGCTCTTCGACGCCCAGACGGGCACGCTGTCCTTCGATTCCCCACGGAAGCTCGCCGCCGGGCCGCACCTTCTGCACATTGAGGCGGCCGACTTCGCAGGGAACCTCGCATCGTCGGACACGGGCTTCCACGTGCCAGGGTCCCCCGCGCCCTAGCCGCCGCGCGGCGGCCGGCCTTCACCCCGGCCGGCGACCATCATCTCGTCCCCGGCAACCGGGCGCACCCCCCCCTCCCCACCGCAACCTCACGGTGACGACATTACCCCCTCTCCGTGCTACAATACGGCCGCGCTGAAAGCTTGCGCGCCCGGCCAAACCGCCTGGCCCGTTCGCTCATCGTACCTACGCACACCAAGGAGGGATCCGGGAGAGAACCTTTGTCGCAGCGAAAAGGCATAAGCAGGCGCGATTTCGTGAAGAGCGCGGGGGCGCTCCCCATTGCCACCGGGCTTCTGGCGGGGCTGACCCGCGCCGCCGCCGGCAACGGGAAATCGCGCGTCGTCATCGTCCGCAGCCCCGGCGTGATGCCCATGGGCACGAACGATCCCAAAACCGATGTGCTGAAGAAGATGGTAGACCACGCCGTGGCGAGGCTGGCCGGCTCAAAGAGCCCGGCCGAGGCCTGGGGCATGGTCGCCACGCCCGGCGACGTCGTCGGCATAAAGGTCAACTGCATCGCCGGCCGCAATATCTCCACGCACCACGAGATGGCGCGCGCGATAGCGGAGGGGCTCACCGAGGGCGGCCTGCCGGAAAGCAGCGTCGTCGTCTGGGACCGGCAGGACCGCGAACTCACGCGCTGCCGCTACGAGATAACCACCGAGCCCGAAGGCGTGCGCTGCTACGGGACGGACAACGGCGCCGGCGGATGGTCGGCCCAGCCCGTGACCGTCTCCGGGCAGGAGATGAAGATAAGCTCCATACTCGACCGGCAGACGACGCTCCTTATCAACGCGCCGATAGTCAAAGACCACGGCATCTGCGGCGTCACGGGCGCGCTGAAGAACCACTACGGGACCATCAGCAACCCCGGTGCCCTCCACGGCGGCCACTGCGACCCGCACCTGGCCAACCTCAACAGCCTGCCCGCCATAAAGGACAAGACGCGGCTGATCCTCGCCGACGCGCTGCGGTGCATCTACGACGGCGGGCCCGGCTTCAACGAGAAACACATCTGGCACGAGGAGGCCGTCATCGCCTCGAAGGACCCCGTGGCGCTCGACCGCGTGATAGCCGAACTCATAGAAGCCCAACGCGCCAAGAACGGCCACGCGAGCCTGTCTCAGTGCGGCCGCCCGTGGTCGTACATCCAGACGGCAGGCGCGGCCGGCCTGGGGCGCGCGAGCCTTTCGGACATTGACGTCATCGAAGAGACGGTGTGAGCCGCGCATGAGCCGGACGGCCCTGTGCGCTGCGCTGCTCGGGCTGCTCGCCGGCTGCGGCCGCGATGGGCCCACCGAGCCCGCGGGACCCGCAAACCAGGGCGATGAGCGGGTGGCAGCGGCGGAGCTGCTGCCCGAAAGCGACGGGCTCTTCAGCCGCACGGGCGATATACGGGTCTTCGCGGGGCGCGAGCTCTTCGACTACATCAACGGCTACGGCGAGCTGCACCTCTCGTACAACTTCCAGGTCGCCGCTACGGCCGACTACAAGCTCCTGCCGGGCGGGGCCGATGCCTTTGCCGACGTGTACGACATGGGCGGCCCCGACGACGCCTGGGGCATATTCTCCATCGTCGCGCCAGAGGACGATGAGCGCGTCGAGGTGGGGGCCGAGGGGGAGAACCGAGTCCGCGCCGCCTGCTCGTCGATGAGCATCCAGTTCGCCAAGGGCCGGTATTACGTGAAAGCCGAGGCGTTCGAGGTCGGCGGGGGGATACGCGAGGGCCTCTTGGCTCTGGCGGGTGCCATTGCCGACGCGATAGAGGGCGCTTCGGCCGTGCCCGACATCGTCGGGTACCTTCCGCCGGAGGGCCTGGTGGAAGGGTCCGTCAAGGTCTGGCGGACGGACCTCGCCCTACGGCAGTTCATGCCTCTCTCCGGCGAGGACCCGCTGCGGCTGCCGCGCGGGGCGCTCGGCGCGGCCGGACGCTACGGCGGCCGGGCCCACTGGGCGTTCGTCATCGAATACCCGTCCGAAGCGGAGGCCGAGGCGGCGCTGACGGCTTACACCGAGGCCGTGGGGGGCGACGGGGCGAGCCCGGCACGGCGGTCCGGCAGCTTCGTCGCCGGCGTCTGGCGCGCCTCGACGGATGAAGACGCCCAGAGGATTCTCGACTCGATCAGCGACCGCCTTCCTCGGCGGAACTGACGGAGGCCATCACCATGAGCCAGCGATACAGCAGGCGCGATTTCTTCCGGACCGCGGGCGCAGCGGCCGTCGGCGGGGGCCTCATCCCCTTCCTCGGCTGCGCGAGGGAGTCGTCGGGCCCCGCCCAGGCCGGCCCCGCGCGGACCATCGGCGAGGGGCTCGCCGTCGTCAAGGGCGCCGACCCGCGTGCCTCCCTCCGCAAGGCCATCGAAAGCCTCGGCGGGCTCGGCAAGCTGGTGCGCTCGGGCGATACGGTCGTCGTCAAACCCAACATCGCCTGGGACCGCGCGCCCGAACAGGCCGCCAACACCAACCCGGACGTCGTCGCCGAACTGATCGCGATGTGCCTGGAGGCCGACGCCGCACGCGTGCTCGTCTTCGACCGCGCCGTCAACGACCCGCGCCGTACGTACGACCGCAGCGGTATCGCCGACGCGGCCCGCGACGCCGGCGCGGCAGTCCAGTACCCCGACGACCGCGACTTCGCCGAGATCGCCATAGCCAAGGGCGTGACGCTCTCGGCATGGCCGGCCTACCAACCCGCCCTCGCCGCCGACGTCTTCATCAACGTTCCCGTGGCCAAGCACCATAGCCGCACGGGACTCACGCTCGGCATGAAAAACCTCATGGGCATAATGGGCGGCGACCGCGGCCTCATTCACGAGGACATACACCAGAAGCTCGCCGACTTCGCCACCGCCGTCCCCGTACACCTCACCGTGATGGACGCCACGCACATCATGGTCGCCAACGGCCCCATCGGCGGCCGGCTCGAGGACGTACAGCACCCGGATACCATAATCGTCGGCGCCGACCGCGTCGCCGTCGACGCCTACACGACGCGCCTCTTCGGCCAAGAACCACAGGACGTGGGCTACATAACGGCCGCGGCCAAGCTGGGCCTGGGACAGATCGACATAACCAAGGTGAACGTGAAGGCGCTGGAGGTCTGAGTTGGCGCGCCGGCGCTCACCGCTCCTCCTGACAAGGCGCATAACGCAGGCTGCCTTCCTGCTCCTGACGGTGGGGCTCATACTGGCCGCGCGCATCGGCCCCGCCGAGCGCATGGGGCCGATCCTCATCCCCCGCACCTCGCCCCTTCTCGGAATAGCCGCCTCGGTGGCCTCGCGCAGCCTCCTTGCGGCGTTCTGGCCAGCGCTCATCTTTCTTCTCCTGACCCCGATCCTCGGGCGCGTCTTCTGCGGCTGGGTCTGCCCGCTGGGCACCACAATAGATGCAACCGACCGCGCCATCTCCTGGTTCCGCCGCCGCTGCGGGACGGGCCTGCTGCCGCGCGCCCCGAAATACCTGCTCCTCGTCGCCGTGCTCGTCCTCGCGCTGCTGGGCGTACAGGCCGCCGCTTGGCTCGACCCCACAAGCATCACCGTCCTCACGTTCTCGACCTTCCTTCACCCGGTGGGCGTCTTCCTCTTCGACGCGGGGTTCGACGCGCTCTACGCCACGCCGCTGCGCGCCGCAGCCGCGCCCGTCGAACGGTTCCTCGAGCAAACCCTCTTCGCAACGTCCACGCTCGACGCGCCCACCTTCCTCCACGCGGGCCAAATCGCGCTGATCCTGTTTATAGTGGTCGGCCTAAGCCTGCGCGGCCGCCGGGGCTGGTGCAGGATGCTCTGCCCCCTTGGGGCGCTGTACGCCCTCGCCGCCAGGCGGCCCCTGCTCCGGCTGGTCATAACCGGCGACTGCACCCACTGCGGCGCCTGCGCGGGCGCGTGCAAGATGGCAGCCATCACCCCCGACGGCCAGAAGATCATCGCAGGCGAGTGCATCCGCTGCGGGCTCTGCAGCGCCGCCTGCCCGGTCTCCGCGGTGCGGTACGAGTGGGGGCGCGGGCGCGCGGAGGCGGAGGTGCCTCCGGACGTCTCGCGCCGCGCCGTCCTCGGAAGCGTTGGGGTGGGGATCGTCGCGCTGCCCCTGCTCCGGCTCGCCTCCCCCGCCGGAAGGCAGAGCCCACACCTCATCCGGCCGCCCGGCGCAGCACCCCCGCGCGAGTTCCTCCAGAAATGCATCCGCTGCGGCGCGTGCATGAAGGTCTGCCCGGCCAACGCCATCCACCCCTGCCTAGGCGAGGCCGGGCTCGAAGGCGCGTTCACGCCCCGCGTCGTGCCGCGCATAGGAAACTGCGAGTACAACTGCACCCTCTGCACCCAGATCTGCCCCACCGGGGCGCTCGCCCTCCTCTCCGAGGAGCAGAAGCACCGCTTCGTCATCGGCAAGGCCGTTATCGACAGGGAGCGCTGCATCGCGTGGTCGCGGCAGAGGGAGTGCGGCGTATGCGAGGAGGTCTGCCCCATACCGCAGAAGGCCATCGGCCTCGTATCGCACGAGGTGCAGCGGGGCGGGCGCGTGGAGATAGTCCAGAAGCCCGTGATGAAGCCCGACCTCTGCATAGGATGCGGCGCGTGCGAGAACAAATGCCCGGTCGAGGGCGCGGCCGCCATACGCGTCGTCGGCGCCTCGGGGTGGAAGGCGCACGGTCCGGGCGGGGACCGGCCCCCATCCCAAGACGGCGGCGGGCTGGCCGGCTGATTTCCGCAGAATACAAGGCCCCGCACCGCGTAATGGCTTCATGAAACCCCCGGCCGGCAATGAAAGGGGCCCCACCATGAAGACCGCCGCGCTCGTCGCAGCCGCAACTCTATGCCTGGCGCAGGCCGCGCCCGCCGCCCCCCCCGCGCCCCCCGCCGAACCCGCCCACACCGCCACCTACGCCGTTTACATAATGGGCGGGCGCGTGGGCGACGCGTCCTTCTCCGTATGGCGGGAGGGCGACATCTACCGCTCCGAAAGCCGCAGCGGCTTCTCCCTCTCCCGCAGCGGCGCCGTCCAGAACTTCTCCTTCAAGGCCGAAACCGAGGTCGGTGCGGACGACTACCTCCCGCGCAAGTACGCGCTCGAGGCCGACCTCGCCGGCGCTAAGGCCTACGTGTCCGGGCTCCGCAAGGGGGCACAAACCTTCGTCGTGAGCGTCTCGGGCGTCCTCGGCTCGGCAAAACGCGAGGTCCCGCTCGGGCCCGACGTAGTCATCCTCGACAACAACTACCTCTTCGGCCACTACTGGTATCTGCTCAAGAAACTGGACCTGTCGTCGCGCGAGGTCCAACGGGTGAAGATGATCGTGCCCCAGGCAATGGCGTCCGTCGAGGGGGCGTTCGGCCTGTCGTGCACGGTCGTCGGGCACGAGGCGCTGGAGCTGCCATCCGGGACCCGCACGGCCATCAAGATCCGCTGCCTCGCGGACACCGGGCTCGAGATGTTCCTCTGGGCCGAGGAGGACGGCCCGAGGCTGCTCAAACTCGACGTGCCCGGCCAGCGCAGCTATGCGGTCATAGAAGAGGAAGAGGGCGCGGGTGAAAAGGGCGCGGGTGAAGAGGGCGCACCCGAAGAGGGCGCAGCGCCCGTGTCCGTCGAGGCGATGACGGCGGACCTCGTCTCGGACCTCTTCATCGCCCCCGGCTTTGCCGACCACACGACCCTCGCCGCCATGCGCGTGGAGCTTCGCTGCGGGATAAAGGTCATAGACGAGGAATCGGAAGGGGGCCGCGGCATATGGACCGAGCCGGCGACGCACGCGCGCGGCCAGAGCTTCCGCGGCGAGCTGAAGGAGGGCCGCGCGCCCATGCTCAGAACCGTGGAGGGCGTCTTCACAATCGAGCGGAGCGTCTATGCGGGTGAGGACTCAGCCCCCTACCCCATCCGCGGCGCGCCGGAAGACGTGCAGGGATTCCTGCTGCCCTCGTGGCGGGTCGAGAGCGACCACGAGGAAATGAGGGCCGCGGCGGTCGAGCTGGCCGAGGGAGCGAGGACCGCGTGGGACGTCGCCTCGGCCGCCGCCCGGCACGTCAGCAGAAACACGCGCTACGCCCTCACGGGCGGCTCCGCCCTGGACTGCCTGCGGAGCGGCGAGGGCGACTGCGGCCCGCAGGCTCTCCTGCTCGTAGGGCTGTGCCGGGCGGCGGGCGTGCCCGCACGGCTCGCCGGCGGCCTCCTCTTCGCCGACGGCCGCTTCGGCCAGCACAACTGGGCAGAGGCCTACTGCGGCGATAAGGCCGGCTGGATCCCCATCGACCCCACCACGCATGAGGTGGGCACGTTCTCGGCCTCGCACGTCACGCTATGGCACGGCGCAGGCGCGCTCGACCCCTCCGCGGACAACTCCGCCGTCATGCTCGCCCTCGACTACACGCCCAACCCCTAAGCCATCTCCTCTATCGCGTAATCGCTACCGCCCATCCTTATCTCCTCGGCGGCCCTCACCTGAACGTACGGGTCCTTGCCCCACATCCTCTGCAGAACATGCTCGCCCTTTCCGCGCATGTGGATGCCCTCGGGCAACATGCCCGGTATGACCGGGAGATCCGCCATCATGTCCAGCGTCGCCTGCTCGACGGCGACGATGTCCTTCGAGGCGGCTATGCCGACGTCCGGGAAGCACGGTGCGAAAGAGAAGCCGAAGCAGTCGCAGAGAGAGGTCATCTCGAGCATGAAGTTGATGTGGAGGGTCGAGCCGCGTTTGAAGGAAGAAAGGACCGTGCGCGCCGCCAGCGCCATGGCCTGCTGGAAGAGGAGGTAGTTCTCGCCGTTGACCGTCAGCGCCCCGGACGGGCAGATGGCCACGCAGCGCATGCAGTAGTTGCAGTCGTGGAACTCGATGAAGAGACGGCCCTTCTTCGTGAAGCGGATGGCGTTGCCGCGACAGTTCTCGACACAGGCCCCGCAGTGGGTGCAGAGGTCTTCGTCCCAGTACGTCTCGCGGGCGAAGGTGTGGTGGATGGCGCCGCGCGTGCGCGCCGTGACCGCCCCCATCGCCAGGTTCTTGATGGCGCCGCCGAAGGCGCAGTGACCGTGCCCCTTGGCGTGGTTGAGCGTGATGAGGGCGTCGGAGTCGTGGATGTAGCCGGCGACCTCCACAGAGTCCATGCCGGGGAAGTCGACGGGGACCGAATAGAAGTACTTGTCCCGCCCGCCCGTGGCGTGAACTATCGGGCAGCCGAGCGTCTCCTCGGTGTAGCCGTTGGCCGCGCGCGGCGGGTTGTGATCGGTGACGAACGGGCGCCCGCCCGCGTCCTTTACGGCGGCGACCACGCGAGAGACGAAAGCCGGGTGCACAAGCGTGTAAGTGTATTCCCCGCCAAGGTGCATCTTGATGGCGACACGCTTGCCTTCGCAGAAGCGATCCAGGCGGAGCTTGCGCAGCAGCTTCTCGAAACGCGCCGGGAGCGACACCTCGCGGTCGAGACGGCTGACGCTCACCGGGAGGTAGTAGACCTTGCTCATGACAGAGGACACCTTTCCGGGCTGCGGCGGGCTGCGCGGGCGGGCAAGAGGGCCTCGGCCCCGCGCGGGACCGACATTCTACATCAAGGGGCGTGATCCATCAAAGATGCGGGGCCGATTCGGGGCTTGCGGTGCGGCGTCGGGGCGCGCAGACGACGGCCCACCCCCCCAAGGCTCAGCGGAGGTAGGTGGGACGGGAGCGCGAGAGGGCGCGGAGCTGGTCGGCGAACTCCATGAACTCGCCCACCTCCTCGTCGGTGAGCTCGATGAGCGGGCGGGCGGAGTCGTGCTGCGGGGCGGGTTCGGACGGCGGGGCGGCGGCCGGGGCGAGTGCCGGAGCGGCCTCGGCGCGAGGGAGAGCCGGCCTAGGCGCCGGGGCGGGCTCCGGGGCGGGCTCGGGGGCGCGCTCCTCCATGGGCTCAGGCTCGATGGTGACTGAACGAGCGATGGGCGCGGCGGGCGCGGCGGGGGCGGCCGGCTCGGCGGCAGCTTCTACGGGGGGCGCAGCGGGAGCCGGCGCGGGCTCTTCGAGCGGCGCGGCCTCGGACACGGCGGGCGGCTCGGAGGGAGGCCGCGGCGCCTCCTCAACCCGGGCCGCCGGCGATGTCGTCTCCCTCAATGCGGGGCCGGGCGCCACCGGCGCGCGCGTCGGCGGAGCCGGCTTAGGACGCTGCGGCGGCCTCTGCGCGGGCGGAGGTTGGGACGGCGCCGGGTGGACCTCCGCCGGCCTGCCGCCGCCCTCCACGCGCTCTATCGTCATGCCCACCACGTCACCCGCTCGCATGTACCGGTACTCGTAGAGGTACACGGATGGAGCGCTAAGGGCCTCGACCGCGGCCAGCATCGCCTGCGAGTACGCCGCCGATACAACGGCGACGCGCACGCCCGAGGTGGACGTCAGGTCCTCGCCGCCCGCGATGGCGGAGACAGCCGGAAGGGTCCGTTTCGCCCAGGCCGACGCCGCCAGGGCCCGTGCGAGCAGCCCGTCGTCGGACTCGAGGGCGACGATGACTATCCACAGCTTTCCATCCGAGCCGCTGCAGAGAGCCGATATCGCGCCGGCCTCGGTGGGGAGCCTGCCAGACAGTTGCGCCAGATCCGGCTCGAGAGCGTCCACGTTCTCGATGACAAGGCGCTCGAGCTGTAATTCGTCGCGAAGCGTTTCACGCCTGAAGAGAAGCGTCATTGCTGCGTCTCCATCGCGCCGGCGTCGGTGTCTTCGTCCTCCCAACTGGGTCCGGCGGTTTCCGAGGACGCCCCCACAAGCGCCTCGGCTATTTCCTTGATGCACCGGGCCGACGTGGACTCGGTGTAAGAAAGTGCGACGGGCTCCTGCCTCCATACGGACTCGTAGACCCTAACGTCGTCGAATACGAAGCCGTAATTGATGAGGGAGAGGCCCAGGTGTCTCTTGGCCACGGAGGCCATTTTCTCGTAGATCGCCCTGCCCTCGACGGCGGTGCCGGCGCCGGTGACGACCGTGCCGATGGCAAGGTCGTGCCTGGACAACGCCGCGGCCTTGAGGAGCAGGTACGCGTCCATCATGCCGGGTATCTCCGGCGGCGTGAGGACGAGGAGGTGCGTGCAGAGCCGCCATGAGCCGCAGGCTGCGCCGCGGTGGACGGGGGGCGCGTTGATTATGACGACGGCGACGTCCTCGGCGACGCCGCGCGCCTCCCGGATGAGACCCTCGCTCGCCAGCGTCGCGATGCGCGTGGGGTCGTCACCCATGAGGACGACGCGGACGCCGAGCGGGCCTTCCAGGCAGCGGCCGCCGACGGAGCCGTCGGAGTGTTCGAGCCTGTCGAAGACGCGGCCGGCGGGCACGCCCATGAGAAAGCCCACGCTGGGGGCCGACGGGTCGGCGTCGATGATGACGACGCGGCGGTCGAGCTTGGCCAACTCAAGAGCGAGGTTGATGGTGAGGAAGGACTTCTGAATGCCCTCTGCGGCACAGGCAACGCCAAGGACACGGACGTCATCGGCGCCACCGGCGTGCCCGACGTCAGACTCGCCGACCTGCTCGCGGCTCTCCCGTCCCTCGCCCTCATCCTCCGAGAGGAACAGGTTCGAGACGTCAGAGAGTCCGCGTCCCAGTCTTCGTTCTTGGGGCATATGCAAAAGGCTCCCACGCGGCCGTGTCGTTCGGACCCGTCGCGGAAGCCTGGGTGGGCGTCTGCGGCGGGCAGTGCGTTGCCGACAGTACGGGCGTGCCACCTGTGCCGGCGCCTGGGGCTATGGCTTCGTGCGGCCGGGCGTGACCGCCCACCGTCTCACCGAGCCGTCACCCCGCTCTGCCGGCACCCCGCCCCACTGTCGCCCCGTCTCTGCTGCCGCCCCGCCCTGGTGCCGCCCTGCGGCGTTGTCGCCCCACCGCCTGCTTTCACACCGGCCCGGCGGCCTGAACAGCCCCGGACCGTTTCGCAAAGCCTTACGGCTTTATCTCGATCACGGAGTTCACGCCGCCGTACGGTGTGGGCACGGCTTCCGGGTTGTCCGGGTCCTCGACCCACGTACCGTCGACAATGAACTTGTATTCGTAACGACCGGGCGGAAGGTTCAGTACCTTTCGCCACACGCCGTCCTCACCACCCTGAAGCTGCGGCGCGTCTTGGGCGCTCCAGCGGTTGAAATCACCCGCCAGTCTGACGTCGGCGGCGGGTCCGCTGTACATGAAGAGTACCGTCGCGGCCGCCTCGCCGCTGACGGGCCGGCCCGCCTGGGCCAAAACGCCCTCCGGCTCCTCTTCCTGCGCCCCCTCGGGCCCCTGCGCGCCCTCCGCCCTCTCGGGCGCTCTCATCTCCTCCGAAACCCGAGACTCCTCGGGTTTCTCCGGCCCGCTCTGCTGCTGCGGGACCGCGGCGCCGCGCATTCGATCCTCGAGCCCCGGCACCTCGGCGGCTCGCGCCGCCGCCGGCTCGCGCGCCGGCAGGTGAATCTCTATTTCCTTCGCGTGCGCGATGGCCTTCGCCGCCGCTTCCACCCGCTTGCGCGTGCCGGGTCGAACGCCCTCGGATACCTCGCGCGCCAGCGCCCTGTAATCGCGATAGCCCGTCGATGACGTGTCGTAAACCGTAATCGGCACGCCGTACCCGACGGCCTCCCGAAGCTTCACGTTGCTGCGAATGACCGTCCTGCACACCCTGTCGCCGAAGTGCGACTCTATTTCGTCGAGCACCTCCCTGGCAAGCACGGTCCGCCTGTCTACCATGGTCGCCAGAGCACGCACGCGGAGCTTCTGCCCGAGCTTCCTCCGAAGCAGCTCTATCGTCTCGGACAACTTGCCCAGCCCGTGTATCGAGAAGAAGCTGGGCTCAATCGGCACCAACACCTCGTCGGCCGCGCGCAAAGCGTTGAACGTCAGAAGCCCCACGCTCGGGCCGCAGTCGATGAGGCAGAAGTCGTAGCTGTCGGCGTGGCCGCGGAGGCAATCTCGCAGCCGGTTCTCCCGCGCCGCTGCTCCGGACAGCTCCTGCTCGATGGCCGCCAGTTGTATGTCGGCCGGCACCAGGTCCAGGCCCGGCGACACGGTCGCAACCGCGTCGGCCAGCGCCACCCGCACACCGGGCCTCTCCGTCAACAGATGATAGACCGTTGCCGACCTGTCGCTCGCCCGTATCCCCAACCCCACGGTAGAGTGACCCTGGGGATCCATATCGACAACCAACACTCGATACCTTCGCTCGGCCAGCGCCGCCGCGAGGTTGATGGTTGTGGTTGTCTTCCCACAGCCACCCTTCTGGTTGGCAACCGCAATGATCCGCACGGCCTCCCCCTTTCAAAACGCAAGCTGGCCGAAGGCGCAAACAGACCGCCTCGGACGCCTCGACAGGCACGTCCCCACTATCTAGGGGCGAGTTTAGAGCGAGCCACTACAGCCTGTCAAGAGGGAGGTTAACCGTTTTTCCGTCTCGCTCCGTCACGGCGCGGTTTCCAGGCGCGGTCCATGCCCGTGACGGGCCCTCCGTTTTCAGGTGTGCAACTTCCGTGCCATAGCGGGGGAAAGGAAGGGCATAGGTTGCGATTGGCGGAAAGCACCGACCATATCTCAGGGGCAGACGCGCGCTAGGCGCGGCCGGCGGCGGACGCGCTCGACGGGCACCCCGATGTGATGTCCAGATTCCTGGACGTCTGACCTCATATTCACATGATTAGTTCTTCGCAACACCGTGGAACACGCAGCCTTTCAGCGGGACCGCAGTATGTCCAGTTATGTGGACAGTGTCCACACGCGTGCACACGGACGCGGGGGCCCGCAGCGCTCGTGTTGACAGAGACGAACGCGCTGGCATAACATCGCGGTGCTTCTTTCTCTCACCCAGAGTAGTAGATGTGGAGGGCCTTGGCATGTTCGCGAGATTGTGGGTGGTTGCGGCGCTGGGTGCGGCGGTGGCCGGCACGGTTGTGGCCGTCTGCGCCGGCCTCTCTTACTACGCGGAGCTGCACGGTCTGCCGCCACACATAACGGAGGTACGGGAATCCGCTCCAGCAGCGGAGGAGGGCGCGGAATACGACGCGGAAGGCGAGGGCACGGGGCTGGCCCGCCTGCTGGAGCGAACCGAGCGCCACCCCTCCAACCCCCAGGCGTGGATGGAGCTCGCGCACGCCTACTACAAGAACGGCGACTACGCGAAAGCGGAGAGCGCGGGACTGCGGGCCGCCGGGCTCGGCGCGGACAACCCGCTCGCCTGGTATAACCTCGCCTGCTACCAGGCATTGGCCGGTGAGGCCGACGCGGCGCTCTCGAGCCTGGCCCAGGCCCTGCGACTGGACCCCGAGCTCGTCGGCCGGGCGCAACGCGACGCCGACCTCGATCCCCTACGCGACGACCCGCGCTTCGGCTCACTGCTCATGCAGGCGCCACAGGCCGACGAGGTCGAGGGTGATTCACAAACCACCCCGACCGACGAGGAGCTGGCCGGGGTGGAGTCGCTCATGGCCGTGGGCGACCTCGCCGGGGCGGCCGACGAACTGGCGAGGCTGCGAAGCGTGCGGGATGACGACGCCGACGTAGCGGGGACGCACGCCGCGCTGCTGCTGCAACTGGATAGATGCGAGGAGGCAACGGAGGCGGCCGCGCGCGCCGTCGAGCTCGCACCCGAATCCGCCGACGCCTGGAACCGACTCGGCCTCGCACACCACCTCTGCGGTCGCTACGACGAGGCCGTCGCCGCCTGGGCCCAAACACTCTCGCGCGAGCCCGACCACCTCGAAGCCGTCTACAACACGGCGTGCGCGCTCTCGCTCGGCGGCAAAAGCGACGAGGCGCTGCAGTACCTCAAGAAGGCGCTGTCGATGGACCCGTCGCTGGCCGCGCACGCCAGGGCGGACCCCGACCTCCTGCCCTTGGCCGAACTGCCGCGCTTCGCGGAGTTGATAGGACGCGAGTACGCGCCGCCCTCATCGGCCGAGGACCTTGCCCGCTCACTTATGGAGCGGATAGAGAGGCAGGCGCGCGGCGAGGGCGCCGCCCTAGGCCCCACCGGCCCGGGCGGACTGTCGGAAGCCGAGGACTACGCCGCCGATCATCCGGACGACGCCGGTGCGCACGCGCGGCTGGGCATGGCCTACATGGAGGCCGGACGACTCGAGGACGGCATCGGGCAACTGCGCGCCGCCGTCGAGCTCGACCCCGAGTTCCTCTCGGCCAGATTGGCGCTGTCGCAGGCGCTTCTCAGCTTCGGCGGCTCGCGCGACGACGACGACGCCCTCGACGAGGCCCTCGACCACACCAGGTATGTTATCGAACGCCAACCCGAGTCGCTCCCGGCGCACGCGACACTCGTCGGGGCGGCGTTCACGCTCTACCGGCGCTCGGGCCGGGACGCCCTGCTGGCCGAGGCGGAGGCGTCGCTCCGCGTTCTCAGCGAGTTGGACCCCGACGCCGCATTGGTCTACTACAACCTCGCGCGCGCCCTCGCCCTGCAGGGCAAAGTCGAGGACGCCGAGGCCGCGCTTGCCGATGCCGTCGGCCTGGACGCGCGCCTGGCCGTCCCCGCCGCCGCCGAGGCGGACTTCGAATCGCTGCCCGGGCTCCCGGATATCCTCGAGGCGGCAACGGCCGATGAAGCCGACGCAGGCGCACGCCTGCACAACCTCTACGTGCGCGGCGTGTCCGCCATGGTCCACGACCGCTACGAGGTGGCCGAGGAGCTGCTGCGCGAGGCGGTGACCATAGACCCGGGCTTTGCGGCCGCACATGACGCGCTCGGACGCACGCTCTACTTCGGCGGAAGGCTCGACGAGGCCTTGACGCACCTGCAGCGGGCAACCGAGCTCGATCCACAAAACGCCGACTTCCTCTGGCACCTCGCCGACTGCCTGTCCGAGATGGGAGACATCGAGGGCGCCCTCCGCGTGGACGAACGCATGGTCGAACTGGCGCCCGAGTCCGCCGACGCGCGGTACAACGTCGCCTGCGACCTGGCGAGGCTGGGCCGCTACGACGAGGCATTGGCCCGGCTCGAAGAGGCCATCGCACTCGACCCGGACATGGCCGAGTCCGCCGCCGAGGACACCGACCTCGACGCCATGCGCGATATGCCGGCCTTCCGCAAACTTATCGAGGGAACGGACGAGTAGAGGCGGCACCCCCCCCGGCCGACAACGCGGGAGGGCCGACACCCACAGAGGTGGAAGCGCGCCCTCAGTCCGCGCTGTTGACGGACCAGTCGTAGGGCGTGTAGCGGATGGTGACCCCGGGACGGAGCGCGGCGTCGCGGAGCGGCCCGCGCGGCAGGTACGCGGCGACGTACTCCGCCACCGAGCCGGCCTCCCGCGCCAGTTCGTCGGCGTGCCAAGCGAAGACACGGGAGAGATGCAGGACGCCTTGCTCGTCGAGCCGGACAACGGCGGGGTCGTTTATGAAGCTGCCCGCGGCCTCGTCCATCTGCCGGCCGAGCACGGCCGCCGAGTAGGCCACCCCGCGCAGCGGCGGCCCACCACGCGCACCACGGCACAGGACAAACGCCAACCGCGCGTCCGGAAAACGCTTGCGCAATACGCCGTGCTCTATCCCACTGAGCGTATACCGCCGACCGCCCACCTCCATCCGATACAGCCGGAACACGCCGTAGGGCAGCAGCGACACGTCGCGCACGTCGTCCACCGGCCAGTTCTCAACAACGGCCTTCACCATCATGGCGTTGTACGCGTTTATCCAGAAGGCCGACTTCTCCTGCGGAGAAGCCAGATCCTCCGGGCGGGCCGAGGCGAGCGATTCGATGTAGGCGCAAAAGCCCGGATCGCGCGAGAGCGCCGCGTAGTCGACCAGGACGTCACGGACGTGGCGCCGCAGAACCGCATCCCACTCGCTGTGCCGGAAGCGGTACCGGCCGCCCACCCCGCCCCCGCCACCGACCGACACGCCGGCGCATCCTAAAGCCAGACAAAGCACCGGCGGTACAAGGACACACAGACGTCGCATATGGCGTGGCTCCCTTCGGCGCAAGCGGATTGCAGGCGGGGCACAGGCCATAATACGCGCGCGCCGCCCGCCCGGTCAACGCCGGGCTTGACGCTCTGTCCCGCACCCACATATACTACCGCTTCAACTCACGGGCCACGGGAGAGACAATGCCGCGGATACTTCAGAAGAGAGAGCTTTCCGACGAGGACACACTCTTCGTCCTCGACTGCCCGGACATCGCCAGGGCATGCGCGCCCGGCCAGTTCGTCATAGTCCGACACGGCGAGGGCGGCGAGCGCATACCCCTCACAATCGCCGACTCCTCCGCCCCCGACGGCACCATCACCATAATCTTCAAAAAGATAGGCCTCTCGACCAAGCTGCTGGGCATACTCGAGGAGGGCGGGGAGCTCGACGACGTCGCCGGGCCCCTGGGAAGCCCCACCCACCTCGAGAACTTCGGGACGGTCGTCTGCATCGGCGGCGGCGTCGGCATAGCACCCCTCCACGCCATAGCCAAGGGCATGGCCCGGGCCGGCAACACCGTCATCGCCATACTCGGTGCGCGCACGGCCGACCTGCTGCTGATGGAAGACGAGATGGCAGCCATCGCCGAGGAGGTCCTCGTAACCACCGACGACGGCTCCAAGGGGGTAAAGGGCTTCGGCACGGACGAGCTGTCGCGCCTTATCGAGGAGGGGCGCAATATCGACCTCGTCGTCGCGGCCGGCCCCGTCGTCATGATGAAGGCCGTCTGCGACCTCACGCGCGAGTTCGAGATACCGACAGTAGTCAGCCTCAACCCGATAATGGTAGACGGCACCGGCATGTGCGGCGGCTGCCGCGTCTCCGTCGGCGGAGAGACCAAGTTCGCATGCGTCGACGGACCCGAGTTCGACGGCCACCTCGTCGACTTCGACCTGCTCATGCAGCGCCAGCGCACGTACCTCGACGAGGAGAAGGAGTCGGTCGAGCGCTGCCGAGCACTCGACTCACTGGATGAAGGCCGCAAGGGGAACTCCGCCCGTGGCTGAGCGTGCCAAGACAAAGACCCCCATGCGCGAGCAACCGCCCGAGCAGCGCAGACACAACTTCCGCGAGGTGCCCTACGGCTACACGGAGGACGAGGCCGTCGCCGAGGCGCAGCGATGCCTGGGCTGCCCAAAAAAGCCCTGCGTCGCCGGCTGCCCCGTCGAGATAGACATCCCCGAGTTCATCAAGCGCATCGCCGAGCGCGACTTCGCCGGCGCCGTCCGAGTACTGCGCGAGAAGAACAGCCTCCCCGCCATCTGCGGACGCGTCTGCCCCCAGGAAGACCAGTGCGAGAAGGCCTGCGTCATGGGGATCAAGTTCGAACCCGTGGCGATAGGCCGGCTCGAGCGCTTCGCCGCCGAGTGGGCCGCCGAGCACGCCTGCGAGCTGCCCGCCTGCGACCCCCCGACCGGAAAGAAGGTCGCATGCGTCGGCTCGGGACCCGCAAGCCTCACCTGCGCCGGCGATATGGCACGCCGCGGACACGACGTAACCGTCTTCGAGGCACTCCACAAGGCCGGCGGTGTACTCGTATACGGCATACCCGAGTTCCGATTGCCCAAGGCTATACTCGAACGCGAGATCGACTTGCTCCGAGAACTCGGCGTGACCTTCCGCACAAACGCCGTCATCGGCAAGCTCTTTACGCTCGACGACCTGCGCGAGAAATTCGACGCCGTCTTCATCGGCACCGGGGCCGGACTTCCCTACTTCATGGATATCCCCGGCGAGAACCTCAACGGCGTGTATTCCGCCAACGAGTTCCTCACCCGCGTGAACCTGATGAAGGCGTACGACTTCCCCAACGCCGCCACGCCCATAAAGGCGCGACGCATAACCGCCGTCATCGGCGGCGGCAACACCGCCATGGACGCCGCCCGCACCGCGCTGCGCCTGGGGTGCGAGGTGGTCTACCTCGTGTACAGAAGGACCGAGGCCGAGATGCCCGCCCGGGACGAGGAGATACACCACGCAGCCCAGGAGGGCGTCGAGTTCCTCCTACTGCAGGCGCCCATCGAGGTGCTCGGAGACGACAAGGGCTGGGTGCGCGCCATGCGCGTGCAGCGGATGGAGCTGGGCGAAGCAGGGCCCGACGGCAGGCGACGCCCCGTGCCAATAGACGGCGACGTATATGAGCTACCCGTCGATACGGTCATCATCGCCGTGTCGCAGGGGCCCAACCCTCTCCTGCAGAAGACCGCCCCGAACCTCAGAACGGGCAAGTGGGGCTACATCGAGGTGGACGCCGAGACCGGGGCGACCTCCATACCGGGCGTCTACGCAGGGGGCGACATAACCGAGGGCGGCACCGTGATCCTGGCCATGGGCGCCGGGCGCCGCGCCGCAAGAGCCATGCATTCCTATATAATAAACCAGTCGCCCTGACCCGGGCCCGCACGTGGGGGCCGAGGGGGGGCAGCGGGACTGGGCGGGGCCAAACAGGGGCAGCGGGGACGGGGGCACAGCGGGGCAGCGGGGGCGGGACTCGGGAGGGGGCAACGGGGAACTGGGGGGAGGGAACGTCCGCCCAGCCCGTGCGAACAATAAGGGGGCCGAGCTTGGACCTTAGGCAACCGCCTGCCTGGCTGAGAAACCTTGGTGCGGTTATCCTCTGCCTCTTCCTCATAAACTT
>Ga0272441_10006383_pt1 | contig 19811 bp, 14 predicted proteins | sample SSMProp6N_FD_193582 | JGI IMG/M metagenome (GOLD analysis project Ga0272441, IMG submission 193582) | Marine sediment archaeal communities from Little Sippewissett salt marsh, Falmouth, MA, United States - SSM-Prop-6N | ecosystem: Environmental > Aquatic > Marine > Wetlands > Sediment ... | reverse complement strand
AAGGTGTTGCTTCCGCCTGGCAACCCTGCTGCCCTATCCTGACATCGTCAGAACGTAGGCCAGTGGCTTTGCGTCCCACCCTTTCGGCGTGGTTTGCCCTTTTCAGACCCTGATTTTACCTTACTCTATGTATGATGACTCACTATACATAAGTCCATAAAAGCATCATATGAAATGCGTCACACCTGAGATGTGAAATATGGAATAATTAAGGAAGTGTCCAGAGACACATGGTACGTCTTAAGGGAACAGCAGATGCTAACCCCGGGGTTAGCGTGCGAATAAAAATAAAGGTATCCTTAACGGTCGGAGGCTCCCTGCAACTTCTTGCGGGGAGCCTCCGACTTTACCTTTGGTTACAGAGGTTTTCTGGTTTGCTATCCTATTGATTCGTTTGTAGAAATATGTATTAATCGTTTACCGAGTTCGCTACAGCATGAGGTTTTATGGGGGGCTGTAACTTATCTTTTTGTTTTGAACGTTTGGAGCTTTTCTCCAAAAGGTTCTTAAGAACATAATTATCGAGGCTGAGCTCGGCAATCAATAATTTTAACTTCTTATTTTCTTCTTCAAGGGATTTCAGTTTTCTCGTACTTTTAAGTTCTGAACCCCCATACTTTTTTCGCCAGTTATAAAATGTCTGTTCAGAGATTTCATGATTTCTGCAGATATCGATGATTTTGAAACCGGCCTCTGCTTCCTTGAGGATCCTGGCAATTTCTTCCTGAGTATATCGTTTTCGGTGCCTCATTGTTGCGTGAGAACCTCCTTTACTATAGATAAACACCGGTAGGGATAACCATTCTTAATGATAGTACACACGTGAATTGAATACACTCAATTATTTAGTAAATGAAGCAAATTATATGCCTAAATATTCGCATTATACTTAGATATTTCTCTTAGCCGTATAACAATAGGTAATCCTTAGGTAATAAAAATATATATTTTGTAAAATATGTTAATTCATTTTTGGTTAGAGGTATTATAAAGGTTAAAATGTGTAAAGTATTCTGACATTTTTTATAGGATAAACGCAGAATATTCAGTAAGTATTTATAAATAATATATATTCAAGATCATTGAAAGTGTAAAGTATCACGACACTTTAATTTAGTAGTGTACACACTCAATTTTTTAGTACACCGCAGACAAGGCATTTCTCAGAGGACTCACAGGGTACTCCATTGCGGTTATACGTCCAAATCATCGGTGAACGCCCTCGATGCCCAGTTCAAATGAAGATATTTCACCATCCCAGGAACAATGATTTTCTCGATAAAAACGGTAGCTCTTTCCACTGGTCGCGTCACGCAAGATCTGCCGTTGCGTCGGGGTCCTAATCAAAATTGCTATGCTCAGTCTCAATATTCTTCGCCTACCGTGATCTATTTCACACCCGAAAGGTAAGACCGCTCATTGCCTTTTTCTCCGATTTCTTACTAAAAAGTTACATACTATTTTTCGATCAGTTGAGAGATTTTCGGAGGATCAGAAGTAAGCATTCATGAAAGACAAGAGAAAAGAATCGCTCCACGATGTGGTGGCTGGAAAATATATGAGTGGAGAGTTATCGATAGATGTCAACGAGAGTGCCCTACTCTCATCGAGCCCCAATATTATAAACAATCCGTTCCTTAAGGCCTTTGTCCTGATGGTCCATATCCTGTCACACCCCCTAACGATTATCTGTACTACCGCCTATTTCATCTTCAGTGCTTCCTTCCTCTATATCCTGTACTATATTGGCGGCATTTTTCTCCTCGTTACTCTGGAAAGCATGCTTCTTCGAAAGGTTGCGGTAGCTTCTGCGATGAAGAACAAGACCTACTTTGTCGAACTCTACAAGAGGGGCGCGATAAAGGTAAAGGATATCTTTGATCCCTATATACAGATGTAGAAACGATGGAGCGGAGTGTAATACCGGCGGCATGAATAAGTTCGATCGCGAAAGTTGAATCTCGCCGCAACGTAATGCGAAGTCTCCGACTGTTGAGGAAAATGTTTGTTTGTTATTTGCACGCATTCCCCGCTATAGTGAGCGGGGAATGCGTGCACCCTTCAACCCACACTACCCCAAGGTACCGTCGGCGTACATTTGCCGCAGTCCCTTTTTATCAAACTTCATAACGCTCGTCTTTGGCAACGCATCCAGAAAGGCATATTGCTTCGGTATCCAGTAGGATGCCTTCACCTTGTCTTTGAGAAATTCCTGAATCTCTTCACTGGTCAGGGTCTCTCCCGGCTGAGCCACGATACAACCGAAGGGTACTTCCTGCCACTTCGGATCGGGCACACCGATAATGGCGGCTTCCATAACCTTTGGATGAGCCATAATAATATTTTCAAGGTCAACCGACGAGATCCATTCGCCACCGCTCTTCACCAAATCTTTGGTTCTATCGACAAGTCTCACATACCCTTCCTCATCGATGGTTCCCACGTCACCCGTGTGGAACCAGCCATCGACAAAGGCTAACTTTGAGCGTTCCGGATCCCTGTAGTATTCATCGGCGATCCAGGGTCCCCTGAGCCAGATCTCACCCATATCCTCGCCGTCCATTTTGACATCTTTCCCGGTTTCGGCGCTTACAATTCTCATGTCGAGGCCGAGGGCGAGGAGTCCGGCACTGCTTCTGATACTGTAGAGCTCATCAGGGGTAAGATCCGTCATGTAACCCTTTTCCAGGGCTGCAGTGACCAGCGGTGATGTCTCGGTTCCGCCATAGGCCTGCCGGATGGGGAAATTATACTTTTCATTCAATCCTTTCATCAGGGAGAGCGGACAGGCCGATCCGCCACTTGCGATTAACCGCAGAGACGAAAAGTCGTGCTTCCCTCCCCTTTCGAGGTAATCGTAGAGCATGAGCCATATCGTTGGCACTCCGCAGGTAATGGTCACCTTTTCATCAGTGATGACCTGGCAGATCTTCTCCATGTTAAGCGTCTCTTTGCCGGGCAGTATCTGTTTGACACCGCCACCGACACAGATGAAGGGCAACCCCCAGGCGTTCGCATGGAACATGGGAACGATATGGAGGCCGCAATCGCTTTCCGAAGAACCAAAGGTTACCCCCACCGCGTAGCTGTGAAGTACGATACTCCGGTGGGTATAAACGACACCCTTGGGATCGCCCGTCGTGGCCGATGTGTAGCACATGAGCGCGGGAGCCTTCTCATCAAGGTCCTCGGGAAAATCATATTCTTCGGGGAATTGCGCTATCCACTCGTCGTATGAATAGGCCGGCGAGAGCGTCGTCTCGGGGAGCTTTCCGCTCTGAGACAGGATGACGAAGTGCTCCACCGTTTCCAGTTGATCCTTTATGGCCTCGACGATGAAGACAAGGTCTTCTTCGATAAAGAGCACCTTGTCTTCGGCATGATTAAGAATGAAAGAGAGGTGTTGCGTCGGCAACCTGAAATTTGCCGTATGGAGCACGGCACCCATGCAGGGAACACCGAAGTACAGTTCTAGGTGCCGGTGGTTGTTCAATGCGAGACTCGCAACCCTGTCCCCTCTTTTTATACCCAGAGATTCAAGCGCATTGGCCAACTGGCAGGTCCGTTTGAAATAGTCCCCGTAGGTGTAGCGAAAAATTTCATCGGGATAGATCGATAATATTTCCTTCTTCGGGAAATACCTCGCCGCCCTCAGGAGAAAGTTCCTGAGCAACAAAGGATAATCCATCATAATACCGTACCTCCTTTTTTATAGTTGCTATTTACTGTATCTTTCTATACCACCTCCCTTATTATTCATGAAACTTCACAGGTTACGCTAACCTAAAAATGAAAACCAGTCAAAGAAAAACTCTTGAACTCGGAAAGGTCCCCTCACGATATTTTTATTCTTTTATATTCCATCGAATCCCTGTCATAGAGGGCACATTCACCGCCATAGACGGCACCGACTATCATAATGTACCGTTCACTCTTTTTCAGTGAAAGTGTCTGACCAGGCATCATGGTTTCTCTCGTTGCATGGCCTTCTCTCCATCGGAAAAAGACCGGTATATGAGAGTGTCCGGAGAACACAATGCGGTAAGGTGTGCTCTTGAAGATTCCCCGTGCCCGTTTCGCCGATCCGGTATCGATTGGTTCGTAAAAAGACCTGAGGGCATCAAAGGGAAGCGAATGGGCAAAACAGAGGTCTTTCATAACCATGATCATCGGAAGGGCTCCTATGAACCTGAGAACACGTTCCCTCTCTTCATTTTCTTCGTAGGAATTATCCTTCATGAGCTTCTCGATCTGATGATCGTTATTCCCCTTGACGGCGAGCACTCCATTGTCCTTTACGAGGGAAATCAGAGAGGAAAGGGGATCATTTTGGAGGGAATCGAAGAAATCCCCGAGATGAACAAGAGACTCGGCCCCCTCGTCTCGAAGCGCCACAATCGCCTTTTTCGTGGCCTTGAGGTTACCGTGGCTATCGGCCATGAGACCGATCCGCCGGGATTTGAAATCGGAGAGGTTCAAATATTTGATCCTTTTTCGTAGAGATCACAGACATTTCAAGTGACAAAATATCTCTGCTACAGCACCCTCTCTGCGGCTGAAAAGTCCATCGCTTCATCGCGAAGAATAGCACAGATTTTCCCAAAATACTTCGGATATTCAGTGGTAAGCCAGAACTCCGACGCCATGACCTTGCCGTAATAGAAGGCGGCCTCCTTGTCGTTTTCCAGGATACCGTTCAGTTCATCGCCTGTAGAATGACCGATAAGGTTCTTCAGCCTGGGTTTCGTAATTGTCAGGCTCCAGAGGTGCATCCATGCGAGAACCAGATCAAAGGCGGCCTTTCGAAGGGGATCGACACTCAGAAGAAGTGTGAGAAAATTACCATTCCCCATGGAATCCTTCATACCGGCAACCACCTCATCAAGTTTTGCAAGACCTTCCGAGAGGGATTCGATATAGACATCGTCAACGATTCCCCTGGCACGGTTAAGGGTATCGAGGATTCTTTTCTTCAAGATACCGTATTTGTACTGGCCGGGGTTCATCAGTATTTTTCGCATCACCAGGTCGAGCGATTGGATTCCGTTCGTCCCCTCAACGATGGAGAGTGACTTGCAATCGACGGCAAATTGCTCGATCGGATACTCGGAGCAGTAACCGTAGCCTCCGTGAACCTGAATCGCCTCCGCCGTAATCAACCAGGCCATATCCGAATTTCCCGCCTTGACAATGGGAACAAGGATATCCACAAGTGCCTTTGCCTCTTTTGCATCGTCGCCGTCGAGGAGAGACTGAAGCGTTATCTGCTGAGATATATAGAGGGAAAGCGTTCTTTCCGCCTCAGCGTATGATTTCATCCAGAGAAGCATTCGTATAACATCGGGGTGCTGAATGATCGGGACACGGGGAGCTTCGGCTTCAAACATTCTCGTTACATGAGCACCCTGTATTCTGGTCTTCGCATAATCAAGGGCCTGCATATAGGCGGCGCTGGAACCGCCAAGCGCCATGATGCCAACCTCAAGCCGGGTCTCGTTCAGCATCTGAAACATGATATTGATACCCCTGCCCTGCTCCCCGAGGAGGTAGCCGACACATCCTTCGTCCTCTCCGAATGACATCGAGCAGGTCGCAGCACCATGGGCGCCCATCTTTTCCTCTATACCGGCACAGAATACATCGTTTCGCTCACCAAGAGTCCCATCATCATGTATAAGATATTTTGGGACAAGAAAGAGAGAAACTCCCTTCGTTCCGGGAGGGTCCCCTTCAATTCGGGCGAGGACGGGGTAGATAATCTGTTTCGTAATATCCTGATCACCGTTTGTAATAAAGCATTTCTGACCGGTTATCCGATAGGTTCCGTCGGGCTGTCTTTGGGCCTTCGATTTCAATGCGCCCACATCGGAGCCCGCTTCGGGTTCGGTCAGGCACATGGTGCCACCCCATTCACCGGAGAGTATCCTGGGGACATAGAGGTTTTTCTGCTCTTCACTGCCGTAATGCTGAATCATAATTGCCGCGCCGTGATTGAGCATGAAAAAGAGCATCAGGGCTCCGCCGGCACCGCAGAATATTTCCCAGCAGGATGATTGAATCGCCAGGGGCATCCCCGCACCGCCGATGTCCGGATCATCGGAAATTGTCAGAAATCCCGCATCCAGTAAGGCCCTGGAGGCTTCCTTATATCCCGAAGGGAGGTGCACCGATTTTGTCTTTCGGTCATAGGAGCAGCCTTCCTTATGTCCCGCCACATTTGCGGGGAAGATCTCTTCCACGGCAACCTTCCGGGCAAGTTGTATCGTAGCTTCATAGATATCTCTGTCAAAAGCTTCATATTGCGGGTACTGGCTCATCTTTTCGATTTCCAGAAATTCAAAGAGATTAAACTCGATATCCCTCAGGTCAACCAAATACTGCTGTGCCATCTGATTATTTCTCCCCCCTGCGCGTTTTTTCTTTATGTGCCACAAGTCCGATTTTACGGGACAATCTGTGCTCGTGTGGACCTTCTTCCGTTCTCGATTCCAAAGAGTGAGACGGAGGTTCGGTAAAAAAGATATACCCTAAGGTAGTCATCCCTTTACCACCAAGAAACTTAAAATTCTCAACCGCAACCCGCAGAGAACCCGATCTTTTCAGTTCAGTCTTTGAAGAAGGATTGTATAAGCTTGAAGAATTCTCCCGAAAAGACCATTATCGCCTGATTACGGTTTTCCAGATTTACCGCCGCCTCGAGTGACGGGGCGTCGATATTCTGATCGAGGACCCGCTTGGTCAGTTTCAGCGCCCCGAAACTCTTTTTCGCCATCATCCGTGCACGGACCAGTGCTTCCTCGATGAGCTGCTCCCGGGGAACCACCGTACTGACGAGGCCGATCTTTTCTGCCTCGTCGCCATAGACCTTTCTCCCCGTCAGGAGAATATCCGAGGCATTGGAAAGACCGACAAGTCGAGGCAGATAGTAGGAGCATCCAAGCTCGCCGCCGGACAGACCGATATTGATAAAAGAGGCGACAAAAAATGCTTCGGGCGTGGCGACACGGATGTCGCTCGCCAGGGTCATGGCAAACCCTCCCCCTGCGGCCGCACCGTTCACCGCCGATATTATGGGTTGAGGGATCTTCCTCATGCCGGTGATCAAATTGGAATACAGTTCCTGAACGATCTTGAGAAAGAGTTCAGGGTCAGAAAAGGCATCCGTGTCTTTATGGGCCGTCGCTTCACTGAGATCGGCACCGGAGCAGTAAGCCTTGCCGGCTCCCGTTATTATGACTACTTTGATCGTACACTCGTGGTCTGAGAGGATCTTAAACAGTTCCTCAAATTCAGTGATCATTTCCACATTCTGAGCGTTTAACTTCTCCGGTCGATTCAAGGTTACGAGACCGATGGATGGTTCCACCTCCTCAACGGTGAAGCTGTTAAATTTTTCCATATTTTTTATCATTTTCAATCCTTCTTTCCTTTGTCTCCGACCGTTCGATGCATTTATCAATTCGAGGAACCTTCAAGCAGAATTTCATATTTTATCGGCATATTTCTGTTTAAACATCTCGGGTCCCCATGGGTCAGGCAATAGGGCTTTCTCTGCCCACCCTGCAGGAATTCTCTGGTCGGGTTTTTCACCAAGTTTTTCCTTCCTGATGCTACGGCCGGGACGGGCAAACTCCATATGACCTTCTTTCAGAGTCCTGCCATTGATAATCGCCTCGGAACGAAGCCTTCTCCCGATGGTCTTCTCCATCTTCTGTCCGAGCCACAGAACACGGTCCACATCGTAGCCGTGCTCGATACCCATTTCGTCAATCTGGACGAGCAGATCTTCAAAGGTTATCAGTCCGACATAGCGGGGATCCTTGTAATAGTATTCACCGGTCCCCCTGATAGGGACATCATCGAGGAAGTTCGCAGGCTGCCCGCCTAATCCCCCGAGGGTACCTTCAAAACGGGTAAATCCTGCCTGAAGAGCCCCCAGAATGGAGGCCGAGGCGACACGCTTCGTCTCGTGCAGATGAAGCAAATGTCCCTCTGGATTGGGCATGGCATCGAGTATCATGGAACAGTACCGATATACATCAGCCGCCGATGCAGAACCGTCATGGTCTGCATGCTCGATGTCATGAGCTCCGATTTCGAACCAGCGTTTCGTGAATTCCACGGCATCCTCCAGCTTCGTGGCACCGGAGATGGGACTCCCCCAAATCGTGCTCACGGTACCACACATCTTGATGCCTGCATCGTTTGCCTTTTTAATGCACCGTTCCGCCTCGGCCCAATAGTCGGGAAGAGTGGTGCCTGAATTGGCAAAGTGATGCTCCTCGTCCGTGGAGACCATCATGAGGATACGGTCAGGGCCGTAGCCCTCTTTCTTTATCTCGATTGCACGATCCACAGAAGGCTCACGAATGGTTATCGCCGTAAAGGTAATGTCATCGGGATTGATGCCCTTCCGGGCGCACCGTCTCTTGAACCTCTCGCCCTGTTTGAAATACCTGAAGACTTCCTCGGCATCCTTGAACATCGGCATACCCGCAGGGTTACCGAGGTTTGAAAGCTCAATCTCTTTACAGCCTGCAAGGACCATCTCTTCGGCATAAAAGATCTTCGCTTCTGTTGAAATATACTTCTCCTCGTGCTGAAAACCGTCACGAATGGTGATGTCGCCAATCGTGACCTTCTTCGGCATTCTGGGGAAAATTTTCCATAGATCATATTCTGTTGCCATAATACGTCGTACCTCCTGCTGTTTTCTGCTCTATCACTTACCTTTAAAATTGGGTTTTCTCTTCTCCGCGAAGGCGGCAAGGGCCTCCAGCCTGTCTTCCGTGGGAATCGTGACCTCATAGGCCTTCGACTCCAGGGGCAACGCTACACCGAGACTTATCTCGGAACCATAATTGATGGCAAACTTGGCCTGAGCGACACCGATGGGTCCATTCCTGGCAATCTCCCTGGCCAGTTCAAGGGCGGCATCCATCAACTCGTCGGGCTCCACCACCATGCTGACCAGGCCGATATCCAGCGCCTTCCGGGCATCGAATCTCCTGGCCGTAAAGATCAGCTCTTTGGCCTTTGCAACACCGACAATCCGAGTGAGTCTCTGGGTTCCACCGGCACCGGGGATAATGGCAAGGCTTGTTTCAGTGAGGCCCATTAGTACATTTGAAGAGGCTATGCGGATATCGCAGGCCAGAGCCAGTTCCGTTCCACCACCGAAGGCGAATCCGTTGATTGCGGCGATGACGGGTACACGAACCTGCTCCACCGCAGTAAAGGTATTACGGATGGTGAAGATAAAACGGCGAACCTGGTCCTCCGTCAGTGTTCGCCTCTCCTTGAGGTCTGCTCCCGTTGAAAATGACTGCTTTGCTACATCACGCTCACCGCGAGCGCCGGTAATGATGATGCACTTCAGATCCATATCAAAATTGGCTTCTCTAATGGTGTCAGACAGTTCGGCCAGAAGGTCAAAATTAAAGCAGTTCATCGCCTCCGGACGATTCAGCGTGAGGATCATGATACCTTCGGTTGTCCGCTCCTTTAATACTATGTCCGTCATGCTTTTCTCCCTTCTCTCTGCTGAATAAAAAGGATCACACCTTCAGGTTTCCGAAACGAGACTCTGTAACGGGGGCATGAAGTGACAGTTCAAAGGCCCTTGCCAGTTTATCACGTGCCTCACTGAAGGCGATAACCCCGTCATGAAAATTCAGACATCCCGTATAGAAAGGATGGCCCTGTTCTTCATAACGGTCTCTCATCATCTGACGGAATTCAGTCATCTCCTTTTCATTAACCTCTCCACCCTTCGCCTCGATACCCGCCCTGCGCACCGTTTCAACAATGAAGCCGGCCGTTTCACCCGACATAACGGTCGTACGTCCCCTCATGTTCGTAAAGGAAAAGGTGGGATTGAAGGCCCTCCCGCACATCCCGTAGTTGCCGGCCCCGTGATCGGGACCGATAACATAGGTTATCTTGGGCGTATCCAGACAGGTAGCCGCCCTGACCATATCAGAACCGTATTTACCAATACCGCCCCATTCTTCTGACTTGCCCACCATGTACCCGGGAGTACCCTCGAGGAAGAGAACGGGCAGCTTCGAGGTGCCGCAGCGAATCATCCATTCGGTAGCCTTTCTGGCCGCCTCGATATAGATAACCCCGCTGGCGTTCGAAGCAACAACACCAACAGGAATACCCTTCAACCACATCTTTCCGCAGACAACGGTATTTCCGCGTCCGGGACCGTAGATTGGCTTGTATTCATGAAAATAACTGTCATCGGCCAGACATTTCAGCGTGTCATGGATGTTGATATAATGGTAGGTATCTCGCGGTGAACAGCTCATCATCTCTCTATAATCAAACTTCGGTTCCCTCGTATCCCTGCGGTCGGTGTAGAGTCTTTGTGATGGTTCAAATTCCATGATATCGCGCAGTTTCTGAATTCCCTCCTCCTGGCTCTTGACGAAGTGATCGCAACCACCGGAATGCCGTGTATGAACATAGGCACCGCCAAGGTCTTCCGCTGCGACGGTTTCAGCGATAGCGGATTTGACCATGGGAGGCCCGGCAAGGAAGGCGTAGGACATCTTTTCGATCATCACCGATTCGCAGGCCAGATAAACAATATACGCGCCACCTGCCGTGTTTCCACCAGTGGAAAGAGTGTACTGTTTAATCCCTTTGGCAGACATGCGGCACATATTGTAAAACATTCTGCCAAATTGATTGCTATCGGCGAAACTGCCAATCTGCATGGGAAGATAAACGCCGCCCGAATCGGCGATGTAGACACAGGGGATCTCACACATCTCGGCGATTGCCTGAGCACGCAAGTGCTTTTTCAGGGTGATGGGAAAGTATGTCCCCGCTGCGTATCGATTTTCATTGGCAAAGATCATACAATCTTTACCGTGGATCCTGCCGATGCCGGTAATCAGGCCTCCCCCGGGTATATGCCCTCGATTTTCCTGCTCGTAAACCTCCCCGCCGTAAACTCTCTTCTTGCCGATATCATAGCCGGTATCGAGACCCACTTCAAAAAAGTCGGTACCCGGATCGATCAGCGTCGCTATGAGATCTCGCATCGGTTTTTTGCCCTGTCTCGCAAGACGGTCTAACTGTTTCTGACCGCCGACATTGTACGCTTCTTCGCGGTGCTTAAAAAGGACCTCATCCTCCGCCATCCAGTGTTTCAGATTGGCCTCTCTCTCTTTTTCCAGCTTTTCACCCCTCGTCAGTTTCTTCTCTTTCTCTGCCATCATCTTTATTCCTTTCACCGTATATTGAGGTTAAAGAACCCTTATCTCTGCAGCACATAAAGGAACCCCTTTTGAAACAGCATTAAAAGTTTCGTAACAAGCTTTACTGTTCCGATAAATCGGGACAGTAAGTGGAGCTAACCTGAATGATGAGAGCGCTTACTATCTTTGTTACGTAGTATTCGATCTCATTTTTATCGTTTTTAAATATTTTCGAATCGGGTCAAGCTCACCGCGGCAAGCCGCGGTGAGCTTGACTGAGATGCTTCGTACCTTCCTTTTTTATTCATTCATCTGCACCTTCTCAGGAGATGAACCTCATTTCTGTTCTTCTCTTTTTTTCCTGTCTATTTCTCTCAGCTCCCTTCTCAGGATCTTCCCGATGGCACTCTTGGGAAGCTCATCGATAAACTCAATGTCCTTGGGGACCTTGTAGGCCGTCAGCCTTTCCTTGCAGTAGGAGATCACTTCGTCTACTGTCAGGGTTTCTCCCGGCTCAAGAACGATGTAGGCCTTAACCGTTTCCCCCCGGTATTCATCGGGAACGCCAATACAGCAGGCCTCGAGGACTTTTGGATGTGAGAAGAGAATATCGTCTATCTCATTGGGATAGATATTGAAGCCGCTCGCCACAATCAAGTCTTTCTTTCTGTCCGAAATTGTCAGATAGCCGTCCTCATCGAGATAGCCGATATCACCGATGTAGAACCAACCGTTCCGTATCGTCGCCGCCGTCTCTTCCGGTTTCTTGTAATAGCCCTTCATAACCTGGGGACCTTTTATGCAGATTTCACCCGCTTCGCCGATAGGGAGTTCTTTCGTTCCCGTTTCGGTGTCGACAATCCTGAGGTCAGTGTTCGGGAGAGGAACACCCACCGTTCCCCTTTTAACCGTTCCACCCCAGGGGGTGGTTGTCGCGAAGGCAGTATTCTCGGTTGCCCCGAAGACATCGTAAATGATCGCCCCATGCAGTTCACGCAGCTGATTGAGTGTATCATCGGGCAGCGGTGCGGCCCCGCCGAAGTACCCCTTGACAAAGGAAAGGTCCATCTCCCTGAACTTCTTGTTTCTCAAAAGCCCCGTATAAATCGTCGGAACGCCGGGCAGAAAGGTTGGTTTGAATTTGCCGAGCAGGTCAACGATCTGATCGGGCTCCGGCTTCGGAACGAGAACACAGGACCATCCACTCATGATCGGCATGTTCTGACTGACCGAATATCCCGCCGAATGAAAGACCGGATAGATCCCCATCAGCCGCTGCTCCGTATCCTTCAGATCGGGGAACCATGCAACAAACTGCTGGTTTACGCTGGATATGTTCGCATGGGTCAGCATGGCGCCCTTGCTGACACCCGTCGTCCCCCCCGTATAGATGAGGGCTGCCACATCCTCCCACCTGGCCATATTCTCCACGGGATCATCGGAATACTTCTTTATCAGGTCCATAAACTGATAAACACCCTTTTGGGATTTCACCTTTCGGTGCATTCCCTTCTTCACGAAGGGGAACAACTGCTTTATCGGAAAGGGGAGGTAATCATTGATGTGACAGGTAATGATGGTTGTGATCTTCGTCTTCTCTCTCAGCTTGAGCGCCCGCGGAAGGAGGAGATCAAGCGTCACCAGGACGGTGGCATCGGAATCATTGAGTTGGTGCTCCAGTTCGCTCTCCGTATAGAGGGGATTGTTCATGGCCGTGACCGCGCCCAACCGGTAGACGGCATGATCGGCAATGATTATCTGCGGAATATTGGGAAGGAGCATTGCCACCTTATCACCCTGTCTGACCCCCAGATCGAGAAGAGCCCTGGTAAAGCGGTTTACCAATCGTTCGAGTTCCCGGAAGGTAATTTTTGTCCCCATGTAGATAAAAGCGACACGATCGGGGTACTTCTCAGCAGTTCGTGAGAGTGCCTCGGCCACGGTAATCTTTTCTATATCGACTTCGGCCGGCACCCCCAGTGCATACGATTTATGCCATATTCTTTCAAATGACATGCTATCCCTCCTTTTTTTCTCTCCTATTCTCCTATCCTCTTCTCTCAAGCCCCTCCCAGTACTTGTCTTCCAGTTCCCTCTTGAACAGTTTTCCGTCAATGTGCCGCGGCAACTCTTCGACAAATTCGACAATCCCTGGCACCTTCAGTCCCTCGAGCCCACAGTTTTTACAATGTTTTATTATATCATCGGCTTGTACCTTCTCACCATCTTTTAGCTGAACAATGGCTGCCGGCACCTCCCCCATATCACCGTCGGGATATCTGATCACACCCACATCGAAGACCTTCGGGTGTTTCTTTATGACGTTTTCGATCTCATTGGGAAATATATTGACACCGCCGCTGATTATCATCTCCTTTTCCCTGCCCGTGAGATAGAGGAATCCCTCTTTATCCATATACCCGCGAAGACCATCATCGAACCATCGGAGTCCATCAATCACCTTGTAGGCACCGTCAAGTTTCTCGGGTGATCCCTCATACTTGAGGCCCACCGTCATGACGCTCCTCGTCATGATCTTTCCTTCCCTCAAGGGGGGACATTTCTGTCCCGTTTCGCTGTCGATGATTATCGTTTCGGCACACCGTATCTTTCCAACGCTTGCATATCGCTTCGGATCCTCTTCATAATCCGCGGGTATCAAAACCGACGTCACCGCCGTTTCCGAGGAGCCGTAATACTCCTTGAAAACGTTCCCTTCACATCCCTGCTTTTTGAAGTAGTCGTTTGTTGCGACTTTAAGCTCCGGCGTTGCCGGCGCGGCGGCACAGATGATCGAGTACATTGAACTCAAATCGTACTTGCCCTTTACCTCATCGGGAAGATTGAGGATCCGCTCGAGAATCGTGGGAACGACAAAGACCCAGTTCACCCTCTCCCGCTCGATAATCTCCAGAAATTCCTCTGGTTCAAAGTTTTTTAAAGGTATTGCCGTAGAGCCCAGTATAAGAAAGGGCGCCCATCCCGCTATGACACCGGCATGATAGAGCGGCCCCGGGATGAGACATCTCATATTATGGGTTATCGAATCGTTGATGACCGCTCCGCCGAACCAGTATATAAAGCTGAACTCCATGAGAAGAAGCCTGAGATACTCGCCGAAGGGAACCGAGGGGGCCTCGGACAAATCACTGAAGGCATAGCCGAACATGTCGTAATAATTCACGTTTTTCGGAGTCCCCGTGGTGCCGCCCGTATAGGGATTGAGAGCAATAATAAAATTAATCTCCGGTTCATGATCGGGCGACCGGGCAATCAGGTCTTCATAGAGGATCATCCCTTCGGGGGCGCGGCTCCCCACGACGACAAATTTTTCCACCGTGGCAAGCCTGTCCCGTATGGAGGCAACCTCCGCCACAAAGGCTTCGTCGAGGATAAGTACCCGCGGCGATCCTCTGTTTATCGCCTCAGCCAGTTCATCACCCTTCATGTGCCAGTTGAGAAAGGGCATGGGACAGCCGATGAGCGACCCCGCCAGAAAGGCCTCGAAAAACTCGTTGCCGTTAAAGAGAAGTTCGGCGAATTTATCCTTCGGTTGAAGCCCCAGAGATTTGAGGCCGTTTGCGAGTCGAAACACCCGTTCCTTGAGTTCCCGGTAGGTTATCCTGCGCTCGCCGGAGATGACGGCTTCTCTGTCACCAAAAACCTCCCACATTGAAATCAAAAGATAGGACGCCGATTTGTCGAGTCTGAATTTCAAAAGACTTGTTATATAGTTCCTCAATCCGACTCTTCCGATGGTCCTTGCGAGAATGCGTATCGCATTTCTTATTCCCCACTGTCTGATAACACTCTTGCGAAGGCCCCGCGTTTCTTCCCTCAATACGAGCTTCGGGAGAACTTTCAGGACGTTCATGAGATTCTTGTCTTTCATTGTCACCTTCCACCTTTGTCGGGACATCTCACTTGAGCTTTTACCATCTCTCGAAGATCCTTTTTGAGGACCTTTCCCACGGCACTCATGGGGAGTTCGTCCATGAATCGAATCACCCTGGGAACCTTGTAGGGAGCAACCTTTTCCTTCATATAGGAATGTATTTTCTCCCTCATTTCTTCGTCTCTCTCCACGGAGTCATTGAGTACGATGCAGCTCGCCACGATTTCGGAACCCGGCCGCTTCGGGTCGGGAAGACCGATCGTGGCAGCAATATCCACATCGGGGTGTTCCATGAGAATATCGTCAACCTGTCTCGTAAAAACCTTAAATCCGGAGACACTCAGCATATCCTTCAGCCTGTCCACGATATAGAAGTATCCGTCTTCGTCCATTGTGGCGATGTCACCGGTATGAAACCATCCGTCCCTGAATGCGTGGGCCGTTTCCTCGGGATTATTATGATATCCGCCTCCCAGAACCTGGGGACCCCGGACGAGAATCTCCCCGGCCTCACCGAGGGGAACCGCTTCGCCCGTCTCGGGATCCACGAGCTTCACCTCCGTATCGATCATCGGTATCCCCACGGAACCGGCTTTTTTGAGGCCCTCAAGGGGATTGGCCGTAATAAGGGGCGTCGTCTCAGTCATTCCATAGACCTCCATTATCTTCCCCTTTCCTACAACCGTTTCAAAGTCTCTGATACTCTCCAGAGGAAAGGGCGAAGCACCACTGACAAAAAATTCCGCACCGGAAAAGTCGAGAGTACGAAACTCCTTGTATTTCATAAGTTCCATGTAGATCGTCGGAACATTGATCATCGCCGTGGGCCGGTACTTCTTCATTGCAGCGATCATATATTTGAGATCCCTCGGATTCGGCAGCAGGATCGTCGAGGCCCCCATCGAGATACCCCAGAGGGAGAGAAAATTACCGGCCTGATGAAAAAGCGGAAAGGCAGAGGCAATCGTATGCCGCCCAATCTCGTCGGAACCTACCCAGGATCTCATCTGTTCCATATGACCGACAACGTTTCCGTGCGTCAGCACTGCTCCCTTCGGAGGCCCCGTCGTCCCCCCCGTATACATCATGAAACAGGGGTCCTCCGGTCCTACCTTCATATTGACAAGACTTTTCGGCATGTCTCTCAGGATGTCCATGAACGGGACGACTCTTACTCCTTCAATCTTTCGGACCTTTCCCGTGGGGATCTTTCTGAAGAGTTTACCGAGTGATTTCTTCAACGGGGGAAGGAAATCGGCAATGGATACGACGACAACCGTGTGAACACCCGTTTTCTGAACAACTTTTTCAACGGTCTCGAACTGGAAATCGAAGGTCACCAGCACCCTTGCTTCGGAATCGTTCAGCTGGTACTCAAGCTCATCGGCGGTGAGAAGGATACTGACTCCCGAATAGACACAGCCCGCCTTTTGAATTCCGATGGCGGATATGAAGGCGGCGGGCACATTGAGAAGATGGGCACCGACGGTATCTCCTGCCCCGCAGCCATTTTCAACAAGAAAATGGGCAAACTGATTCGAGAGGAGGTCAAATTCCCGAAATGTGATATCGCGCCCCATATAATAGAGGGCTACCCTCGCAGGCAGGGTCTCGAAGGCCTCGCGAACTGCCTCTGCATAGGACATTTCAGGATAGTTATCGATAGTCGCGGGAACGCCTTCATCGTAGAATTTCAACCAGGGCTTCGACGAATAACTATCTTCCACATCACTCTCCTTTTACCTCGACAACAGAGCGGAGGATGAATCATCTCTTCTCTCAATTATTACTACGGCAATTAAACATATCAAATGTCATGCCGGACTTGATCCGGCATCCAGGCCAATTCTGGATTCCCGCTTTCGCGGGAATGACGACTTTGACATATATTGTTGCCGGAGTAATAATGGCCGGCACGATCCAATAAAGATATGGCTACCGCCCCTTAAAATCGGGTTTCCGTTTTTCAAGAAAGGCCGTTACCGCCTCCATCATATCCTCGTTGGGGACGACGGCGGCATTCTTCTGCGCCACATACTTGAGACCCTGACAGATGCCGTTATCGCGGCTGTAATTCGCCACCTCTTTCACCCCCTGCACAGCAAGAGGTGGCAGCCCTGCGATCTCTTTCGCCAGTTGTGCCGCTTCGTTCACCAGATCTTTCCCCTCGTCACAGATCCTCGTGATGTATCCCATCGTTAATGCTTCCTGGGCCGTGAAATCCCTCCCTGTGAGCGCCAATTCCCTGAACCGGCCCTGCCCGATGATGGAGGGGAGGCGCTGGAGCGTTCCGATGTCGGCGATGATCCCGATTCTTGTTTCCCTTATGGAAAAGAGGGCATCCCTTGCCGCAATTCTGATATCACAGGCACTTGTCAGATCAACACCCCCACCCACACAGTGTCCGTGTATGGCGGCGATAACAGGTTTTCGACATCTTTCAATGGCATTGATGCTTTCCTGAATTTTCTCGATCTTACGACGAACCCACTCGCGATGAGAAGCCGAACCATCACCCAGAAACGCCTCTGCCGCTACGAGGTCAAGACCGGCAGTAAAACTCTTTCCCTCGGCCCTTATGACCACAACCCGCACCTCGGGATCACGATCAAACTGATCAAAGAGTTTTGTCAGCTCCTCAAAGAACTCGAAGGTCATGGTGTTGCGTTTTTCCGGCCTGTTCAGAATAAGCCAGGTGACAAATCCCTCTTTCTCAATCTTGAATAACCCCTGGTCAGCCATACAATTTCTCCTTTTTTTAACAAACTATATGGCGAAACTCTCATCGGCAATTTCCATAATGGAGAGATCCTCGCTCTTTATGGCCTTCACCGCGGCATCAACCTCGGGAAGGACGTTCTTGATGAAATACCGGGCAGAAGCAAGTTTGCCTCCATAAAAGGCGGCGTCGCGGTTGTCTTTTGCAAAGGAAGATAGGGCCTCTTTGTCCCTGGCATCGATTCCCTTTTCACCGCAGAGAGCATCGAGCTTCTCCTTCGCGATACCGGCCTGCCAGAGGAGGAACCACCCCGCTACCACCTTCCCCATCATCATCAGGAAGGGATAGGCATGCCCCACAGGAACGAGATACTTCCCCTCCTTGCCGCACTGTCCGAAGAAGAGCGCCGTCTCTCCCAGTTTGTTGACGGCATCCTGAGCATCGGCGGCAAGATCGGAGAGTCCCGCCACGTTGTTGTACGCTGCGATGGTGGTTCCCATCTCGACAAGGAGGTTCATGAAGTAGGCACCCTTTTTCATGCCCAGTTTCCTTCCCACCAGATCGAGGGCCTGGATACCGTTGGCGCCCTCATAGAGAGAGGCGATCTTCTCGTCCCTCATGAACTGCTCCACGGGATAGTCGGCACAGTAGCCATACCCTCCGTAGACCTGAATCGCCAGCTCCGTTACACGAAAGCCGATATCGGAGCAGTAAGCCTTGCAGATCGGAGTCAGTATCTCCAGGAATCCCTGCCACTTTTCCTTCTCGGCTTCGTCGGTTGCAACGACCTCCCTGTCGACGGCATAGGAACAGAAGTAGATCAGCGCCCGCATACTGTCCACGCTCGCTTTCATCCAGAGGAGCATTCGTCTCACATCGGGATGCTTGATAATCGGGACCTTCGGTGCCTCGGGATCCTTGAAGTTTTCGATAGTAGATCCCTGGATCCGTTCCTTGGCGTACTGGAGCGCATGAAGGTAGGCGACTGAACCACTCCCCACACCCTGCATTCCCGTCCCGATCCTTGCCTCGTTCATCATCTGGAACATGACCTTCATTCCCTGGCGCTCTTCACCGAGAAGCTCGGCGTAGCATTCATTGTTATCACCAAAGTTCATCGTTCCCGTGGGGGCACCGTGAAACCCCATCTTTTCCTCGATCTTTGCGACTTCGTAGTCGTTTCTCCTTCCCAGGGTCCCATCGTCATTCACGAGGTATTTCGGAACGATGAATATGGAGATCCCCTTTGTCCCGGCAGGATCGCCCTCGATACGGGCGAGGACGGGATGGATGATGTTTTCCGTCAGGTCCTGGTCCAGTCCCGTGATAAATGACTTCGTCCCCTGGATCAGGAAAGTTCCGTCGGGCTGTCTGATGGCCTTCGTGCTCAGGTTTCCCACATCGGTACCGGCATTGGGCTCGGTGAGACACATCGTTCCTCCCCACTCACCGGTTATCATCTTCGGCAGATACTTCTCCTTCAGCTCCTGGGACCCGTAAACTTCGATGAGGTGCGACGCCCCCTCTCCGAGAAAACCAAGAACGAGGAAACCGAGGTTGTGGATGAACCACTCCTTCGACGCCGTCGCCATGATATAGGGAAGTCCCTGCCCACCGACGTCCGGCGATTTACTCATTGCACCCCATCCACCCTCACAATAGAGCTTGTAGAGACGGTGAAATGCCTTTGGCACACTAATCTTCCCATTTTCGAGTTTGCAGCCTTCATGATCAGAGTCAACAAGAGCAGGAAATATTTCCTCGACGGCGAACTTCTGGGCCTCCGTGAGAATCATGTCGAAGACGTCTCTTGAAAAATCCGCATAGAGAGGATGTTCGCAGAGTTTCTCTATCTCCAGCATTTCGTGAAGTATAAATTCTTGATCCCTCTCATCAATAATCAGATTGGCCATTTCCCCCTCCTCAGTCAGGTTGTGTCCCTATGAGTTACTTTTTTCATTTTGAAATCGGACTCTTATGATAT
>Ga0272441_10006382_pt1 | contig 19812 bp, 21 predicted proteins | sample SSMProp6N_FD_193582 | JGI IMG/M metagenome (GOLD analysis project Ga0272441, IMG submission 193582) | Marine sediment archaeal communities from Little Sippewissett salt marsh, Falmouth, MA, United States - SSM-Prop-6N | ecosystem: Environmental > Aquatic > Marine > Wetlands > Sediment ... | reverse complement strand
GCCAGTCGCGGCCCCCTTGGAGGCCGTCGGCCGGTTCGACGTGACGTCCGTTTCGCCCAATGGAACCTCAAGCAATAAGGGCCGCTGCCTTGCTTTGCTGCGTTTCGGCCTTTGCCCCGAATTCGATCATGGCCTCGGCGCGCCGAGAATCGTCATCCGCATGACATCGACGCCGCCCTCGGCAAGCTCCGGCAGCTTGGCGAACCACGCTTTCACATAAGGCATGGCGTTGTGGGCGTCGAAATCGGTTTGGCTGGCAAACACCTCGTAAAAGACGAAATGTCCGGGCTTCGCACGATCCTCCTGGAGGAAATACACGAGGTTCTTCGGGTCAGCTCGGACCAGGTCGATCAAGGGCAGGGTGGCCGCTCTCAGTGCATTCTCCTTGCCCGGCTTTGCCCGGACCTGCGCGACCACGGAATAGGCGCCATCTGGAATGGCTGCATAACTGGGCGACGGGGTCTGCTGGGCGGAAGCGGCCGAGCCCGTCAGCGTCGATGCAGCGACGAAGAGGGCGGTGAATAGCTGAGTGTGCAAGTATTCTGGCATGGAATGTCCTTTTCGCGAGGTGGGGCCGGGATGAGCCGGTGTGGGCCGATCAGCCGTCGGACGCACCAGCAGCCAGGTGGCTGCCGGCGCGTCTGGCGGATCAGCGCGTGATGGTCTGCTGCCGCTTGGCGAGCGCCTCGCTGAAGCGCTGCTTGACCGGGCCGAGCGCCTTGACGAATTCGAGCTGCTCGCCCTCCGGTCCCTTGCAATAGATCAGCTCCCAGCCGTTCGACGGCTCCTCGGTCACCCGGTTGGTGTTGGCGCTGCGCGGCGCGGCCTTGCGCTCGGCCTCGGTGCGCACCCGCACGGTGCGGTTGGCCCTGACCTGCGTCATCCCGCGCTTGGCGGATTCCGCCTCGAGGTCGGCGATGAACTTGTTGAAGTCGACCTCGTCACGCACGTAGAAACAGATGTGCATCATGCGCGGGAAGGCGGGGCTCATATGCTGCACCGGTTCGGCGAAGCTGACGGCGCTGCCCATCGGCTGGTCGGACTCGCGATATTGCAACAGTTCCAGCACCATATTGTCGAACTGGATGAAACGGACGTCGAGCCGCTGGGCGCCGCTGCGCAGGTCCGGAACGCCGATCGTCCGCGGATTGACGCCGCGGCTGTTCGCCTCGATCTCCTGATCGGCGAGCAGTGTGTTCTGCACGCCGTCGCCCTGGAAATCGCCGTGGCGAAAGACCTCCGTGCCGCCGAGCACCTGGGTGTAGAACTCGTAGGCGCGCTCCATGTGCTGGACGGTCAGTCCGAAATGCTGCATGCCCTGCAGCCGTGCGCCCAGCGGTGCATCGTCGCGCGCACCCGCTGCACCGCCCGCACCCTGCGCGGCGGCGGTGCTGACCCCCGCAACGCTGCTCGCAGCAAGTCCTGACATCACAGCAGCACCGGCGGCGCGAAGCATGGTTCGGCGTTCGATATCGGCGGCATTGATCATAGCGTCGGTCATCTGCAATCTCCTTGAGGTCAACAGGCAGTGTTGCGGCCGAGACAGAGAGGGGACCGGCCGCATGTCTATGCACCCAGCTCTGAAGCTCGTCAGTCCGTCTCCGGGACCGGAGCATCCGGATGGATGAGGCAGGCGGCGCGCAATTCGCTCCAGAACGCGGCCGGGACCACTTCCGCGAGCGCGGCATGATCGGCCGCGATACGGTCGGGGCGGCTTGCTCCGGGAATGACGGCGGCGACGGCGGGATTAGCGAGCGCGAACTGCAGGCCGGCCGCCTTCATGCTGATGCGATGGCGATCGGCGATAGCCTTGATGCGAGCCACCTTCTCGATGATCTCGGGTGGCGCCGGCGCGTATTCGAAGTTCGGACCGCCGACGAGCGCCCCGGAACTATAGGGGCCGCCGACGATGAGTCCGAGCTCGTGCTCGGCGACCATCGGCATCAGCCGCTGCAACGCATGGGCATGGTCGAGCAGCGTGTAGCGGCCCGCCAGCAGGCAGCCATTGGGGCGGGGCGCATCGAGCGCGAGCAGCAGTTCGATCGGCTCGACCCGGTTCACGCCCAAGCCCCAGGCCTTGATAACGCCCTCGTCGCGCAGCCGGTCGAGCACCTTGAACGCGCCCTTGCGCGCGGTATCGAATACGCCAAGCCACTCGTCGCCGTAGAAGTCCTGCGCAACGTCGTGAACGAAAACGACGTCGATGCGGTCCAGGCTCAGCCGCTCCAGGCTGTCCTCGATCGAGCGCAGCGTCGCATCGGCGGAGTAGTCGTTGACGATCCTGTTGGGACGTCCATACTTGAACACGCCGCCCTTCTCGCCGAGGTCACGCGCGTTCACGTCCTCGATCTCGTCGAGGATCAGCCGGCCCACCTTTGTGCTGATCACATAGTCAGCCCGCGGCCGCCCGGCGAGTGCTGCGCCAAGGCGCAGTTCAGCAAGTCCTGCGCCGTAGAACGGTGCCGTGTCGAAATAGCGGATGCCGCTGTCCCATGCGGCGCTGACCGTCGCCAGCGCTTCGTTTTCGGGAATGTCGCGAAACATGTTGCCGAGCGGCGCGGCGCCGAAGCCCAGTTTGCCCGGCAGGATCGTCTTCAGTGACATGCTCTCGCTCCTCAGATTACGGGGGGCGCCGGCATGCGGCAAAGGGACTGATTGAGAGACACGATGACCTCCGATCGCGACTGTGGACGTGGCTGATTAGCTCAGCCTCTCTTACGGCGGATGAGCGCGGACATCTTTTCGATTTCTGCGCGATGGTGGACCGATCTTGCTGATTGCGGCGCAGCCTCAACAATCGTCGGAGAGGGATGGGGTCTCCAGGAAGCCTCTGTGATTGCTGCGATTTACCTCTTTTAACCGCGCGCCCGCTGGACTTTGCCTGCGCTGTCGCGAACAAGTGGCAAGTCAATGCAGACGACCGGCAGCGTAGTCGGTAGACCCCAGACCAAGCGGAGGCCACCATGCCGCTTTCCACGCATGGGGACGAGAAATATCGGAACAGCGAGAAGCTCGCGGAAGCCAAGGACTGGCAACACCTCGGCATCGAGCATCGCAAGTTCGAGGCCGGTCGTCAGGAGACGCCCGTTCCAATCTGCAACGAACTCGTGCTGCTGCTGTCCGGCGGAGGTATCGTCTCGCGCACCGGCAATGGCGAAACACAGACCAGTCTCGCCCGACCGGGGATGACCTATCTCGTTCCGGTCGGCACGCAGGAGAGCCGTCTCGAACTGTCGGACCGGATGGAGTGCCTGCATCTCTATCTTCCCCCCGCGCTTCTCGATCACAGCGCGCTCGCCGATTTCGATGTCGATCCGGACAAGGTCGAAATCGTCTATGCCGACGGCCTCGCCGACCACGTGATCTTCCAGATCTGCTCGCCCCTGCGTGATTTGTTGTATCGGCCGCGCCAGCCGACCGACGCGCTGTTCGTCGAGGGCATCCAGACTGCACTCGCGGCCCATCTCATCGGCTGCTACACGATCGATCGCTGGCAACCGCCCGAGAGATCGCCTTCGCTCGATCCGCGCCGGCTGCAACGCGTGATCGACTTCATCGAAGCGTCGCTCGGCACCGACATCCGGCTCGACGAGCTTGCCGCCCAGGCCTGTCTCAGTCCGTTCCATTTCTCGCGCCTGTTTCGCGAGGCGACCGGCCTGTCGCCGCATCGCTATGTCACCGATCGCCGAGTCCAGGCGGCGCGGCATGAGCTGACACACAACGACGCACCGCTGGTCCAGATCGCGCTCGACTTCGGCTTCGGATCGCAAGCCAATTTCACGCGTGTCTTTCGCAAGGCTACCGGCCTGACGCCGGGACAATATCGCGAGTTGTGCTGCGGCTCGTTGCAGGCGAAGCCCGGCCGCCGCGATCCGAACCAGCGCAGGGATTGCTCATGATCCCGCAGGATTTGCCAATACCGGCGCACCGCTTTGCGGCAAATTGCACGTCTCAGCTTTGCTGAGCTCACGACCGGTCTGATCCGGGGCGCGATGATGATTGCCATGCGCAAGCTGGCCGGCGCCTTCGCTTTCGGCCGTAATTCCTGCGAGAGGAGTATCATTCGACATGATCGAGTTCACGGTCAACGGAACAAAGCGCCAGGTCGACGTCGCTCCCGACATGCCTTTGCTTTGGGTGCTCAGGGATGAGCTTGGGATCACAAGTGCCAAATATGGCTGCGGCGTCGCGCAGTGCGGCGCGTGCACGGTTCACATCGATGGCTTGGCGGTCCGCTCCTGTCAGTCGCGGATCGGCGATCTCGCCGGCAGGTCGGTCGTCACGCTCGACGGTGTCGACGGACGCGATCAGCATCCGGTGGTGCAGGCATGGATCGAACATCAGGTGCCGCAATGCGGCTACTGCCAGACTGGGCAGATCATGCAGGCGATATCGCTGCTGGACCTGATCCCCAAGCCGACCGACGAACAAATCGACCAGGTCATGTCCGGCAATCTTTGCCGCTGCGGCACCTATCCTCGTATTCGCGCAGCGATTCACACGGCGGCCGCAAAGAAGATGGCGGAGAAGTAACATGGATATCGCGCAAGGTCTTTCGCGTCGGTCCTTCCTCGTCGGTTCCGCGGCGCTGGCCGGCGGTGTTGCATTCGGCGGCTACGGCGCGGCCGTGCAGGCGGCTGAAACGGCCAGCGACAATCCGTTGGCTGCGGGCCTCGCGCGCGATGCCGTGACCTTCAACCCGTGGGTCGAGATCAGTGCGGGCAAGATCACGCTGATTGCCCAGCATGCCGATATCGGCCAGGGCACCGGCTCGGTGCAGCCGATGATGATCGCCGAGGAGATGGACCTCGATCCCGGTCAGTTCGAGATCCGGTTCGCCGGACCGCACCCCGCCTATTTCAATACGGGCTTCAAGGAGGAGCTCGCACCCTTCCTGGCTGCGGACCAGAGCCCCGCCGCCGAGAAGGCGCGCGCCGCCGCGCTCGAAGGTCTTAGAAAGTCCGGGCTGCAGATGACGGGTGGGTCGAGCACCATCCCCGACACCTATGAGAAGCTGCGGGTGGCCGGCGCCGTCGCCCGCGAGACGTTGAAGCTTGCGGCGGCCAAGCGCACGGGCGCGCCGCTGGCCGATCTCCGCACCCAGTCCGGCCATGTGGTGCTGCCGAACGGATCGCGGATCGCCTATGTCGATCTCGCAGCGGACGCGGCGCGCATTCCGCCGGTGGTCGACGCCAAGCCGCGCGATCCCTCGACGTGGCGGATTCTCGGCAAGCCGATGATGCGGCTCGACATCCGCTCGAAAGTGCTGGGCGAATTGAAGTTCGGCATCGACATGAAGATGGACGGCATGCTGTACGCCGCCGTCAAACTGAATCCCAACAAGGGGCAACCGCTGAAATCCTTCAATGCCGCCAGGGCACAGACAATGCCGGGCGTAAAGACGATTCTGCGTTTGAAGAACGGCGTCGCTGCCGTCGCGACAAACAGCTGGTACGCCATGAAGGCGGTCGAGACGATCGATTGCGAATGGGCGCCGTCAACCTATCCTGCCGAACAGGCCGACCATTGGAAGACGCTGGAGGGATCCTTCAAGCCGGAGTTTCTCGGCAAGGAGTGGCGCAAGATCGGCGATGTCGAGGCCGGCCTCAAGCAAGGCAAGCGGGTCGAGGCCGAGTATCGCGCACCTTATGTCGGTCACCAGCCGCTGGAGCCGCTCAACGGCGTCGCCCTCGTAACCGATCTGGGCATGGAGATCTGGGTCGGGCATCAGAGCCCACAGGCGGTGCAGGCTATCGCGGCTGCCAATGCCGGTCTGAAGCCCGAGCAGGTGACTTTTCACAACCAGTGGACGGGTGGCAGCTTCGGGCATCGTCTGGAGTTCGAGAACGTCCGCGTGCTGGCGGAGATCGCCAGCCAGATGCGCGGCACGCCGATCAAGCTGGTGTTCTCGCGCGAGGAGGATTTCCGTCAGGACATCCCGCGCCAGATATCGATCGCCCGCCACAAAGGCAGCGTAGCCAAGGGCAGGATCATTTCGGCCGACCTGAAGCTCGCTGGCACGATGCCCTATAACGGACTGCTCGAGCACATGGGCATGCCGACCAAGGATCCCGATCCGCAACTCGCCGCCGGGCTGTGGAACGTCTACTACGATATCCCGCATTTTCGCGCGACCACCTTCGAGGCGCGCAACCTGTCGCCGTGCACGACCTGGCGCTCGGTCGGCGCATCCACGGGCGGCTTCTTCACCGAGAGTTTCATTGACGAGATGATTCATGCGGCGGGACTCGACCCGATGAAGGCTCGCATCGAGATGTGTGCCGTCCCGACCTATCGCAAGGTGCTCGAGACGGTTGCGGAGATGTCGGACTGGAAGGGACCGCTCGGCCAGGGCAGGGGGCGCGGCGTCGCCTTCGTCGAGTCGTTCGGAACACCGGTCGCCGAGGTCGTTGACGTGACAGTGACGCCGCGCGGCATCCGGGTCGACAAGGTTTTCGTCGCCGTCGATGTCGGCAAGATCATCGACCCCGTCAACTTCGAGAGCCAGGTGCAGGGCGGCGTCGTCTGGGGGCTCGGTCACGCCATGAATTGCGAACTGACCTACGCCAAGGGCGGGGTGCAGCAGACCAACTACAATCATCACGAAGCGATGCGAATGTACCAGTGTCCGGTGATCACCGTGCGCGGCCTTCAGAACGATCCGAAGGTGAGGGGCCTCGGTGAGCCGCCGGTGCCGCCTGTGGCGCCCGCGCTCGCCAACGCGATCTTCGCGGCCACGGGCAAGCGCATCCGCGAAATGCCCTTCAACAAGTTCATCGAATTCGTGTGAGGCCGGCCATGAAACGCTCTTTGATTGCGATCGTCGCCGCAACATCAGCTATTGCGGCGCTCACTGGCATCGTTGCCGCCAAGGACGAGGCCAACAAGGACGCGCTGCCGGCCGGCAGCGTCAGCCGCGCGGAAGGACTGAAAGCATGGAAGCGGATCGAAGCAGTCATCACTCATCCGCGCTGCGCCAATTGTCATGTCGATGCCAAAGCGATTCCGATCTGGACGCCGGCGGGTGAAACCAAGCCGCGCGTGCACGGCATGAACATCCATGGCGGCGACAGCCGTATCGGTGCCGAAGCGGTGCCGTGCTCGACCTGTCACATGACCTCCGCCATGCCGAATGATCCGGCGCCTGCGCCGCCGCACGCGGGCATCGACTGGCAGCTCGCGCCAGTCGAGTTCATCTGGTTCGGCAAGAAAGGCGCTGAGATCTGCGCGCAACTCAAGGATCCCAAGCGCAACGGGGGCCGCGACGCCGTCGGTCTGCTCGAACATCTGCGCCACGACGCTTCGCAGAACGGCTTCATCCCGCGCGGCTGGGCGCCCGGTGAGGGACGCTCGACGCCGCCGGGCACGTTCGAGGATCACGTTAAGGATGTGGCCCTCTGGGGCGCGGCAGGACAGCCTTGTCCAAAGTGACACAGCCACGCGGCGGGTTCCGAGGGCGTGAGTAGCTGTGCGCCAGAGCTTCTGCAGTGCGGACGCGCTGACATCAACATGTGAACCGATTGCGGGATCGTCGCGCCATGATCGCCACGATCTGACCTTCCCTGTGAGTGGAGACAGTGATGCTCGAGAGCGCCTACCAAGCGCAATGCGCAGCCGTCGAGGACCATTGCACCGCGCGACTGAACCGGCGGACGCTGCTGCTCTGCCTCATGGCGCTGTTCGTGCTCGGCAACGCGCTGTCGGCGATTGCGCCCAGTCTGCCGCTTCTGGCCCTCGCGCGCTTCGTGAGCGGACTGCCGCAAGGTGCCTACTTCGGCGCGGGCGCCATGGTCGCGTCCCACATCGTCGGTCCCGGTCAATCCGGCAGGGCGTTCGCGCAGGTCATGGGCGGACTGACCATTGCAACCATCATTGGTTCGCCGCTGGCGACCCTCCTGGGTCAGGCGATTGGCTGGCGGCGGACCTATGCCGTCGTCGCATGCGTGGCGCTGCTTGCCCTGCTGGCGCTGCGGGCGTGGGTGCCGGTCAGTCAGTCACTGCGCGGCCGTCCCTTGATGCAGGAGCTTGGCGCGCTGCGCCGGCCTGCCGTGTGGGAAACCATGCTGGTCGCAGCGCTCGGCGTCGCCAGCATCTTCGCGATCTACACTTTCATCGGTCCGCTGGTGACCGACCAGGCCGCGCTTGATCGCGCCTGGATCCCGTTCGCGCTGGCAGTTGTGGAGGCGGTCAGTCGGCTCTAGCAGATGGTCATCTTTTGAATGATCTCTGCTTCTCGTTTGTGCCAGGTCCGAAGGAGTGGCGTAACTAATGGGCAGCCGCCTACCTCCGCTCTATTTATTGGGGAAGCTTTCTCGCATGTTTTAAGGAATAGAATCGTATCATTCGAGATCCAACAGACAAAAAAGATTCGGCGATCACGTTAACATTCCTAAGTTCAACAGCCCGATGGGGCGGGCAAGAATCAAGTGGCGTCTCTCACCGGGGAAAGACGATGCAAGCGGATCTGCATCGAGCAAGAGAAGAAGGCCAAGGATATAGTTGTGAGGGAGCTATGATAAGCAGTGATTTTAATCAACGAACGATCCAAAGAAATGGAGAGGGCTCTGGAGCGCGCTTGCGCGTTGAAACCAGAATTGTTCGTGCAGCACGAGTGGCGCTCATTTGTGGCGCAGCGCCTCATGGAGGCGGCGCGTGGCAAATCACTGCCTTTAGATGACCTCACCGAGGTCGGTCGGAAGGCCGTTGTAGACCTGGCCTCGCAAATCGTCCAGCGCCGGACGTAAGTGATAGAAGCGCTAAGATGCGCTTCCTGCCAGGCATTTTGCCGAATTGTCGACTTCGATTCCGGTCCGATGAGATAGAGCGGCTGAACGCTGACGCGAAGCACGTCCGAGCAGGTGATGAAACTTGATCTGCCCGCCGACGCCACGCTCGATGCAACCTCTCTTCCCGGCATCAAGATGCTCAACCGAGCCGGCTTTGTTTCCGATCCGCGGCCGGACGTGAAGAATCCGAAGTGCATGAGCGGGTGTTGAGAAGCCATGACGCATGATTAAATCGGCCAGCCATGTCGCCCGGGTTCACGAGCACGGAGGGGGCGCCGAAGGAGGTGCGCCTATGGCCCTGCATGTCGCACCGTAGCGTTGTGCACATTTTTTGTCGGATGTAATCCGGTCACCGACTCGAGAAAGTAAAGCTTTCGAGGCGGTTGAATCTTTCTGCGCCGTGCCGAAGGATGTTCCTCCAAGGCCGTCTCAGTCGGTCGCGCGGCTTGCAGCGCCCTTCACGTCGCCGGCCGTCTGGCGAGCTTCGCCCTTGGCCTTGTCCATCTTGCCCTCCAATCGCAGCTCCTTGTCGCCGCTCACCTGTCCCGCGGCATCCTTGATGCTGCCCTTGGTCTTGTCGGCAGCGCCTTTGATGTGTTGGGTTGTTTTGCCCGGGAAGAATTAACCATGGATTCGCGAGACCAGCGCGGTGAGCTCGCTTTGCCGGTGCGTGGCCGTTTTACTGAAAATGGCCTTGATCTGATTCCGTACCGTTTCCCGTAAGACCTGTAGCTCCGTCGCGATCTGCTCAGGCGATGAACCGGCCGCGATCATGGATGCGACCTTGGCGTCGGCCCCAGAATGCGTCTATTTCGTACACGACCGTGGCCAAGTCTGCATCAAGAGGCCGAAGCCAGCGGCCATACATCTTGACCGTTATCGCATGAGTTCATGACCCATTTGGGTCATGCGGCGGAAGCCTATCTAGATCATCTTATCGCGCGACCCATCGAGCGGGGACAATCTGGACAGGTGTGGTTCCAACCGGTATCGTCCGGAACCGGTCTAATCGGGCTGAAAAGCAGCGATGATGGCAGATGTCGTCAGGCGATCCAATGGAAAGGCAGGAGCTGCGGCGGGCAGGCCGCGCCCTCCCCACGATCTACATGCGCTGGAATCGCATTTGGGCGAGCTGATTAACGCAGCCGCCCTTGATCCAGCGGCCTGGCAGCAGGTGGCCGATGAATTAAGACACCTTAATCCCGGATCCAGAGTAGTGATTCAGGCGCACGATCCTTCCCTAGGACGCCCGCTAGTTGCGCTCGCGTCAGGATGGAGCGATGGCTACACCGACAGGTACGCCAGTCATTTTGCCCGCATGAACAATGTTTCGAAGATCTGGGCAACCAGTGCTCCGATGCTTACGCCCGTTCTTCTGCCGGAATATGTGCTTCCGGTAGGCGACTTTCTCAAATCCGAGTTCTACAACGAAGGCCTTAAGTCCGAGGGCGAAGCCGAATGCGGGTCGGGAATCAGAATCTTCAGCGAGGGTGGGCGGCAGGCGACCCTAGTCCTTCAGTATGGACTTCGACACAAGGATGACATGCACCGGCACTTTGCGCCTCTGTTGCAACGTCTTGGGCCCAGACTGCGAGGCGCACTGCTCGCCAATCGTCAGACACTCCGGAAGCGAACGTCTCCGCTTACAGGCGATATCGTGAACGACTTGGTCGATCCCGCTCTGATTCTCGACCGGAGCCGGCGTGTTGTTTGCGCCAACCAAGCTGCCAGGGAGCTGGTCGTCTCTTCCGAAACTGTGCGTATCGGTGCCCGCGACGTCTTCTCGTTTTCCGAGCCTCAAACGGATGCACATCTGGCTACACTTGTCGAAGTCGCCTGCCAGCGCGCGCCGGGCTCTTCCGGATATCTGCAGTTCGATTTCCTGCACCGAGGTTGCCGATTTCACGCCTCAATACTGCCCATTACCCGCAGCCTTGGCCTAGCAAATAAGGGCCTTGCTTGCCTGCTTTCGTTCGACCCGGCCGTGTTGCTGGTACTTCGCACCGAGCCTCCTTCGGAGAAAAAAAACGAGCTACAAGTGCGCTTTCAGCTCACAAATGCGGAGCTGCGCATTGCACAGGCCCTTACCCGCAAGGGGTCATTAATCCAAATTGCCGACGAGCTGGGTATCGCCTACGAGACCGCGCGAAACCAGGTCAAGTCGGCCCTCAGAAAGACCGGTACTCATACCCAGCGGGAGCTAGTTAGCCTATTCCTGCAGAAAGAATGAGCGACTTCCAGCGCACTTCGCCGAGCGGGCCGAGATCGACTTAGGCTTATGGCCGCACATCTGGCCAAATTCGATGCTGCCTATTACCTTCTCAAGGCGCGCCATGAAGATGCGCAGACGGCAAGCCTATGCGTGTCTCAGCCCTCAATCAACGCGCCGGTTGATAGTAACAAGCTCCTGCCTAACACAAAATACGTGTGACAGTTCGTTTCTGTTATGGCCAACGTGATCTATTTGGAGGTCTCGACGCATTGGAGCTTAGCTGCGGCAGGAATTGTCGCTGCATGATCCAGATGGGTCAGGCGCTACGGCGATCCTCGATGCAAGGTGTTGTTCGCGTCCCTGACCAGGCCTCGTCCGCCTCCCGCTGTCCTCAGTGGCAAACGACGGCTGCGGCCCGGACTGTTTCATCCATGTCGAGGAACGAATAATGCGTATTCTGCCGAAGATCTTCATGACGACGGGTCTGTTTCTGGCGATGTCGGCCGTCGGAGCGCAGGCTACCTGCCTGTCGATCGACTACAGCGGGCCCTTCTGGGTCAATCACTGCAGCACGAGCGTATGGGTCAATTGGAGCGACAACGCCTATTGCGGCAACTGGAGCTGTTCGGATCGCGTCGGAGCGGGCCAGCGCTCGACGGCAAGCATCGGCTCGCGTGTGCAGTGGTGCGAATGGACGGGCGGTGCCGCCGGCCGGGGTCCGTGCTGAGCGGGTCGTCGCATTCGGTTCAGCCCCCCTCGGGATCGCGCGCTGCTGCACGATCCCAGCGAAGCTCAGGTTTGAATCCGGGCGAGCAACGCGGCCAACTCGCTCTGGCGATGCGTCCCGGTCTTGCCGAAAATTGCCTTGATCTGGTTCCGCACCGTTTCCCGCGACAGTCCAGCTGGCCTGCGATCTTCTCTGGGATGCACCCGCCGCGATCATCGCGGCGACCTTAGCCTCGGCGCCCGTCAGCGAGAACGCTTCCGAGATGGTTTCGACAGACGACGGACGCGCCGCCTCCAGGTCCGTGGCGAAGATCGGCGAGGACGTGACCAAGACGCTGAAGGAGATCCCGCGTCGCTTCAAGGTCATCGAGACGGTGCGCGGAAGGTTCACCTGCCGCGATTGCAAAAAGATCCGCTAACCGCAGGCACCATTCCATGCCACGCGACGCTGCTTGATCGGCCCGCAGCTGCTGGCGACGATCCTGTTCGACAAGTTCGGCATGCATATCCTGCTCAACCGCCAGAGCGCGCGCTTCAAATGCGAGAGGATTGACCTGCCATTATCGACATTGGCCGACCAGATCGGCCACGGGACCTAGGCAATGATGCCGCTCTTAAACCTGATCGAGCGTCATTTGCTCGCGGCCGGGCGACTTCCTGGCGATGACACCACCATCCGTATCCTGGCGAAGGGCAAGTGGACGACCGGGCGGATCTGGATATATGTGCGGGATAACCGGCCGTTCGCTGGACCTGCGCCGCCGGCGGCAGTCTAGTACGCCTCTAGAGCGCGTTGTTTTTCTTCAGAATCGGATTCCCAAGGGAGGCAATCTCTGATTCAAGCTTCATGCTGGGGTGCGGAGGCCAGCATGGATGACGCGACCGTATTCGGAGGATATCCGTGAGGTTGCTCTGGCGCGGGCAGATGCCGGCGAGAGCGTGCGCTCGATTGCAGCCAGTCTCCAGATCAGCCCGTCCTGCATCCCGAAGTGGAAGAAGCTGAGGCAGGAGACCGGCGATATCACACCTGGCAAGATCGGCGGTCACAAGAAGCCAGTTCTATCTGGAGACAACGCCGATTGGTTGCGTCAACGCATCCGCTCGGGGCCTTTCACGCTGCGTCAATTGACAAAGGAGCTGGCGGCCCGCGGGATAAAAACAGATGTTCGCGCGGTGTGGACCTTCGTACATGCTGAAGGGCTGAGCTATAAAAAAAACGACCCGCGCAGCCGAACAGGATCGTCCAGACGTCGCTCGTAAGCGGACGCGCTGGAAAGCTCACCAGGACAAGATTGACGTCTCCCGACTGGTCTTTATCGACGAGACTTGGATCAAGACCAACATGGCGCCGCTCCGCGGCTGGGGGCCACGCGGACAACGTCTGGAGGCGTCCGTTCCCTTCGGCCACTGGAAGACCATGACCTTCATCGCGGCCCTGCGCCATGATCGGATCACGGCGCCGTGGGTCATTGACGGTCCCATCAATGGCGAACTCTTCACACTCTATGTTGAGAATGAACTGGCTCCGACCTTAGCCAAGGGAGACATCGTGATTCTCGACAATCTCGGAAGTCACAAAGGAAAGCGAGCTCGCGAAATCATCCGCGCCAGAGGAGCGCATCTGCTCTTCCTGCCGCCCTATAGCCCCGACCTCAATCCGATCGAGCAGGTCTTCGCCAAGCTCAAGCACCTCATGCGAGCTGCAGAACCGCGCACTATCGAGGAAACTTGGAGAAAGGCCGGAAGGCTCCTCGACCTCTTCTCCGCGGAGGAGTGTGCGAACTATCTCAAAAACTCAGGATATGTTTCCGTATAAAAACATCATGCTCTAGCGACCCGGCATCCGCGGAAGCATCTGGCCGCCTTCGCCTGCATACTGCAGGCGGATTGTTATGGCGATTTCGAGCCGTTGTTCGGGCCGAAAGGAGGGCGACGCCGATCTCGCCGGCATTCTGCATGGCCCACGCGCGGCGGGGCTTCTTCGAGCTGGCCGACATCGCGAAAGCCGCCCGGGACGGATAGAACGGCAAACCGGTCTCCCCGATTGCGCCGGAGGCCGTCAGGCGCCTCGACATGCTGTTCGAGTCGATCGCGCTATCAATAGCCCCAGCGCCGACGAGCGGCGCGCCGTGCCCCAGGAGAAGAGCAAACTGCTGCTCGACGACATGCACGCCTGGCTGCTGTGCGAGCGCGAAACCCTGTCACGCTCCGCCGAGGTCCTGGAGCCGATCAACTACATACTCAGACGCTGGGCCGACTTCGCCCGCTTCCTCGACGATGGCGGGATCTGCCTGACTAACAATTGCGCTGAGCGCGCCTTGCGAGGCATCGCCCTGGGACGGCCAAACTAGACCTTTGCCGACGGCCAGCGTGGCGCCGACCGCGCCGCCATCATGCTGACGATGATCACCACCTGCCGCCTCAACGACGTCGATCCAAAGCTTTGGCTCGCTGACGTCCTCGCCCGTAGCGCCGATCATCCGCATCGCGTCTGCACGAACTGCTGCCCCGGGAATGGAAGCTCCTGCGCCAGGCCGACAAGCCCGACGATCAGCAGGCCGCCTGACCTTCACGCAACGCTACGATAGACCTCTCCGCGCCCGCGCGCCCGCGCCAATCGCGCGGCCTTGATCGTATGCATACCGTTCGAGAGCCGCCGAAGCACGGCGGCTCTCCGTGTTGAATAGTCAACGGAGGTGCTTGATCAGAAGGTCCACCTCAGGCCACCAGACGTTCCGTATGCATTGGTGCCTTTGATGGTGCTGCCATGAGCCTCGATGAAGGTCGAGAATTTGTCGGTCCACAGAAAATTAAACTTGCCTGATGCTCTGCCGCCGACGTCGCCCGTACCAGTTGCGGCTCCGGCGCCTCCTGCAGCTACCGTTTGGCTGACGATCGAGAATGCAGCGAGCGTAAAGGACGGCTGAACACGTACCGCGTTCCACACTGTGTCGAAGCCGAAGCGAGCGCCACCATGAACCTCGGTGCTATCGCCCGTCTTTGCTCCGAAGTTGGCGGTGTAAGTTTCCGTGTAGGTGATGCCGACGGTTGGCTCGACATACCACGAGTTCGGCAGCTCAAATTTGTATTGAATGTTTGGTGCGTAGCTGATGCCGCTGACGTCTGGGCGCGCCGCAACACCCGCAGCAGCCAGTCTGGTCTTCGTCCAAGTGCCGTCGACAGTGAAATCACTCGAGAATCCACCGTTCACGTAGGCAACGGTACCGGCTCCGACCGCCGTTGATGTGTCGACGCCGATGGAGTGGGACCAGATGCCGCTACCCGTCCCGATCACAGTTACGGCGTCATACGCACTGAACACACCAATCTTGGTGATGTCGATCGCTCCAATGATGCCATACGAATCGGTCGTGACACCAGCTGACCGGCTGTAGTCGGCTGACCCGTTCAGGTTCACTCCATATATATATGTTGGCACCGGTGCGGGAGCTGGCGCTTTCGTATAGGGCGGCGCCTTTGTGTAGGCGAGTGCACCGAACGGATCGTTGTCGGTTGCAAACGAATTTTCGTCGTCCCCGCTGAATCGCATTGCCCTTCCGGGCGTCGTAGGGGGGGCTAAGCGGCGAGACTGGATCTGATCACGAACATCCTGAAGAATGTTCTGGATGACATTCTGAATGATCCTGTCCGTGATCGAATCGGCTTTGGCCGGGCTTCCGATCAACGTGGCTGCTGACAGCGTCACAGCGGCGACCTGAAGTGGTCGATAACCCCAGATTGGCTTCATTATCATATGCTCTTTTCCTACCAAGTAGCCTCCGTTTGGCTCCGGGCGGAGCAGCGGAAGCCAAACATTTGTAATCGTCAAAAGATGTAAGAGGCAGGAACTAGTGCGTCTTCACCCATTTGGGTTAAGGGCCATGCTTCCTCACTGCGTTTGGCGCGGTGTTGCGGAAATGGCACGTTTTGCCCGACGGTTAGTGCCTCGGCGTCGGCCGCATGCCGCCGGAGCCGACGCTTGTTGAAGCCGTAGGACTGGTCCTGGAGCATGGTCTTGTGCTCAGCACTTTCCAGATAAGCGCGGGCGAAGGAGGCGCCTATCGCGACCGAGGCCGCCGCGAAAATCGACGCGCTGTTTTTGATCGAGCTAAACGTTGACCGTCTGCCGAGCTATCAAGCCAGCAAGATCGCCGATCTGCTTTCCTGGAGCTGAGAGATCCCCGAGGCGTCGGCTTCAGACTAATAGAGCTGGCGGTCCAGGGCAGCTGCTCAGTCTGTCGCGTTCGTCGGAAACATAGAATCGGCGCGATATTAGGCTGGACAACCGGAGGTGCCTTGCGACAATCTGCAATTTCATTAGATCCGTATGCGGAGACCCTGCCCTGAAGAATTTCGCATTGATCGAAGAAGCATTTGTAGTGGCTGCGACTGATCCTTCTTATTGGATCGACGCGCTGAACGTCGCCACTTCCGTGACAGAGAGTTACGGTGCAGTCATTCTGCCCTTGACCGGCAAGATGTTCTCGGCCCTTCCGTTTACGGAATCGATGAGCCGATCGTTCGAGATTTTCATCAAGGACGGCTGGTACTCCAGGGACGAACGAAGGCGGGGCTTGAACATCATGAAGGAGAGGGGGGTCGTCGATGACCTCGACATCTTCACGGTCGAAGACATTAAACGGCACCCCTACTATCAGGAGTTTCTCGCTCCACACGGCCTTCGCTGGTTCGGCGGTGTTCACATCAACTGCGGGGATGAAACATGGTGCCTCTCTATCCAGCGCAAGATCGCCCAGGGGCCTTTCACTGCTGAGGAGAAGCGCCAGTTGGGCAAATTGGGAGATCGCCTTTCCGGGGCGGCCGCAATTGCCGGCGCAATCGGCGATGCGACTGGTTCGGGTGCTCTGGATGCCTTCGACATCAGCACCCAGGGAGCAGCTCTGATCAATCGAAGCGGCAAGATCTACCGGATCAATCAGACAGCAGAACGAATACTTGGCTCCGATGTCAAAGTGATCAACGGTCGTCTCACGGCCGATGACGCTGCGGCAACGGTCCGCTTCGAGAAGGCGGTGAAAAAGCTCATCAATAGCAGCTCTGCAGCTGGGGAGCCGCCGATTGCTTTTGCGCGGATAGGCCGTCGTCCTCTGCTCGTCTATCTCACGAAACTGCCGAGCATGGCTGGAAATGCTCTCGCTGAATGTCAGGTCGTGGCCGTCTTGGTCGATACGGATCTCGCCCTGACGCCTTCGACAGCGGCTCTACAAGCCGCATTCGATTTCACGGCGGCCGAAGCCCGCCTTGCGATTCAAATATCTACGGGGATACCGCTCGAAGCGATCGCCGACAAGCTCGCGATCACGAAGGAGACGTCTCGTACACAGCTCAAAAGCATCTTCGCCAAGACGGGTTGCCGCCGACAGGCCGAACTGGTCGCAATGTTGTCGACATTTCTAAAGCGTTGAGGCTCCCCGGAGCTTAACCCAAATGGGTGAAGACTCGTCTGCTCATGAGGTCTATCAAGTCTATAGAGTAGGCCGGTCTGTATCGTTGGGAGATGATCATGGGCACGTCATCCCATTTGAATTGTTGTTCGGTGGCCGGCTTGGCGCTATCCCTTTTTTCCGCATCAGTTTGTCGTGCGGTCGAAATTCCCAAGCCTTTCGTGAACGTCCCCAAGCCTGCGATTCCCAGGCCCAACGTCGTCGTTCCCAAGCCGAATATCGTGGTCAATGTCCCCAAGCCCGTCGTCAACGTGCCCAAGCCGACGGTGACGGTGAACGTCCCGAAACTTGCGGTCGTCGTGCCGAAGGTGGACGTCCCCAAGCCTGCCGTGGCGGTGACCGTGGTGCCCAAGGTCGAGACACCCCGTCCGGTCGTAGCCGCACCCAAGGTTGATCTGCCTCGCTCGGCAGGACCTCAAACCGTGGTCAATATCCCGAAGTCGAGCGCTCCACCTGCCGTCACAGACGTACCGAAGCAGGTCGCTCCATCGGTTCAGGCGACGACACCGGTCGTTTCGAATCCAGCGGCAGGGGCGCCGGTCGCTCAGCCAAACGTCAAATTGGAAACTCCTCCCAAGACCTCGGGGCCAGTCAACCCGCCGGTGCCACCGGTCGGAACGCCCAAGAGCGTGAAGGATGGCAATCTGCCGAAGACCGCTGCTCCGGTGCTTTCGCCTGCAAATCCGATGGTCGGAAATCCGAAGGAGCCTGGGATTGCGTCCGGTCCTCCAAAGGCGGCCGAGCCGTTGAATTCCTCGACGACAGTTTCGGCCGCGCCGAAACATGAAGCCGGCGCTCTTCCCGCCAAAAATGCTGTGACCGTTCCGTCCGCCAGCAGCCCTCCCAAGCAGGCCGATTCAGCCAAGCTTCTGATCCTTGCGCCGGGATCAAAGCCGCGCTCGAGCGACGCCTATGGTGGGGCGGGAAGCGGTTCTGCCGGGAGCGCAGTTAGTTCCAATGCAGGTGGCGCGGCCACGGCCGGATCGATATCCAGCAATGCGAGTTCTGGTTCGTCGGCGGTGAGTCCCTCTGCCTCGGCTGCAACCCCTGCGACCGCGAAGGTAGGTGTGGCCAAAAGCGACAGTGAGTCGGCACAAGCAAAGACGTCAACCACGCATAACGCTCTCTCTGCGTCGTCGAGTTCTGGAGGCTCAGCCGCAAAGTCGTCATCTGGCTCGTCCCAATCGACGAACAATGGGATGAAGCCCGCAACGGCAGCAGTCGTCGAGGGAAATAGTGGCGGCGCGACTGCATTTAATGAAGCTGTAGCTTGCAAAAGCCCTAATTGCGGAACCACACCTAAGTCTTCTTCATCCAGCGGCGGAACGTCTGTCGCCCCGCAACAAGGCACAGGCGCCGCCCAGCAGATAGCAGGAACACAGCCCGCGAATGCCACCGGATCAAGTGTTTCGCCTTTCCCAAAATATGATGTGAATGGTCAATGCCCAACCTGTAAGGTCGGCCAAGTCTATGTCGACTCGGCGTACCTGAATGACGTGAAGACACCGCGCTACGTCTACGATCCTAAACCGGGATGCATTTCAGGAGGTTGTTTTCGGACTATTTATCCCCCGGCAACTGGTTGGCCGGTTGGAAGTAGCTCCATTTCCGCTACTGTTCCGAACGTTGCCCCGTCGTCTCTTCCTCAGACAACAAGTGGCTTATCGGCACGGACTCTTGCGACGCCAGCGGGGGCCCAAGGAGCTGCTAGCGGCTTTTATGAGCCCTACGAGGAACGACCCATCCTTACCTGGCGTGCAGGTGACCCTATTCGTCCCACACCAGTGGCGCCCGATTTCGGCGGCGGGTCCGGCCATTCGCGGATGCCTGACGTGAATGGCGGGGATGTACTTCCGAGATCGCCTCAAATGCCCTTGGAGCAATCTGTCATCACAGGGCCAGATGGTCAGTCCATGAAGGTGACTAATAATATTGACGGCACCTATACAGTGCAGACTGGAACAGGCGCTGTTCAAATCAACGTCGATCAAATGAACAAGGTTCTCAGCGGAGATTATTCGCCCCTCAAATCGGGCGCGAATGGAGCCGCACAGGGGCAGCAACAAGCAGGGCGTACAGGTCAGCAAGGTGGAGATGGAAGTGGAGGTGAGTCCGGAGCGGGCCCTGCTTCTAGTTCAGCATCAACTAAAGCCCCATCGCCGGGTTCAAAGTACGATCCCGCCTACGACGAGAGCGGACAATACGGTCCGCACCAAATGCAGGATGCGATGTACGACAACTACGGCGCTAGGTTACCCATTTGTGATCCCGGCGTCTGTATCGACCCGAGAACCGGGATGATCACACCTGAAGGTCGCAGAGTGCAGATGATCAATAGCGATATAAAGAATCGTGAACGTTGATCTGTCCTTACATAAGGGGGCTGTGATTGCCGTCGGTTGCGAAGGCATTCATCAGCGAGTGGAAGGCGGCGCCTTCCTTGTGCAAGTCGAATGAAGATCTGCCGAGCCGGTCATCCGGGATTCTCCGCTGCGCGTGACCTTGCCCCTTGGGCATAATCCAGTTTGAAGTTCGTTCTGGCCCCAACGAGGACCAGAGCATGAAGCGCAGCCGCTTTACGGAAGAGCAGATCATCGGGATTTTGAAGGAGCACGAGGCTGGC
>Ga0272441_10006381_pt1 | contig 19813 bp, 10 predicted proteins | sample SSMProp6N_FD_193582 | JGI IMG/M metagenome (GOLD analysis project Ga0272441, IMG submission 193582) | Marine sediment archaeal communities from Little Sippewissett salt marsh, Falmouth, MA, United States - SSM-Prop-6N | ecosystem: Environmental > Aquatic > Marine > Wetlands > Sediment ... | reverse complement strand
CACCCCTTTACCCTTCAAATAAATAATAATCTATACTTTCCTGACACTGCTTCCCCTCACTACCAGCTCCGTCTTTATAACCCTTGTCTGGTACGGCCGTTTCCTTTCCGTTATCCTCTCAAGCATAAGGCGGGCAGCCTCCCTGCCCATCTCATAACCATGCTGGTCAATGGTGGTCAGGCCGGGATCGGTAAGACCCGAAAGCTGACCATTGGTGAAACCGACGATGGCAACATCACCGGGAACATTGAACCCCAGCTTTTTAACAATATTAAGTGTTTGGGCAGCAGTGAAGTCATTAACACAGAAAAAAGCATCGGGGGGAGGAGTCCTGTTCATTAAACTGGGCACTATCCATTCAGCCTCCTTCATCTGGTCACATTTAACTATATTTTCTTCAGCCACATTACACTGAAATTCATTCAATGCCTTGATGTAACCTTCAATCCGGCCCTTGGTAATAGCAAGGTTGGGTGGCCCCGACAGATGTACTATCCGCTTCCTGCCCTCAAGGATAAGATGCTTGGTGGCCATATATGCACCTTCTGAATCATCCACAATAACCCTGTCACTTTCAACCTCCTCTGAAATCCTGTCAAAAAATACCAGTGGAATATTCCTTTCCTTAAGCTGGTGAAAATGCTCCATGTTACGCGTAAGCTTCGATATGGATATAAGTATACCGTCAACACGGCTGTTAACAAGGGTCTGTATACTGTTCAGCTCCTTCTCGTATTCCTCGTTTGACTGGCATATCATAACATTGTAATTGTTCTCATCTGCATAATCCTCTATCCCGCTGATTACGGATGAAAAGAAATAATGAATAATCTCCGGTACAATGATGCCAAGAGTACGGCTCTTGCCTCCCTTCAGGCTCAGTGCAATGGGGTTGGGCCTGTAATTCCATCTGTCGGCAAGGTTGTTTACCAGCTTCTTTGTTTCAGGACTTATATCAGGATGATCTTTGAGTGCTCTCGATACCGTGGAAGGAGATATCTGTAATTCCCTGGCGATATCTTTTATGGTAACATTTTCTTTATTCATAGTCGGTCTAAATAAGACTCCTCCGTTAAAAGTAATTATTTTTTTTCTATTTCGTTTCAATCAGTTAATGGATATACCGGTGATTTCAAACGATTGCGGAAACGATTGCGGCAAAATACTGAAAAAGAATTGGATAGCATGGAGAAATAGACGAAATTTACATTATAAACATTTAAGCGATAGAATTCATTTTATCTTTTATTGTGGAGTTTTGATACAAATAGCCTGAATATATTAACCCGAACCTTTTGTCTAATTCATATAATGTTGTCTATCTCAGAAATGTGTAACCCGTTAATAAACAAAAATCTATGAACAGATTATTTATGCGGCGATTAATGATCTTAATCGCCGGTGTAATGATGAGCAGTACCGTTTTTGGTCAGGATATCACTGTTACCGGAACGGTTACTGATGCATTGGAAAATTATACTTTGCCCGGAGTTAACGTACTGCTAAAAGGTACAACGAGGGGCACAACAACCAATGCCGACGGAGAATACAGCATACAGGTACCGCCTGATGGAATACTCGTATTCTCCTATATTGGTTATGTAGAACAGGAAATACCTGTTAATAACCGCACTACTATAAACGTCGATCTTCAGGTCGACGTAATGAGAATTGCCGAGGTTGTAACCATAGGTTATGGTACAACAAGGAAAGAAGACGCAACAGGCTCTGTTAAAGCCATCGATTCAGAGGATTTTAACGTGGGATCAATTACTTCCCCGCAGCAGCTTGTTATTGGTAAAATAGCAGGTGTGCAGATCACCGATGGCGGAGGTGCTCCGGGTGAAGGAGCAACCATAAGGATCAGGGGTGGTTCATCACTGTCTGCCAGTAACGACCCGCTTATAGTTATTGATGGTGTGCCACTTGATAATGAAGGTATCTCAGGTATGAGAAACCCCCTTAACACCATTCACCCCTCTGATATTGAAAACTTCACAATATTGAAGGATGCATCGGCAACCGCTATTTACGGTTTACGGGCTTCAAACGGTGTGATCATTATCAATACCAAGAAAGGTAAAGTTGGCCAGGCGATGAAAATTAATTACACCGGTAATGTGTCAATAAGCTCACGCTATAACCAGGTGGATAACTTCGGTGCCGATGAGTATAGGTCACTTGTACAGGAAAGGTATGCCGGCAATAATCTGGTGCTGGGTCTCCTGGGCACAGCCAATACTGACTGGCAGGATGAGATCTATCGCACAGCAGTGAGCCACGACCATAACCTCAACTTCTCAGGTTCAGTTGAAAATCTGCCTTACAGGGTGTCCTTAAGCTACTCCGATATGGATGGTATTCTGAAAACGGATAACCTGAAGAGAACAACAGCATCTATCAACATGAATCCCAAATTCCTGGATGATCACCTGTTACTTGATGTTAATATTAAGGGAATGCATGTTGACAATACTTTTGCCAACAGGGGTGCTATAGGAGGTGCCGTATCAATGGACCCAACACAGCCTGTTTATGATCCTGAAAGTCCGTACGGTGGATACTTCACCTGGACCAACACGGATGGTACTCCCTATTTTACTGCTACAACCAACCCGGTGGCTCAACTGATGATGAGGGATGATGTTTCCTTTGTTAACAGGTTCATCGGAAATGTACAGCTTGAATACAAGATGCATTTTCTGCCTGAGCTGTCAGCTAAACTGAACCTGGGTCATGATGGTTCAAGAAGTCACGGTAATATTAACGCCCCTGTGAATGCACCATGGAACTATGATCCTGTAAAAGGAGGAGGCGAAAAAACAGAATATACCCAGGGAAAACAAAACTCCCTGCTGGATTTCTATTTTACCTACCTGGCTGAGATACCCCGGATCAATAGCCGTATAAATGCTGTGGCAGGATATTCATGGCAACATTTCTACAGGGAAGGAACTAATTTCTCCACCAATGCCAGGAGAACAGTACTGAATCAGCAGACAGATTATAAGACAGAGAGTTACCTGGTGTCATTCTTCGGACGCCTTAACTATGTTTTCATGGATCGTTACCTCTTTACCTTTACCCTTCGCGAGGATGGATCATCAAGGTTCTCTCCTGACACACGCTGGGAACTATTCCCTTCAGTTGCCCTGGCATGGAATCTTGACGAGGAACAATTCCTGGCAAACAGTAATGTAATAAATACTCTTAAGCTGAGACTTGGATATGGTGTTACAGGTCAGCAGAATATTACTTCTAATGACTATCCTTACCTCGCCAGGTATACATACAGCGAACCTAATGCAAAATACCAGTTCGGAGATACCTATTACACTACTCTGCGCCCCGAGGGATATGACGTAAACCTGAAGTGGGAACAGACAGAAACCTATAATATTGGTTTTGATTTTGGATTCCTGAATAACAGGATAACCGGTGAAATTGACGCTTATTACAAGTACACCAAAGACCTTATAAATACTATACCCATACCGGCGGGCACCAACCTGACAAACCAGATACTTACCAATGTAGGTAACATGGAAAACAGGGGTATAGAATTCGCTATTAATGCCGTGGTGGTATCAAAACCCAACCTTTCTTGGGATATTGGTTTCAATGCTACCTATAATGAGAACAAGATTACCAAGCTGACCCTTGTAGATGATCCTGATTATGAAGGTGTACCGGTAGGTGGCATCTCGGGTGCTGTTGGTAATACCATACAAATACACAGTGTGGGTCATCCTAAATACTCGTTCTATGTATGGGAACAGGTGTATGACCAGGACGGCACGCCAATTGAAGGATTATATGTCGACAGGAATGGCGACGGAACAATAACCGTTGAAGACAGGTACAGGTACAAAGATCCTGATCCCGATATTTACATGGGCTTCAACTCATTGCTAAGATATAAGAACTTCGATTTCTCATTTGGTGGAAGAATAGTACTGGGCAATTATATATATAATAACAATTTCTCAAACTCCGGTTCATATTCCAGTATCTACCTTGCAGGATGCCTTGGCAATGCTAACAGGAACTTACTGGAGACACAGTTTGAGAATCCCAAATATTTCTCTGACTACTATATCGAGAACGGGTCTTACCTTAAGCTGGATAGGGCATCACTTGGATATACATTTGATAACCTCCTTCAGGGTAAACTTAATCTCAGGGTTTATACAACAGCACAGAACCTCTTGCTGATTACTAAATACAGAGGACTTGATCCGGAAGTGGCTAATGGTATTGACAATAATATTTACCCACGTCCAAGGACCTTCCTCTTTGGTGTTAGTATGACTTATTAATGTTAAAAGAATAAGGAAATGAATAAATATATAAAAATATCAGTTGTTGCAGTAATAAGCATTATTATGTCGCTGACATCCTGTATTAAGGATCTTGACACAGTACCTCTTGACGACGATGTAATAACTTCTGCAAAAGTATACAAATCAGCAGCCAATTATAAGCGTGTACTGGCAAAAGTATATGCCGGACTGGCTGTAAGCGGACAGCAGGGACCACATGGTGCCAATGACCTGATGGGACTGGATGAAGGATTCGGCCAGTACCACAGGGCTTACTGGTATGCACAGGAACTGCCTACCGACGAATCTATAATATCATGGAACGATGGTAACCTCAGGGACTATCAGGAAATGGACTGGTCGCCTTCAAACGAGTTTATTACTAATATGTACTCAAGGATTTTTTACCAGATATCCATATGTAATGAATTCATCAGGGAATGTTCCGAAAGCAAATTGGATGAGAGAGGATTCTCTGAAGCCGAGAAGGAAACAATAAGAGGCTATGAGGCTGAAGCTCGTATGATGCGTGCCCTGGCTTATTACCATGCTCTCGACATGTTTGGGAATGTGCCCTTCGTAACCGAAGAAGACGGAGTGGGATCATTTCTGCCAGAGCAGATTAACAGAGCCGACCTTTATGATTACATAGAAGCCGAATTGCTGGAGATAGAGGATGAGCTCCCTCCACCAATGACCAACGACTACGGACGCTTCGACCAGGCAGCAGCATGGACACTGCTGGCCAAAATATACCTCAATGCGGAAGTGTATACGGGCACAGGAAACTATGACGGGGTGATTACCAACTGTCAGAAAATAATAAACGCAGGCTTTACGCTGCACGACTCCTATCCTGAACTGTTCCTCGCTGATAACCATAATTGTGACGGTGTAATCTTTGCCATTCCGCAGGATGGACAATACACAAAAACCTGGGGAGGAACTACATTCCTGGTTTGTGCAACTGTCGGAGGAACAATTGTGCCGGCCGATTTTGGAGTCGGTGAGGCATGGAACGGGCTGAGAACACTCAGGGAATTTGTGAGTGTCTTTCCTGATATAACTGGCGCAACAGATAAGAGAGCCATGATATGGACCGATGGCCAGACACTTGATATCGAAGACCAGTTTGAACCATCCGAAGGCTACCGCCTGACAAAATGGAAAAATATTACATCTGAAGGTGTTGCAGGATCTCATTCTACTCACCCCGATACAGATATTCCATTCTTCAGGCTGGCTGATGTATACCTGATGTATGCCGAAGCTCATCTGCGCGGAGCTACTAACTCATCAGCTTCCAATGCACTCGATTATGTTAACCTCGTGCGCAACAGGGCTTATGAAGGACCTGATGGGGAGATATCAGCCGGACAGCTCACACTGGACTGGATAATCGACGAGAGAGGAAGGGAACTTCACTACGAGGGATACCGCAGAACCGACCTGATTCGCTTCGGTCTGTTCACAGGCGGAGGATATCTCTGGCAGTTTAAAGGTGCAGCACCTGACGGTATAGCAACAGATAACAAGTATGACCTGTTCCCGATACCCGATGCAGACCGCGGAGCCAATCCCAACCTTGTACAGAACCCTGGATATGGTGAAAATTAGAAAAAAATAAGCGCTATGAAGAAAGTAACTATCATATTAATGGCAATACTGGGAATTATATATTTCCAGTCTTGCGAAAAAGATAAGGAAGGACCATTCCTCGCTGATACACTCAGTGGACCGGTATTAACAAGTGCACTGGCGGGTTCAAGCGCAGTTCTTCTTGAAGATAATGAGACCGATACACTTGCCGTGTTTACCTGGGAACCGGCCGACTATGGATTTGCAGCAGCAGCTACCTATTTCTTCCAGCTCGATTTTGCAGGGAATAATTTCTCTCAATATATGGACATGGGACATACCAGTGGCCTGCGAACAGCATTTACAGTGGGTGATATAAACGGCACCCTCATGGCTATGGGGGCAACCCCCGAAGAACAGGTTAGTATGGAAGCAAGGATAATGGCTGTATTGCATGAGGATATAGATACATTGTATTCAAATGCAATAAGCTTTACCCTGACGCCCTTTAAAAAAGTAATCATTTATCCCAGGCTGTTTGTACCGGGTGATCATAACGGCTGGAATGCTGGCGATTCATCATCGGTGATATGGTCAGCCAATTTCAATGATAAGTATGAGGGATATATCAATACCACAGGCAGCCCGAGTGGATTAAAATTACTCAAGGTGCCGGCATGGGAGGAAGCTAATACAATAGGTGATCCAGACGCGTCAGGAACATCTGGCACATTGCAGATCGGAGCATGGGGAGGTAATAATATTACCATAAATACACCCGCCGGACTGCACAGAATAAAAGCCGACCTCGGTGCTGAAACATATTCAATATTGCGTACCGATTGGGGTATTATAGGTGGAGCAGTACCTCCATATGACTGGAGCGTGGATGTCAATATGACCTATAATGCCACTGACCAGGTCCTTGAAGTTACACTCGACCTACAGCAGGGAGACTTTAAATTCAGGGCTAACGATGGCTGGGACCTTAACTTCGGTGATGATGAACCTGATGGTATTGTTAATCCGGGAGGTTCAAATATTCCTATCCCTGAGGCAGGTAATTATACAATTACCCTCGACCTCAGCCAGGCAATTTATACCTATACTGTAGTAAAAAATTAGGATTTTAGAGTAGGGAAAAAGGTTGTGTTGGAAGAGACGTATCTTTCTTCACAACCTTTTTTTATCCTGCTTTTATTATCTTGCCTTCACCTGATTACTTTAAAATGTTCATACAACTATGAGATCAATAAAGTATATACTTGTAACTTTTGCAGTCATTACCCTTGCATGTAATAAGAATGATGTCAGCGACGAAGAGAACAGCAGGATATTCCATGACCCCGATACCTTCCTTATGGGTGCCGACCTTAGCTACGTTAACGAAATACTTGATCACGGAGGAATCTATATCGACTCCGGGAAAGTGACCAACCCCTATGAGATATTCAGCAAATATGGTGCGGGTGCCGCAAGATTCCGGCTGTTCAATAACCCGCAGTGGACATCCGTTCTGTATGGTAATGATAAGATGTATCATGATTTTGATGATGTGAAACTGGGCATACAGAGAGCAAAGGATGAAGGGATGAGAGTATTGCTTGACTTCCATTATTCTGATAACTGGGCCGACCCGGGGAAACAGGTGCCCCCGGCTGCATGGCAGGACCTTGACCCCGGTGCACTTGGCGACAGCATCTATAATTATACCTTCAACATACTGAAAAAGCTGGATAATGAAGGCCTTATGCCTGATTATGTACAGGTGGGTAACGAGATAAACCCAGGATTTGTTCTTCCCCAGGGTAACAGGTGGGACAATACCGGACAATTCATAAACCTGATAAACAAAGCAATAAAGGCCGTAAGAGATGCAGCAGCACAGAGCAACGTCGATACTGAAGTGCTGATACATATAGCTCAGCCTGAGAATGTGAAAAACTGGTTCACCGCCCTTGACGATGCCGGCCTGGCCAGTTATGACATAATAGGTTTTTCATATTATTATATGTGGTCTGATGTAATGCTTAATGATGTAAGTGATTATGTACAGGAGATTAAAGCTACATTCGGTAAAGATGTTATGATACTTGAAACAGCATACCCGTGGACAATGGAAAATGCAGACTCATACCCCAATATAATGGATGTTGATAAGCTGGTGACCAACTACCCTGCAACGAAAGCAGGACAGTATAAATACCTTAAAACACTCACACAGGAAATAATTGATGGCGGGGGTAAAGGGATATTTTACTGGGAACCGGCATGGATAAGCTCGGAGGCAAAGACACAATGGGGCACAGGATCCGCCTTCGATTGTAATACCTTTTTCGACTTCCAGGGTCATGTCCTGCAGGGAATGGATTATATGACTTATAACTATAGCTTCTGATAATGAAAATAAAATTCTTGGTATTAACCACTATGATGATTATGGTCACAACCATTAAAACATATCCACAGGCTGATAGAATAGAACCACCCTTCTGGTGGACGGGGATGAATAATACATCCCTTCAGCTTATGATACATGGTACTAATATTGCTGACTACAGGATTAGTATCGATTATGATGGTGTGAGCCTTGTTTCCGTAGAACGTACGGGCAATAACAATTACCTTTTTGTTAACCTTGATATATCACCTGATGCAAAACCGGGGATATTCAATATTGACTTTAAAGATGGTGATAAACTGATATTCAATCAGGAATATGAACTGCTGCAACGAAACCAGGGATCAGCCGACAGGCAGGGATTCAATAGCTCTGACGTTATGTACCTTCTTATGCCCGACAGGTTCGCAAACGGTGATCCATCAAATGATGAGATTGAAGGAATGAAGGAGGGGCTCAACCGCAGGAAAAGATACGGCCGGCATGGAGGCGATATAAAAGGAATAAAAGATAATCTCGATTACCTGAAAGAGATGGGCTTCACGGCAATATGGCTCAACCCCGTCCTCGAAAACGATATGGCAACATGGTCGTACCATGGTTATGCAGCTACCGATTTCTATAAGATTGACAGACGATTTGGTACAAATGAAGATTATGTTGAACTGATAAGGACAGCCCGCGAGAAAGGACTGAAAGTGATAATGGACATGATCTTTAATCATTGCGGTGCAGATCACTGGTGGATGGATGACCTTCCGGCAGACGACTGGCTCAGCTACCCTGAATATGTCAGCACCAACCACAGGAGAACAATTAACCAGGATCCCTATGTTTCTGATTATGACAAGGAAGGAATGATACGTGGCTGGTTCTCACCATCCATGCCTGATATGAACCAGAGAAATCCCTTCATGGCCGAATACCTTATTCAGAACAGTATCTGGTGGATCGAGTATGCAGGCATAGCAGGAATAAGAATGGATACTTATCCTTATCCTGAAAAACATATGATGGCCGAATGGAACAGGAGGGTGCTTAAGGAATACCCTGATTTCAATATAGTAGGAGAAGAATGGAGCCTTAACCCAGCAATAGTATCCTACTGGCAGAAAGGACAGAATAACCGGGATGGATATGAAGGGGAACTGCCAGGCCTTATGGATTTTCCACTGCAGAATGCAGTAAGCGAAGCACTGAACGAAAAGGAAGGATGGAACAGCGGACTGATAAAAATTTACGAGATGCTGGCAAATGACTTCCTCTACCCCGACCCCTTTAACCTGGTGGTAATGCCCGACAATCATGATATGCCAAGATTCTATATGCAGCTTGACATGAACCGTGACTTGTTCCGTAACGGGATAGTCTTCTTCCTTACCACAAGAGGAATACCACAGATATATTACGGCACAGAGATACTTATGACACATAAAGAAGGGAACGACCATGGGTACATACGCAAAGATTTCCCGGGAGGCTGGCCGGGTGATAAGGTTAATGCCTTTACAGGTGAGGGAATGGGCAGCGAAGAACGAAATATGCAGAATTTGTTTAAACGACTCCTTAACTGGAGAAAAACAGCAGAGGTTATACATACGGGAAAAATGATGCACTTTGCTCCCGAACATGGGACCTACGTTTACTTCAGGTATAATGATGATGATATGGTGATGGTCATTTTGAATAAAAACACCTCGCCCTATGACCTTGAACTTGAGAGGTTCAGCGAAATACTTAAGGGTGAAAAGAAAGCAAGGGATATTGTAGGAGGAAGGGAATATATGCTTAATGATAAAATTACTCTGTCCCCGCTGAAACCTTATATTCTGGAAATAGAATGATACCTAAATAATCCGGGTAAATATGAAAAAATATGTCGCGGTACTGATGCTCATACTGGCAGGTCTTGCAGTAAGAGCACAGATAATAGAGACGAGCCCCTTAATAGTGACCATGGGCCAGCCTGTAAGCGTTTATTTTAACAGTGATGAAGATACGGGTGAACTGCATAATTACACCGGCGATGTGTATGCCCACACAGGCGTTATAATTGAAGGCAGCAGTGGGTGGCAACATGTTATAGAGAGCTGGGGCAATAATACAACACAACCGAAACTTACATACCTGGGCAACTACAGGTATGAACTGGAAATAACACCCAGCATAGAGGAATTCTACCCGGATATGACAGGCGATGAAAAAGTTATAAAACTGGCTTTCGTCTTTCGTGATGCGAGCACTGACCTGCAGACGGCTGACCTCTTTGTCGATGTTTTTGAAACGGGACTGAATGTTTCTATTACCCTTCCCACTGAACAATCGGTGATAAGACAGTTAAATGAAGACCTTGCCGTGGAAGCATCGGCTACACTGGCAGATTCACTCGTTTTGTTTATTGATGATGACAGGACTGTTAAAAGTGATGACCCTCAGTTACTCACTTATACGGTGCCTGCTGACGAATACGGAGGTAAATGGATAAAGGTGAGAGCGTATTCGCTTCCCGATATAGTGTCCGATTCCATCTATATGTTCGTAAAAAATGATCCCGTGAGCACGGAAGTACCGGCCGGCATGGTAGACGGAATTAACTATACCGGTGATAATTCTGTTACACTGGTACTGGTAGCCCCCGGTAAAAATGATGCATTCGTGCTGGGCGACTTTAACAACTGGCTGATAAGTGAAGAGGGGTATATGAATCAAACTCCTGATGGAGAAAGGTTCTGGATAAATATCGACGGCCTTGTCGCAGGACAGGAATACCGGTTCCAGTACCTCGTTGATGGCACTGTAAGAATAGGTGACCCTTATACGGAGAAAGTCCTTGACCCCTGGAATGATGGTTATATTAGCGAAGATACTTACCCGGATTTGATCGATTACCCAGAGGGTAAAACAACCGGCCTGGTGTCTGTACTGCAAACAGCCGAACCTGAATACGAATGGACTGTCACTGACTTTGAACGCCCGGCAAAAGAAAACCTCGTAATATATGAGCTGCTTATGAGGGACTTCCTTGCCACCCATCACTACCTCACCCTTATAGATACCCTCGACTACCTGCAAAACCTTGGTATCAATGCAATAGAACTTATGCCGGTTAACGAGTTTGACGGTAACCTGAGCTGGGGTTATAACCCGGCTTATTACCTTGCACCCGATAAATATTATGGTACCAAAAACGACCTTAAGGCATTGATCGATTCATGCCACAGGCGAGGTATAGCCGTAATCCTGGATGTGGTACTCAACCACTCAACGGGTGCATCACCACTGGCAGCACTCTACTGGGATAAGAACACGAATAATGTAACAGCGGAGAATCCCTGGTACAATGTTACGGCAACACATGACTTTAACGTGTTCCACGACTTTAACCATGAAAGTGAATATACACGTGCATTCTCAAAAAGGGTGATGAGCCACTGGATTGAAGAATATAAGGTTGATGGCTATCGCTTCGACCTCTCAAAAGGATTTACACAGAATAATACCCTTGGCAGCGTATCGGCATGGAATGCCTACGATGCCTCAAGGGTTGCTATATGGAAGATGTATGCCGATCATATATGGTCAGTCGATCCGGATTTCTACGTGATACTTGAACACTTTGCGGATAATCCCGAAGAGAAAGAACTGGCTGAATACGGGATGATGCCCTGGGGTAATATGAATGGAAGATATACAGAGCTGTCAATGGGATTTCCTGCATACCTCGACTGGGGATCATACATTGCAAGGGATTGGAGTGTTCCTCACCTTGTTACATACATGGAAAGCCATGATGAGGAACGAATGATGTATAAGAATCTTACATGGGGTAATTCATCCGGAAATTATAATGTACAGAATCCGGTAACAGCCTTTGACAGGGTGATTCTGGCAGCCACTTTCTTCTTTACCGTCCCTGGTCCTAAAATGTTATGGCAGTTTGGTGAACTGGGCTATGACTATTCGATAGACTATAACGGGCGGACAGGAGAGAAACCTGTTAAATGGGATTATTTCAATGATCCTGACAGGAACAGGGTGTACCGGGCTTTTGCTGCACTTATAAGTCTCAGGATTGAATATCCTGCCTTTTCCTCTTCCGATTTTGAGATTGTTGATGAAGGAATGAAGAAAAGGATAAAGATAAGCCATGAATCAATGAATGTTATCGTGCTGGGTAATTTTGATGTCAGCTCCGGCCTGGTCGGAGGCGACTTCCATAATACAGGCTGGTGGTATGAATATTTCACTGGCGATTCCATTAATGTTACTGACACGGGAGAAATAATAGAACTGGGGGCCGGCGAATACCGTATCTATACTTCTGAACGGCTTGCTGTTCCTGACATACCCCTTACAGTGGAGGATGTATATGATAAGAATTACGATCGGTGGTTCACCATATACCCAAATCCTGTTGATGATATGCTGTTTATCGATCTTAATGAGGATTATTACGGCAGGACCGTTGATATTAACATACTTGATATCTCAGGCAGGACGGTGTATTCAGCTGCAGGCTTCAGTGATTCATCCTTTGACATAAACACATTGCCCCGGGGCATGTATTTCATCCGCCTGACCACCTCCGGACGCACCGCCACTCAGCGCTTTATTAAAAGATAAGATGTATTGTCATCCTGAGCAACGCGAAGGAGGACCCCTGCCCCCTGCCATACCCGCGGAGCGGGTAAATATAAATAGCCCCGGTCCCACCCGGAGATAAAGATGCAATCACCCACACACCACCCCCGTGAGGGGGTGAATAAAATAGGCGCAAAGCCTTGATCCTCTAAATTATAAACCTTATAAACTTCATCAACCCTATCAACTATTTCATCCTCCTCATCACCTTGCTACCAGCACCACATACCCCCATCCATCAAGCATAAAAGCCTTTTCACCGTCTATGCTTACAATGTCCCCGCTGAAATAATCCACATAATCACCCGTAACATCAGAGCTTACTACAAACTCAGCAGGCTCATCATCAAAATTGATTATGCTTACCACGCGGTTATCATCTTTGGTCCTTGAATAGATATATACGTCCTCGTCTCCCGTAACACCTGCAGTGGTGAAGTCACCCTCTTCTTTACCGAAATACAGTGCAGGGTTTTCCTCCTTCAGCGTATTGAGTGATGTATAAAATTCACGCAGGTCTGACTCATTCCACTCTATAGGATCCCTCTCAAAAAATTCAAGTCTTTTGTTAAGGCCCGTTTCCTGACCGTTGTATATCAGGGGCACCCCGGGTATGGTGTAAATAAATACGGCAAAAGCCCTTTGTGCCTCACCCAATCGTTCCTCTATGGTGCCGGCCCATGAATTCTCGTCGTGGTTGGTAAGGAACCTGAGCCTGCCGGCATGCGCGGGGAACCTATCCTTGTCTCTCATAAGTGATTCATTAAGTACTGTAGCTTCAGCCTCACCCTGTGCTACCTGGTTCATCAGGTGATGCAGCTCCCATGAATAGTTAATATCATAACCGTTATTAAAAAATTCCGCCCTGTCCTCGTTCTCGGCGAGCATCAGCACGGGTTTTACCTTATCCATTTCAAGGCGCGCCTCCAGCCAGAATTCGGCAGGTGTCACATGCGGGTGATCAACCCTGAAACCATCAACGTCAATATCCCTTACCCAGTAAAGAAGGGCTTCCATCATATATTCCTGCAGTCCCGTACTGCTCCAGTCAAACTGTATCACATCAGTCCAGTCATAGGGGGAAACAAAGTTACCCGACGAATCTTGTGCATACCAGTCGGGATGTTCCTCTGCCAGGGCATTATCCCAGGACGAATGGTTAGGAACCCAGTCCATCATTACATGCATCCCCGCATCATGTATCTTGTTGACCAGCGATTTAAAATCTTCTATAGTACCGAATTCCGGGTTCACATCCCTGAAATCCTTTATCGAATAGTATGATCCCAGGGGGCCCTTGCGGTTAACCTCACCAATTGGGTGTATGGGCATAAACCAGATAACATCAACACCCAACTCTGCCAGGTCATCAACCCTGCCTTCAACAGCATTGAAAGTGCCCTCATCAGTGAACTGCCTTACGTTAAGTTCATAAAGCACGGCATCATGGCTCCATTCAGGGGCTTCATAGCTGAGCTCACCACCGGAGTGCTTCTCCTTTTCATTGCCACCCTTGCATGATAACATAAACAAACCGAGGATAATTGCAAAAATTGTCAATAACGATACTTGCTTTTTCATGGTCATATTATTTATATTTTAAAAATTCCCCTGTCACCCTTTTTTATACTCTTTTCCTCGCCACTTACGTTGATATTTATTTCTTTATCCGACAGGTTCTCTACCTCCGCCCTGCCCTTGCTGATGCTTATTTTAAGCAAATTATTCCTGAACCTGATCATAAATGAATACATCTCCCATGCATCCGGAATAAGCGGGTTAATAAACAATTTCTGCTGCCTTACCTTAAGCCCTGCAAACCCTTCAACGATAGAAAGCCAGGTGCCTGCCATTGAGGTAATGTGCAAACCTTCCTTAACTTCCTTGTTGATATCATCTATATCAAGCCTGGCCGTCCTGAGGTATAATTCATAGGCCCTGTCAATCCTGCCAATACGGCTGGCTATTATTGAATAGATGCTGGGTGAGAGTGAAGACTCATGCACGGTGCGTGGCTCATAAAAATCGTAATTCCTTCTTATCGTTTCAGTATCATATTCCTCATCAAAGAAATATAATCCCTGAAGGACGTCAGCCTGTTTGATAAAACATGAACGAAGTATCCTGTCCCATGACCAGTGCTGGTTTATTGGCCTTTCCGATGGGTTAATGTCCGATGCCGTCTGCTGTAACTTGTCAAGATAACCCTCCTGCTGAAGGAAAATATCCCTTTCATCATCATAAGGGAAAAACATGTTCTTGATTATTTCACTCCATTCAGCCGTCTCCATCGTTTCATCAAAACGGGTACGCTCCACCAGGTCCCTGTATTTGGCCGGTGCGGATGACTTCACTTCAGCAATGCAATCCATGGTGTACTGTATTGTCCAGCGGGCAATCTTATTGGTATACCAGTTGTTGTTTACGTTATTCTCATATTCATTGGGACCGGTTACACCCAGTATTACATATTTCTGCTTGGGCTCTGAATAATTTACTCGCTGGCGCCAGAAGCGGGAAAGGGCAATCAGCACTTCAAGACCGTAATCTTCGAGGTAACTGCTGTCTCCGGTATGCTCTATGTAATTATATATAGCATAGGCAATGGCTCCGTTCCTGTGTATCTCCTCAAAAGTGATTTCCCATTCGTTATGGCATTCCTCACCATTGATGGTTACCATGGGATAAAGGGCGGCACCATTATGAAACCCCAGCTTTTCAGCATTCTCAATGGCCTTGCCCAGGTGCCTGTAACGGTATAGCAAAAGATTTCTGGCAACATGTAAGTCGGATGTCATAAGGTAAAAGGGAAAGGCAAAAGCCTCGGTATCCCAATAGGTGGATCCTCCGTATTTTTCGCCTGTAAATCCTTTAGGCCCTATGTTCAGCCTCTTGTCATCTCCCGTGTAAGTCTGGTAGAGATGGAATATATTGAACCTGATACCCTGCTGTGCTGCCGGGTCACCTTCAATTACTATATCACTCTCATCCCACTTCTTCTGCCAGGCCTCCCTGTGAGCATCCAGCAGATTATCATATCCTTTTGCAGCCGCTGTTCTCACGTTGATAATCGCCAGCTGGCTGATCTCGCTTACAGAGTTATTTTCGGAGCTCAATATGGCGGCATACTTATAGACCGTGTATTCCTCACCTGCACCGGCTTCAACCTCAAAGCTGTGACCGGCATATTTTTCCCTGCTCTGCAACGAGGGAGTAGTGCATATCTCCTTTTTACCCCTGTATAAAGCATAATCTGTGGCAAAAGCAACGGTGAAATTGGTTTTGCGGGTGGTCGTTACAAGCAGTGCGCTGCCATCATCCGTGGAGCGGTCCGTTTCATTCCAGAATACCTCATCGTAGTTTGCATCCTCATTAACAACATTGCCGTCAATATAAGGAGTAAATCCCAGCCTGCCACCCTTCTCAGGCAGCCTGACCGAATACCTTATAGCACCCAGCTCATGGTTATCAAGGCTCAGGAACCTGCTGGCACTTACCTCGGCCACCATGCCACTCTTCATCCTTACCCTGAAATTTCTTGAAAGGATACCTTCCTTCATATTTAGCTCCCTGCGAAAAGATAGTATCTCGCATTTTGCCAGGTCAAGCTCTTCATCATCAATGCTGACATCAATACCTGTCCAGTTGGGCGAATTGAGTACCTTGGCAAAATATTCGGGGTAACCGTTCTTCCACCAGCCAACGCGGGTCTTGTCAGGATAATAAATACCTGCAATATAGCTGCCGGGCAAACTGTCACCACTGTACCTTTCCTCGAAATTTGCCCTCTGACCCATGTGGCCGTTGCCAATAGAGAATATACTTTCTGAGGCACGATTGTTTGCAGGATTAAAACCTTCCTCGATTATTTTCCACTCCTCAATTTTATAGTTGCGATCCATAAATTAACTTCTTCCTTTAATAATTATTTTTTAAACGATCATTGCTGACTTTTCTGCTTATGCTTAACAATGTCTGTTGTGTCCTGTACAAATAAAATCAGAACAGCTGCTATAAATAGTGAACAACCACCCGTCAGCAATGCGAATATGGCTTCTCCATTGAACAGGCTTTTTACCATGAAACCCAGTATAGTAGCTGCCAGTATCTGCGGTATGACAATGAAGAAATTAAATATGCCCATATACACACCCATCTTATTGGTGGGTAATGAACCGGTGAGGATGGCATAAGGCATGGCCAGTATGCTGGCCCATGCAAGTCCTATACCAAGCATCGAAAATATTAGGTGCTGCGGATTGCCTATGATAAATATCGATGCCAATCCCAGTCCGCCCGCTATCAGCGATATTGAATGGGTGACCTTGCGGTTGAAAATCTTTGCCAGGAAGGGAAGGAGTAACAAACCGAAAACAGCAGCAAAAAGATTATACCAGCCAAACATCCCGCTCACCAGGTTTGCCCCTTCATTGTATAATTCAGATGTGGTGTCAGAGGTGCCGTATATACGTGATGTAACAGCTGCAGTAGTGTATATCCATAAGGAGAACAGGGCAAACCATGAGAAAAACTGGACAACGGCCAGCTGACCCATTGTTTTGGGCATCCTGTAAAGATCGGTGATAATACTGACAAGACCGGAACCTTCTTTGCCATAATTAATGAGCAGGGCGCTCAGGAGCTGTAGTATGCCAAAAACTGCTAAACCTCCGGCAAGGATGTATAATTCTTTCTCAAGATGAAAATATATAATCGGCAATGCAAGTATTATACCTGTCACTGTCCAGGCAATACCTCTCCTCATATATTTTGAACCGGCTTCAACACCTTCCTTGTCATCAGGCCTGTCAGGTTTTTCTATGCGCTCAAAGCTGGCAAGCTCCTCGGGCGAATATTCTTTTGTCGAAAAGACTGTGTATACAACGGCAAGCAGGAAAACTATACCCCCCAGGTAAAATGAATATTTTACCGTATCGGGTATTTGTCCTGCCGGGGCAGTGTTGGAAATATTAAACCAGTTGGAGAGAATGTATGGTAGCCAGGAGGCAATAAAAGCGCCGATGCCGATAAAGAAACTCTGCATAGTGAAACCAAGCGTTCGCTGGCGGTCGGGGAGCATGTCACCAACAAAAGCCCTGAATGGTTCCATGGAGATGTTTATTGATGCATCCATTATCCATAACATGCCTACTGCCATCCACAGTGCAGGGGAGTTGGGCATCAGGATCAAAGCAATGGACGCCAGTATGGCCCCGGTAAGGAAATAAGGACGGCGACGCCCTAAGCGACCCCAGGTCTTGTCACTCATATGACCAATAATGGGCTGGACAATCAACCCTGTGACGGGAGCAGCAATCCATAAAATGGGGATAGTCTCAATATCAGCACCAAGAGTCTGGAAGATGCGGCTGACATTGCCGTTCTGAAGAGCAAAACCAAATTGTATGCCCAGAAAACCAAAACTCATGTTCCATATCTGCCAGAAACTGAGCTTCGGCTTCATCTTTATCTTTTCACTCATTTATCGTTTTTTTCTTGTTCCTCACACCTGTATATATCAAAAATACATAAAAAAAATATAGCATATCATATTTAAAATCAGGGTAATAACATATTATATATCATGTTTTCTCCCGCACTTATGTTTCAAACGTTTTCGGTTAAGTAATTTTTTTTCGGGGAACATATATATTTATAATCAATCTAAATAATATGCCTCCTGCGATTATCCGGGTTTCATCCAATTGTTATATTTAAGTATCTTGTATCATTATTAACGTTGATGACTCATGAATAAGAAATACATACTTGCCCTCGACCAGGGTACTACCAGTTCACGTGCAATATTGTTTGATGAGAAGGGGCAGATGGTGAGCCAGGCGAAGAAGGAATTCAGGCAGATATATCCTGAACCCGGCTGGGTGGAACATGATCCCCTGGAGATCTGGTCAAGCCAGTTGTCGGTTATCTCTGAAGTTACTGCCAGGGCTGGCATACAGGGGAGGGATATACTGGCACTGGGTATTACCAACCAGCGTGAAACGACTGTCATATGGGACAGGTATACAGGTAAGCCGGTATATAATGCACTTGTATGGCAGGACAGGCGCACGGCCGGACTGTGTGACAAACTTATCGGGGATGGACTGGAAGGAATGATACAGGGCCGTACGGGCCTGGTGCCTGATGCTTATTTCTCGGCCACCAAGATCAAATGGATACTTGATAATGTTCCCGGGCTCAAACAGAAAGCCAACAATGGTGATCTGTGCTTTGGAACAGTCGACAGCTGGCTGTTATGGAAACTTACCGGTGGCCCCGGCAAAGGTGTTCATGCCACAGATGTGTCAAATGCAGGCCGTACAATGCTTTTTAATATAAAAACACTGGAATGGGACAGCGAATTGCTGAAATTATTCCATATACCCGAAAAGATCCTGCCCGCAGTAAGGACATGCTCTGAAATATATGGGATGACCGACAGCACCGTCACAGGATTTTCTGTGCCGGTGGCTGCTATGGCGGGTGATCAGCAGGCATCACTGTTCGGGCAGCTATGTCTCGACGAAGGGATGGTCAAGAACACTTACGGGACGGGTTGTTTTATGATACTGAACACCGGTAACAGCCCGGTAATGTCATCTAATAAGCTTCTTACAACAATAGCATGGCAAATAAAGGACGATCTTGTATACGGTCTCGAAGGATCGGTATTTATCGCAGGTGCAGCCGTGCAGTGGCTAAGGGATGGGCTCGGGATAATCAAAGATGCCCCTTCCAGTGAAGCCCTGGCTCTGGCAGTTGAAGATAACGGCGGAGTGTATTTCGTTCCTGCACTGTCAGGACTGGGAGCACCATGGTGGGATCCCTATGCACGTGGTACCATAACTGGTATAACCCGGGGCACAAC
>Ga0272441_10006380_pt1 | contig 19813 bp, 10 predicted proteins | sample SSMProp6N_FD_193582 | JGI IMG/M metagenome (GOLD analysis project Ga0272441, IMG submission 193582) | Marine sediment archaeal communities from Little Sippewissett salt marsh, Falmouth, MA, United States - SSM-Prop-6N | ecosystem: Environmental > Aquatic > Marine > Wetlands > Sediment ... | reverse complement strand
AGATGAACGAGTTTTTCCACGTTGTCATCCCCGTCCAGAACCTGGGGATTGAACTTCATGTTCAGCAGTGTGCCTCCCGTGCGGGCATGGTCGATTCTGGCGGCGGATTTGATCACGGCGGTCGGGCCGTGACGGTCCCGACCCTGACTCGGGGAAATGCCTTCGGAGACTGTTTCGCCGGCCTTGCGACCGTTGGGCAGCGCCCCGACGACCTGACCAAAATAGATGTGTACGGTTGTGGGTAAGAGATTGACGCGATATTTGCCGCCTTTGGTGTTCGGCCGACCGTTGAGCAGGCCGTAGTACGTCTCGAAGACCTCCTCTGCGATGGCGTCGGCGTAATCATCATCGTTGCCATAGGTGGGCGAATGTTCGAGCAACGTGTGCTGCAGGGTTTCATAGCCATCGAAATTGGACTGCATCGCCGCCAGTAATTCGTCCATCGACACGTCACACTGGTCGAAAACGTGGTACTTGATCGCCGCCAGAGAATCCGTCACCGTGCCGATGCCGACACCCTGGATATAGGTCGGATTGTAACGTGAACCGCCGTTATGGTAATCGATCCCCCGGGCGATGCAATCATCCATCAAGAGAGACATGAACGGAGCGGGCATGAAGTTCGCATAAAGACGTTCGATGACGTTATTGCCCTGGATTTTCAGGTTGATGAAGTATTCCAATTGTCTGCTGTAGGCGGCCGTGAATTGCCGACAGGATGTGAACTCGCGAGGATCGCCCGTCTGAGGGCCGATCTGCTCACCCGACTGAGGATCGACGCCGTTGAAGCAAGTCAGTTCCACGATTTTGGGCCAATTGATATATCCGGTGAGGGTACAGCTTTCTTTGCCGAAGGCGCTGATCGTCACACAGCCACTCGGACCTCCGCTGCGAGCGTCACGGACGTTCTTGCCGTCCTGGAGCATCTCTTTGATGATGACGTCGGTATTGAAGACCGATGGCTGGCCGAATCCGGTACGGATAACCTTGCAGGCGCGCCTCAGGAAGCGGTCCGGATTCTTTTTACTCACCTGGACGCAGGCGCTGGGCTGGATGAGACGCATTTCTTCGACGACATCCAGCATCATATAGGAGACTTCATTGACGCCGTTGGTGCCGTCAGAGGGTTTTAAACCGCCTATATTAATCAGGGCGAAATCGGTGTAAGTGCCGCTTTGCTCCTCGGTGATGCCCACCTTGGGTGGAGCCGGTTGATTGTTAAACTTGATCCAGAAGCACTGGAGCAACTCTTTCGCCTGCTCGGTATTCAGTGTGCGTTCCTGTAATCCCTTTTCATAGAAGGGCAGCAAATGCTGGTCGAGCCGGCCGGGATTGAACGAGTCCCATGTATTCAATTCCGTGATGACGGACAAATGCACGAACCAGTACGACTGAAGCGCCTCCCGGAAATTGCGCGGGGCATGAGCGGGCACGTGGGTGCAGACTTCAGCGATGTGCTCAAGTTCTTTGCGGCGAACGGGATCGGTTTGCCGGTGAGCGATCTGCATCGCTTGATCCCCGTAACGCCGGGCGAAAATCATCACGGCCTCGGTGCAGATATCCATCGCCTGATATTCCTGATCCTTCTCGTAGGCACACGGATCATGAAGGAAGTCGAGTTTCTTGCGGTTCTCTTCGATCTCCCGTCTAAAGTCCAACATCCCCTTACGGTAGATCTTGTCATCGAGGATGGCGTGGCCGGGCGCCCGCTGTTCCATGAATTCCGTGAACACGCCGGCATTGAATGCCTGATGCCATTCCGGAGTCATCGCTCCGAAGACTTTTTCCCGCATCGTTTTGCCTGTCCAGAAAGGAATGATCTTCTGTGCAAAGGTTTCTCTAACGTCATCCGTCACGATAAAGGGCGTTCTTTCCCGGCTGTTCAAGATACGCAGGTCGTCCAGCGTGTGACAGCACAGTTCGGGATACGTCGGCGTGGCTTTCGGTGCGGGGCCTCGTTCGCCGACAATCAACTCGCCGTCGTTGATGCAAATGGTCCTGTGCTCCATCAGGTATTTGAATGATAAGGCACGGCAAACCGGGGCAGAAAACCGCCAGGGAACGTCACTTTTGTAGAACTCGGTAATGAGTTCCGCTCTTTCCGTTGAGATATAGGGTTTGGTTCCCACGCTTTGTTCGCGAAGTTTTGCTACTCGCTCGTTCATCATACTAACCGCCTATTCTAACTTCAAAACCGTGGTCTTTAAAAATGTCTGCAATTCCCTCCATTTTTTTATCGGAGGGTCTATCCATTTGTATCAGCTCGTATTCGGACGACAGCCGGGCCGATTTTTCGATTCCACCGGGATTGTATGGAAGAATCCCGATGTGTGCAACGCCGCCCAACGATAGAGCAAAATCCGCCGTCCTGCGCATATTGTCTATGTCGTCGTTATAACCGGGGACGACCGGAATCCTGATGACGATGGTTTTACCTGCTTTGGATAACTTGTTGATATTATCTAATATTCGTTCGTTGTCAACGCCCGTCAAACGCTCATGTTCGGCTGGGTCCATATGCTTGATATCGCAGAGGAAAAGATCGGTCAGGGCGGCTACCTTTCGGATAATCTCAGGCGTTGCGTAACAGGTGGTATCCACCGCTGTATGAATGTCCTGTGTCCGGCATCGATTCAGCAAGGCAAGGAGGAAGTCCGGCTGCATGAGCGGTTCGCCTCCGGAAAATGTGACGCCGCCGCCGGACTCATCATAAAAAATGATGTCCTTTTCAATCTCCTGCATGACCTGATCGATCGTCATCTCTTGCCCGATGATCTCTCTTGCCTCGTTCAGACAAGCCTTTACGCATTCACCGCAGACCTTGCATTTATCTGCATCGGTCACAATTCCATTGTCAGATAATGTAATGGCTTGTTCTTCGCATACCTCTACACACCGACCGCACCTCACGCACCGGCTCCGACGAAAACCGGGCTCCGGAGCCCGTCGCCAGCTTTCCGGATTGTGACACCAGCGGCATTGTAAAGGGCACCCCTTGAAAAAGACCGTCGTCCGGATACCGGGGCCATCGTGTATGGCATATTTCTTGATATCGAATACGTATCCCGTCGAGATCGTTTTGCCGTTCATATCGTCTTGCATCAAGTCAATCACAATATCATATCGTACCACATCACGCGGGTGAAGACAATCACTTTGGCCGGCTTGGACACGATCTTGATACGTCCGGGGACAGATGGAGCCCAGATGCTTTTCCCATATTTGGGAAGGTTGATGAAAATCGACTCTAAAGACATTATTGGGGCTTAAAATCGTGTTGGAAATATGGTATGCTGATGGAAAGGAGATTTTGAACTATGGTAAATCTGCTGTTGAGACGAAGATGGATAATCGCTTGCGTTTTTGTGTTTTGTATGTCGGGTGTTGTATCGACTCTGGAACCGGCATGGGGCCGGTCGAACGGCGCGGAAGAGGAAAGGGCGGCGCTGAAGGCGGCGATTGAAGACCTGATCGACACGTTCCGGGAGCGATACCCGAATGGCGGGGAATATCTGACGAAGCTGCGAGGCATAAGAAGAGACGATGACAGCGGCTTTCGGAAGCTTCAGCGAGAAGCGCTCATTGCCAATCCTCTGGTCAGCGGCCAACCGATTCTCTTTGTGCTTCGACGTCAGTATAAGAGCGACCATCATAATACCGCCACGATGTTTGTGACGGGAGAGATCAATACGGGCAACTTCGTGGGCGGTGGGGCCATGAAAACAGTGGATTTCTCCAAAGGCGGACCGACGAAGACGTTGATCGAAACCGCCGAAGGGCTTATCCGCGATCCGGAGGTTTATTTCGACGGGAGTAAGATCGTCTTTTCAATGCGAAAGAATATCGAGGACGATTATCATATTTATGAAATTCATGCCGATGGTACGAACCTCAGGCAATTAACGGGTGCGCCAGGTGTGGCGGATTTCGATCCGCTCTATCTGCCGGATGATGGCATTGTCTTTTCCTCCACACGCGAGCCGAAATACTGCATGTGCAATCGGCACATTATGGGCAACCTCTTTCGGATGGATGCCGACGGGGCTAATATCCACCAGATCGGCAAAAGCACGCTCCACGAAGGTCACAGCACGCTGATGCCGGACGGGCGAATTCTTTATGACCGCTGGGAGTATGTCGATCGCAACTTCGGCGATGCCCAGGGGCTTTGGACGGTCAATCCGGATGGAACCAATCACGCCGTCTATTGGGGGAACAATACGTGGTCGCCCGGCGGGGCGATCGACGCCCGCCCCATCCCCGGCTCGGAAAGAGTCCTGTGCATCCTGGGTTCCTGTCACGATCGTCCCTGGGGAGCGCTGGCGATTCTCGATCGACGATTGGGTATCGACGGCCGGGAGCCGATTCTTCGGACGTGGGATCGAGAGGCGATTGACCTGGCTAAGGAAATCGGTCCGAAGCCGGATGTGTATGGATTCGATCGTTTTAAGAAGGCCAATCCGAAATACGAAGACCCATATCCGTTGAATGATACATATTTTCTCTGCTCACGAATGACCGGCAAGGGCGAGCAAATGGGGATTTATTTGTTGGATATCTTCGGTAACGAGATTCTATTGCACGTGGAAGAACCCGGGTGTTTCGATCCGATGCCGTTGGGACCCCGGCCGCGGCCGATGGTTGTTCCGCCCCGAAGAGACTTCGAGAATGGAAAAGGCTATTTCTACGTCGTGAACGTCTATCAGGGCACGCATATGAAGGGCGTCGGACCGGGCACCATCAAGTATCTCCGCGTCGTCGAATCCCCGGAGAAGCGATTCTGGACCCATCCGTCCTGGGGCGGGCAGGGTGTGCATTGTCCGGCGCTCAACTGGCACAGCTTCGAGAACAAGCGCATTCTCGGCACGGTCCCTGTGGCGGAAGACGGCTCTGCCTATTTCGAGGTGCCGTCTGACCGGTTCGTTTTTTTTCAGCTTCTCGATGAAAACAAGATGATGGTCCAGTCCATGCGAAGCGGAACGATCATTCAATCCGGGGAGACGACGGGCTGTATGGGATGTCATGAGAACCGCCGAACATCACCGCAACAAGCGGGTGAGAAGATCTCGCGGGCCTTGAAATACCCACCGAGCCGGCTCAAGGGTTGGTTGGGGAAACGACGGTTATTCAGCTATGCCCGTGAGGTGCAGCCCGTTTTCGATAGACACTGTGTTTCATGCCACGACTACGGCCAAGAGGCCGGCGAGAAGCTTGTGCTTGCCGGAGATCGTACGGTGACGTTCAATACGTCCTACAATGAATTATGGCGAAAAAAATATGTCGGCGCCATTGGCGCCGGGCCGTCGGATATTCAGCAGCCCTATTCATGGGGATCCCATGCAAGCAAGCTGGTCGAAGAGCTTCGCAGGGGGCACCATGACGTGGAGCTTAATGAAGAAGAGCTTGGCCGGATCGTTACCTGGATCGATCTCAATGCCCCCTATTATCCTCGCTATGACTGCGCGTATCCGGCGAATCTTACAGGCCGATGCCCACTGGACGATAAGCAGATTAAGCGTCTCACCGAGCTAACGGGCGTCCCTTTTGCGAAACTGGCCATTCATAACAAGAATGCGGGTCCTCAGATCAGTTTTGATCGCCCGCGTCTGAGCCCATGCCTGTCCACATTTGAGGACAAGACGGACCCGCATTATATTGAGGCGCTGGAAATCATCAAGGCAGGTAAGCGTATGTTGGCGCAGCGTCCGCGCGCGGATATGCCGGGTTTCGAGGCATGTGCCGTCGACCGGCAGCGTCAGCATAAGTACGCCATGCGCAAAGAGATAGAAATGAGCAGCCGGCAGGCCATTCGAGAAGACAAGAAGGTTTATGACATTGATTTAAGGTGACGGAGGCCAAGCCTCTATATGCGCCAGTGTTTGAAAAGGTCTGAGGAGGGTAGATTAACACGGAATTCACGCAAACTTCATCCTCTCCTAATCAATGAATGACACATTTTACCATTGTTTGAATCAGGGATTTCCCTTGACCATGAAGGGTGAATCTGGTAAAAATGTGGTTATTGAGGTTTTTTCCTGTTATAAGTGTTCCTTGCCCAAGTTAATGTTCAGCGTTGAACTTTGTGAGGTAAAGGTGTTTTAGAATCCAAACCTTAATTCATTGTCCAGTCGTTTTTTGAAAGGAGGAATGTCATGTGTAAGAAGTTGGTTTATTCGTTCGTGTTCGTCTTAGCGTTGAGTGTCGTCGGAGGAGTCTGGGCGGGTGTTTCAAAGCCGGATCCGTCGGATGGGGCTGTGATTGAGGATACGTGGGCGAACCTGGCCTGGCAGGCGGGTTCCAATGCGGCTTCGTTCGATGTATATTTCGGCGACGATTACGCGAGTGTCAAGGCGGGAACCGGCGATACGTTCCGGGGCACCCAGACGGCTGTGTACTTTGTTGTCGGTTTTCCCGGATTCCCCTACCCGGAAGGCCTTGTGCCGGGAACGACATATTACTGGCGGATTGATGAGCATCAGAACGATGGTACAGTGCACAAAGGCGCGCTCTGGAGTTTTCTGATTGCTCCTAAAACTGCCCGGGATCCCAGCCCGGCTGATGCCGCCGAGTTTGTCGATCCGAATAGCGCGGTTCTCAGTTGGACGCCGGGTTTCGGAGCTAAATTGCATACGATCTATTTCGGCGACGATTACGATACGGTGAACAATGCGACTGGGGGAATCCCCCAGGGAACCGCGCTCTATGATCCCGGTCAACTGGACGTGGGGAAGGTCTATTTCTGGCGGGTTGATGAATTTGATGCGGTGGAAACCCATAAAGGGGATATCTGGTCTTTTACAACTCCGGGTGCCGTCGGAAATCCACAACCCGCAAACGGGGGAATGGATATCGAGATGAACAGGGATCTGGCTTGGAAGCCCGCTGATAGCGCCGCTTCTCACCAGCTTTATTTCGGGACAGACAGAGCCGCCGTGCTCAATGCTGATGCGGGTTCGCCCGAGTACGTAGGTTCCGTAGCACTGGGCGACGAAAGTTATGATCCTGGTCTTCTCGATCCGGGCACCGTGTACTCGTGGCGTGTGGATGAAGTCGATGGCCAGGGGAATGTAACGAGAGGTCCTCTCTGGAACTTCACAACAGGCGATTTCCTCCTTGTTGAGGGCTTTGAGAGCTATAGCGATGACGATACGGCCGGCCAAGCCATCTGGCAACACTGGATCGATGGTTTTGGCGTTGCCGAGAATGGCGCCCAGGTCGGTTATTTACTGCCCCCCTATGCCGAGCAGAAAGTCGTACGTAGCGGTGTGCAATCGATGCCGCTGCAATATGAGAACGTGGATGGTATAAAATATTCTGAGGCAGAGCTAACGTTGGCCGATCTGCATGACTGGACGGTGAAAGATGTGAACACATTGACGATTTCGTTTTGGGGTAAGATGACTAACGCCGCTGAGCCGATGTACGTTACTCTAAACGGTCGTTCTCCGATCTATCGCGAGAATCCGAATGCATCCCAGATACCCGTTTGGTCGGTCTGGGATATCGATCTTCAGTTGTTTGCCGACCAGGGTGTGGACCTAACGAACGTCAACAAAATTGGCATTGGCTTCGGTGATAAGAGTGGCGCGGGAAGCGGCGGCTCAGGTACAGTATTTTTCGATGACATTCGTTTGGGAGTGGCTGCACATCCCGTCACAATACGATCTCTGCCGTTCGAAGAAGATTTCGAAGGTGTGGAATTGGGTGAGAGCCTGGAAGAAAGTGCAGGCACACCTGGGGTCTGGACGGACACGCCCCCGGAAGGCTGGTCGATTGACGAAAGTGGCATTCCCGGGATCGGTGATCCTACGACTGATGGTATGTCCGACTGGGCCGGCTGGGCCTTTACGGATAAGGAGTGGTGGACCAGTGTCGCAGGCGATCAGAGGCGTTCGGAATTCACGTTGGGCCAGGGAACTGTGGCGGTGGCCGATCCGGATGAGTGGGATGATCGGGATCGTATCGCAGATCCTATTGCTGATGATCCTTATGATACGTGGCTCAGCACACCGCCGATCGATATATCGGGTGCTCAGCCTGGTTCGGTGAAACTCACGTTCGATTCGAGCTGGAGGCCGGAGTATGACGGCAACTATCACCAGACGGCCAACATAACCGCTTTCTTCAATGACCGGGATCCTGTCGAGATACTCCTGTGGGAGTCGGACGCAGCCAGCCCGAATTTCAAGGACGACAATTCCACCAACGAGACGATCACCGTCGATGTGAATAATCCTGCGGGAGCGACAAGTGTGATCCTGACGTTCGGATTGTACGATGCCGGAAATGACTGGTGGTGGGCGATTGACAACCTGAAAGTGACCAGTACACCATAGTAAGAAACCCGCGATTTCCAATCAACGGGCCTGATAAGGATTCTTACCGGCATGGAGATTGGATCAACGGAACGGATAAATGGTGCTCAGAGACAAGGACTCTGGGCACCATCTTTTTTTGACAAGAGGCCGGTATGAAGATAACATTGATTGGAGGAAGATGGATTGGAATGGTTCGGAAAGGAGCTTTGCTATGTTGAGACGCGAATTTTTAAGGGCCGCCGGGGTAACCGGCGCGGCGATGGCGTTTGGCATGACCGCCAGGGCTAATCAACTTCATCCTGAGATTGATCGTACTCTTATCAGTCGATATTTACGTCGATTAATACCGAGTCGCGAGCAGGTGGATAACTTTCTTCGCGGCCGCCAGGGGCCGGAAAAACTCAGTCGAAATCAAGGTTGGCTGTTTGATGGTGAATTAGGATGGATTCTATGTGATTCGGTCCGACCGAGAAGCGTTGACGGTTCCAGGGGATTTTACAGATATCAAACCGACGGGGCTCGCAAAGTGATCCATTTCCCCGATAAACCGTGCCGGATCCACACGTACGGCAACAGCTTTACCCATTGCGATCAAGTCAGCGACGGGGAAACCTGGCAGGAGTATCTGGCGGCGCATCTTCAAGAACCGATTCGCAACTATGGCGTCGGCGGTTACGGCGTTTACCAGGCGTATCGGCGTATGCTCAAGGTCGAAAAGAGCAGCCCCGCGAAGTATATCATCCTGAACATTTGGGATGACGACCACTATCGCAATCTGGACTCGTGGCGCGCCATCCGTTTTGGTCATCGCACGCCGTGCGGCTACACGCTTCCCTTTTTGCGGGTCAACGTACAGGAAAACCGATGCGAACAGTTGGAAAATCTATGTTCGAAACCGGAGGAGGTCTATCGACTGTGTGATGAGGATTATGTTCTTCGAACGTTTGGGGATGATCCCGTGCTGTATGTCGCGTTATGCACACGCGCCGGTGTTAAACCCTCTCGAAAGCTGCTTATGTCTGTCTCAAAGGCATTTGGGATATCGGATGAAACGATCCTGGGGTTGAAGCCGGAAGAGGCCATTAGAAAAACACACACCGAGGCGGCGCTTTTCGCCACCAAGAATATCGTGACGTGGACCGAGCAATTCGTCGAGAAAACCGGCAGGAAATTGATGTTGATTCTTTCATTCGGACGAGGCAATATCGCCAGGGCTTTACAGGGCATGTCTGGTTTCGATCAGACCTTCGTTGATTGGCTCAAAGACAAACCCTACCCTGTTATCGATATGCGTGATTGTTTTAAGGCCGAGTTCGCACAGTTCAATACGGACGTCAACACATATCTCAAACGTTATTACATCGGACACCACAACCCGGCGGGCAACTTCTTCACGGCATGGACCCTTAAGCATCATCTGGTTGAATGGCTCCATCCACGTCCGTCACCCTATTTGTAGAGCTTATTTTGCCTTTACAGATGCTCGGATAAGGGCTCCGTAGATCGCGTCACGGTGCTGCTTATCGTCCATGGCCTCTGGATGCCATTGCACGAACAAGCCGAATCCTCCGTCGGTCCGTTCGAGCGCTTCATTCACACCGTCTTCGCTGTGAGCAATCACCTTCAAACCTTGGCCGATCCTTCGCACGGCCTGATGGTGACTTGAGAGGACGCGCGCTTCATGGGCGCCGAGGATTTGTGACAATAAACTGCCGGGCTCAATCTGAACGTCGTGATATGCACGATGATTGATCTTCGTGCCGACTTCGGATGGAATATCCTGGATCAGGCTCCCTCCGGAAACCACATTCGTAAACTGCATTCCGAGACAAACGCCCAGTAGAGGCTTTTTGTTGGCTAACCACTTCGCGATGAGCTTGCGTTCGAACTCATAGCGCTGCGAGGGTAATACCTTGACCGTTTCGTGCGGTTCCTCCCCATACGCGGCCGGCGGGATGTCATCGCCGCCGACCAGCACCAGGCCGTCCAGTTGTTTAACATAACGTTGTATGATCTGTTCGTCGTCGAGGGTGGGCAGGACGACCGGGATACCGCCGTTTTCCGCGACGGCTCGCGCGTAGTTGAAATGGATTTGTGTACGGGCTGTGCCTTTATCGTCGATTTTATAGACGCTCGTAATGCCAATGAGCGGGGCGGAAGGGCTTTGGCAACCCAATGAAATCAACAGTAAGCCAAGCCAAAGTGTAACACATATTTTCTTCATAAGTATTTCCTCCGATTTCTCTCTTGTTATGATCCTTGACGTTTGTGGTTATGTCCAATAACATAAAACACGTATAGCATCCACATCATCGGACGTGTGAAGTGAATTGTCAAGACTCTAATATACTGGGAAGATGAGGCATGATTAGGCAGAAACTCAGATTCGTTATCTTGTTGTTCTCGATAGCCTGGATACCGGCGACGTCAAGCCGGGGGTGTTTCTCCATCGTGGTGGGCAAGAAGGCCTCGGCCGATGGATATGTCATCGTGGCCCACAACGAGGATGACGGCGCGCCTCAAATCGTGAACCATCACAAGATCGCACGCAAGAAACACGCTCCCGGAGAGATGGCACAACTGCTCAATGGGGGGCAAGTGGAGCAGGCCGAGCAGACCTGGGCGTATATCTGGTCGGAAATGCCGGGGATGCATTTCTCCGACAGCTATATCAACGAATGGGGGGTGAGCGTCACGTCGGACAATTGCCCGTCTCGCGAAAATAGGCCGGACATCACGGATGGGGGCATCGGCTTTAAATTGAGGCGACTGGTAGCTCAGCGGGCAAAGACGGCGCGAGAAGGTGTCCTGTTAGCGGGAACACTGGTTGAACGCTTTGGCTACGTGGATTCCGGCCGGACGTACATTATTTGCGATCCCGACGAAGGATGGCTCTTTTGTGCCGTTAACGGCAAGCACTGGTTAGCCCAGCGGGTGGATGATAACGAAGTGGCCATGGTGGCGAATACCTATACGATACGCCGCGTGGACCTGTCGAATAAGGATAAGTTCCTTTCTTCGGGGAATATCATCGAATACGCCCGATCGAGGGGGTGGTACAATCCCAAGAACGATGGGCCGTTTGACTTTGCCGCTGTCTATGCCAATCCGCAATCGGCCTCACATCCATCGAATCTGAACAGGCAGCGGAGCGGTTTGAATTATCTCTGTGCTGAGCCGATCCCGGTTGGTCGGCCATTGCCCTTTTCGATTGTGCCGCGAAGGAAGACGAACGTGACCATGATCATGCAGATCCTACGCCATAACAATAGGGAGCAAACCATCGTATCTTCATCATCAACAGATCGCGAATCCGAGGGGATTTGCCGTATATGCAGCGGCGCCACGCAAACCAGCTTTGTGGCCCAGTTGCGAAGGAATAGGCCGCTGGATATCGGTATTGTTTACTGGATGTCTCTGGCTCCGCCGCGGATGTCGTTTTATATTCCCTATCACTTCGGCATCTCCGATTTTCCCGCTGGATTCAGTTCAGAATCGGAAAGACCATCGAATTCGTTTTATGACGCCAAAGTCAACGCTCCTTTTAAGAACGATCTGCTCAATGCTTTTTGGACGTTTTCCAATTTCTATCACAAGGTTAACGGCGCGTCGCCGGAGATAATTGCCCGCGTTAGAACGCGAGCCGAGCAAATCGAGAAAAACGCTTATGCGATCCAGAAACCGCTCGAGGATGCCGTTCGTCGGGTATATGCCGAGGATAAGGCGACGGCGATCAAGATGTTAGAGAACTACTCGAAGGGACTGTATCTGTCGTCGCTGGCGGCCATGGAGCAGATAATCCACGAGATGGAAGGTGACTCATGAATGCGAATGAATTAGCTCAAAAGTGTATCATTATCGATACCCACCAGGATGTGCCTCATCGGCTCCAAAAGAAAATGGAGGATATTTCGACCCGAACGCCCAGTGGGGATTTCGATTATCCGAGGGCCAGGGAAGGAGGGCTGGACGCGGTCTTTATGGCGGTTTATGTGCCGCCGGATTATGAGCAAGACGGCGGTGCGTACGCTTTTGCCAACGAAACCATTGATATGGTTGAAGGTTTTGCTCCGCGTTGGCCGGGCAGGTTCGTTCTGGCCAGATCGGTCTCGGATATAAGAGAACAGTTCGGCGCGGGAAAGGTGTCCATTGCGATGGGGATCGAGAATGGCGCCCCGATCGAAGGTGATCTTGCGAATTTGAAGCATTTCTACGATCGCGGCATCCGCTACATCACGCCGGCCCATTCCAAGAGCAATCATATTTGCGATTCTTCATTCGATGCGGAGAGAAGATGGCATGGCTTGAGTCCTTTCGGTAAAGAGGTCGTGCGCGAAATGAATCGCCTGGGGATGATTGTGGATGTCTCACATGTTTCGGATGATACGTTTTATCAGATTATGGATATCTCGGAAGCGCCCGTGGTGGCGACGCACTCGGCCTGCCGGCATTTCACGCCGGGATGCGAGCGGAATATGAGCGACGAGATGATAAAGCTCCTGGCCCGGAAGCGAGGAGTCATTCAGATGAATTTCGGTTCGATGTTCGTGAACGGGCGGGTAAATAAGGAATTTGAAGCGCGGCGGCAATACGTCTTGGAATACGTTGAGACGCATGGCTTAAAAGGAGAGGACAAGCAGAAATTCGGCGATGAATATACGAAAACGCATCCGCTGAGCCGCGCGGATATTTCGGATGTCGTTGCGAATATCGATCATGTCGTCCAATTAGTCGGAATTGAGCATGTGGGATTGGGATCGGATTATGACGGCGTTGGGGATAATTTGCCCGAAGGTTTAGAAGATGTCTCTTGCTACCCGAACTTGATTGCCAAGCTTTTAGATAAGGGATATACGGAAGAAGATATCTGTAAAATCTGTTCAGGCAATTTCTTACGTCTTTGGTCAGAGGTAGAAAAGGCTTCGGAAAGCTCATAACCGGTCCAAGCACGATCAACTCAAGAAATAAGCGAGTGCCAGCAGGGCGTCCGTGGTCAGGATGGTGATGACGTTCGCTTTCAGGGCGGGGATCATTTCGTGCGCGTTGTCGTGATGCTTGAGCGTGATGTGTATCGCTTTCCAGGCAAAAGGCATTGAAAGCAGGGCAATCAGGCTCAAAACCGGCATCGTTTTCGAGATCACACCTCCCACGATACAGGCGTAGGTCATGACCATCAGCCCGGCGTACAATCGGCTGGCTCTCCGCGTCCCCAGGGCAATCACCCAGTGAAAGCGGCCGCCTTTTCGGTCGGCTTCCATATCGGGAAATTCATTCAGAAATAGCAGGTTGGCCGTTAAAATGCCCGGTGCCAGAGAAGCAACCAGTCCTTCCAGACTGTAATGGCCCGTCTGGATAAAATAGGTCCCTAAAACAGGCAATGCTCCCAATCCGAGGCCGGCCCATATTTCCCCAATCAGCCATTTTGTCAGAAAGGACGTGTAGATATAGATCACAATGCCGCCGATTAAAATGAGTGGTAAAAGCCGCCAGCCCGAGAGAAGCGTCAGGCATATGCCAATGGCTAACGCGGCCAGTAAGCACCCGACGCCGAAAAAATACACGCTTTTCGGCTCAAGAAGGCCGTTCGGGAGCAGGCCGCTACCCCCGGAGAAAGGCGTCCGGGTGACGTGTAAATCAATGCCGCTTTTGTAGTCGAAGTAGTCGTTAAGGATATTGACGCTTGCGTGAGCCAGGAGGAGGCCGAGGGTTGTCAAGATAAACCGGAATCCGCCGAAATGACCTTCATTCCAGGCCATAGCCGTACCCAGAAGAACCAGGACGACGGAAAGCAGAAGAAACTGCGGCCGCGTCTCCAAAAACCAGAGTTTCAACTTCATTAGCGCATGGCTCCATCAAAACCGTTTCCGCCATATTATCCGGATTTCCGATGGGCTGTCACACCTTTTTTTCAGCCGTCTAATACTAAAGGCGTAGATTGGCTTTGTTTTGCAAAATAGGTTTCGCAATCCGCATCACACAGAACGCAATACGAATTGGCTTTGTTTTTTCAGATTCAACCGCGGATGAACGCAGATAAACGCAGTTTCTTGGTATTTTTTGATGCGGATTTCGATTGTTTTGTGCATTTTTGTAAAAAATTGTAAATTTTTGTGTATTTTTAGCCACAGATTTCACAGGTTGACACAGAGTTGAGTCACGAAGGCACGAAGACATAAATTGGGTTTGTTTTTCATATTCGTTTACGCAATACGCATCACTCAATACGCAAAACAAATGAAATTGGACATTCGAAATTCATTATTCAATTGTCAATAGTCATTAGTCAATTCATGCCATAGGTATGATAAAGGTATCTATGATTTTCTTCATTCTGTTTTCTGACTTTTGTAATCTACCCTATGTTTAGTTAACTATTATACAATATTTGTCGCTCAAGGTCAAGTATATTTTATATTTCAACTGTCCATTTCCAACAGGAATGCTAAAAAAAAAAGGGCTGGCATTGTCTTAGATTGCCAGCCCCTTAATGCGCCTATACATTTTTCTTCTTTTGTAGGCAGCCTACCTTGCGAGGGCTGCAATCTCCTCTGTGCTGAGTGCCACGTCATAAATACGGACATCATCAATTAAGCCGGGCCAGAATGCAGACGGATCCAAAGCCTCTCCCGCACCGATAGTAAGTCCGCCTTGACAGAACACCCCGCCCACACAATCCGTGTCACTCACAACCTCAACGCCGTCCACATACAGCCCTCTGTGGAGTCCAATACAATCATAAACAAGACCAACATGGTGCCATTGCCCGTCGGTAATAATCGATTGAGACATGAGCGGGGCAAATGGCGGGTGCATCAATCGCGTCATCAATCGGCCCTGGGAGGCATCCGCGCCAAGCCATCTGTGGCAGAAGCCGGTACGATCGCCCTGACATACAATAGACCGGCCGGAATCGCCGCCCTTGATCCAGGCAAACACGCTGAAAGAGCCCTCTGCAGGGTCCAGGATAAAAGGCGTATTGATGTAGTCATTGGTTCCATCAAGCTGCAGCGCTCCACCGTCCTTGCCGCTCGTGGGCTGCCAGACGGGTTCTCCACAAAGGTCGGCGTCGTGGATGCCGGCACTATCGTAGGCAATATCGCCCTGATCTTCGTCCAGCTTCCAGTGCGCGGTCGGACGAGGGCCTTCGCACAAATGCTCAGCCAAGACCTTCAGATCCTCCGCATCTACGAAGCCGTCTCCCCAGGGCACTGGGCCAATGTCACATAATGAATAATCCGTGTACCAGTGCTCAATCATTATGCCTACGTCCACAATATCGACAACGCCGTCGCCGTTGAAGTCACAGATCGGCTCGATTGAAGTCTGCCAGTTGTCCCAGTTGCCGCCGGAGTTCGTGTAAAAGTAGAGTGTAGAACCATCTGGTGAGAGGCGAGGACCCATTTCGTGTACAGAACGGTTGACCCGAGGTCCAAGATTTACCGGTGGCTGCCACGGATCAGAAAGCCTTGCCCGCCTTGTCATCCACATATCGCAACCGCCATAACCACCCGGGCGGGGCGGCTCATCCAGCATCCCGGTGGAGAAGATCATTAACAGCCCATCCGGCGAAAGACATGGGAACACCTCAGTATATTCGCTGTTCACTACTGGGCCAAGGTTCTCAGGTTCATCCCAGGGATCCTCCGTCGTTTCTCTTCTTACTACATAGATGTCACCGCGACCATATCCTTCCGAGCGAAACGATGTAAAAAAAAGTTCCAATCCATCTGCCGATATCCAGGGAGAAGCATCACCAACAGAGGTGTTTATCTTGGGGCCCAAATTCATGGGTTTTCCCCAGGGAGCTTCTCTGGTCGTTCGTGTTGTCATCCAAATATCATAACCACCATATCCACCGGAACGTTTAGTTTCAATGTAGAGCGTAAGTCCGTCGACTGAGATAGATGCGTTCCCATCATTTTTATCACTATTAATTTCAGGTCCGAGATTCTCTGGGGGGCCCCAATCCTCTTCTTTCGACTCACGTCTCAGTACCCATAAGTCAAAACCACCATATCCTTCTGGTAGATTCTCCCTCATGATATACATCTCTAATCCATCGGATGAGAAACAATTGATGGCGTCGGACATAGCATCTAAGACTGGAATGATCGACTCAATGTTCACCAGTTCACCAAATGTGAGATCGGCGCGTGCGGGCGGCGCGTCGAGACCCGACAAAAGACAAAGCCCAAGGAACGACATCGACAACATTGGAATTTCAAACGTTTTCATGCGACACCTTCCTTTCTATAATTTTAAAAAAACTTGACGTGAATAGTCTCCGGTTTGAAAACTTATCGACCTGGCTCAGCCAGTGAGTTTTCTTCCTCAAATAAATGCTCAGCTAAAACCTTTAAGTCTTGAGCATCCACAAAGCCGTCGCCCCACGGGAACGGGCCAATGTCACACAGGGGATCATCTGTGTACCAGTGCTCAATCATAATGCCTACGTCCACAATATCTACAAGGCCGTCGCCATCGAAATCACAGATTGGGACGATCGGAGCTTGCCAATTTTCCCATGTGTCGCCGGAATAGTTGCTGAAGTAGAGCGTCGAACCATCCGGAGAAAGACGTGGTATGATATCATGTGCAAGGCCATTCACCATGGGGCCAAGATTTACTGGCGTTTGCCAAGGATCAGAGCGACTCGCCCGCCTTGTCATCCACATATCTGAGTTGCCATAGCCTCCTGGGCGGGGCATCTCGTCTTGGTAGTCGGAGAAGAGCAGTAACAGCCCATCCGGTGACAGGCAGGCGCCTAATTCAGTATATGCACTGTTTACCAAGGGGCCGAGATTTACTGGTTCTCCCCAAACATCATTCGTAGTCTCACGTTTTGACACATAAAGATCAGCACCACCGTATCCGCCGGTACGACGTGAGTTGAAGTAGAACTCCAAACCGTCTGACGATATGAAGGGACCAGTCTCGCCAGTTGGACTGTTGACGGGAGGGCCCATATTCACAGCCTGGCCCCACTTGTCGTTTCTGGTAACCCGGTTTGTCATGTATATGTCCATGCCGCCTTGACCACCATCCCGGTTAGAATAAAAGAAAAGTGTCAGTCCATCGCTTGAAATGGAAACCGCACCATCTATTCTTGGACTGTTGACGGCAGATCCAAGATTCTCCGGGGGATCCCAACCGTCATCAGTCGAGGCGCGTCTTAGCACCCAAAGGTCAAAAGCACCAAATCCGCCAGGACGGTCTGACTCAATATATATCTCCTGTCCATCTGATGAGAAACAATCGATAGACTCATGCATGGGATCGATGACCGGTATGGTGGACTTGAGGTTCACTGGCTCGCCGAACGTGAAATCGCCGTAAGCGGGCGGAACGTCGAGACCTGACAAAAGACAAAATCCAAGCAGTGACATCGACAACATTGGAATTTGAAACGACTTCATATTGCACCTTCCTTTCTGCCCGAAGGCTATATCAAGTAACGGGATCTTATTGACAGGTCTTTCTGCAGAAAAGACGAATTGATAACCGAATGGGCCATTTAAGATACGCCTGATATTTTGGGTCGTAGTGGCCTGTAAATCCGAACCGCTAATGATAGCCGACCAGCGCCGCATGTCGGCTGTGGCTTTCTCTCGCTCATGCAGACAATCGTAATAGTGCGCGCGGCTGGAATAGGCATAAGCATCCTGCGGGTCAGCTTCAATCCTACGAGTGTATAAGGCAAGCATCTCCCGATAGTGTTCTCCAATCGTTTTCGCCGGACAAAGGGCCTCGGTGGTTGGTATGTTCGGGTTGAGATCAACAGACCAAAATTCCAAGTGCGCCGAGCCCAAACGAAAAACAAGTTTCGTTGCATCAGGAGACCATGAGGCGGTGGCGATCCGGCCAGTGAGGACTCTCGCCGGTAACGGCTTGTCGAAACTGTAGATCCACAATCCTCTCCGGTCCTCAAAATTCCTGGCGCCACTCAGGCAAAGTTCCTGCCCTGTTGGAGACCATGCGATACTGCCCCATGTTGCGATGGGAATCAACCATTCGGCGACAAGAGATCGAGAAGTTAAATCCCTAACCTTCAAGGATGCGCCCTGTATGTATGCAACGCGCTTCTCATCAGGCGAAAGCGTCGGGTACTCGTGCGAGCATTTCATGATTCGTTTCGGTTCAGCGCTTCGCCTGTCAATAGAGATCGAACAGAGCGCGTTGTCCACGCGCGAATGATAATAAACGCGCGTCGAATCCCGACTCCAAGAGGGCCAACCGCCCCGGACCAACCGCCTGGGTTCTGTTCCGTCAGCCTTCATCATCCAAACTTCTTCATCAGTTACTGGACGCTGCTGACGCCCTTGCTCGGCTGTTGTCATTTCCTCCAAGCGCAAGAGTTGGCAATCGCGAACGAAGGCGATATATTTGCCATCGGGCGACCACATTGGATCCTTACCGGGAACGACTAAAAGGTCCGTTTCCTTCGTCGTCGGATCGAATATCGCTACGCCGCTGCGTCCGTGCACACCCGCACTGAAGGCCAGCTTGTTCCCATCCGGCGACCAACGGGGGCTAAAGCCATCCGTGGTCAGACGATGGCCTTTGACCGAAAGTTCACGATACGTCTCCTCCGCTTCTACCATGGGTAGGAAAGCCGCTCCTGAAGGCTTGCTGGTTTGTGGATGCCACGAACGCCTAGCCTCAAGGGTGTCGAAGATGTATTTAGTACACCAATTTTGGAATTCGTTTCGAGATGTAGGGGTACGTCCAACAATCTCACGAAACACGGTATTTGCCTTATCGTAGTCGCCGAGAGCAGCTAAAGCACAGAAGATGTAGTACTGGAATACAGGTTTGTCGGGCGATAGTTTCAGATACCCCTGAGCTTCTGTAATAAGGCGCTTATAATCACCCATCCGTAGAAGAGTCTCGCAGCGTTGCATGGACAGGTCAACAGACTCCGGGCTTGTCTTAGCCGTGAGAGCAAGCGCATTGTCATACTCTACGATTGCTTCTGTGTACTTTTCCAATTCTCGCAGTGCCATTGCACGTAGAGAGTAACCTAACGGGTCTCGTGGTCGCAGAATTGTCATAACAAGCGCATCATCGCGCAAACGTTCATATTTCCGGGAGGCGTAGAAAGTAAAGGCCCGCAGACGACGGGATTCATAATGGGCGGGATCAAGCTGCAAGGCTGCGTCGAGCGAGGCAAGCTGTTCCTTGATCGTGATGGCCGTCATGGCTCGAAGGAAATACGCCTCGGCTGTCTCCGGCAGCATGGCCTGTGCCTTTTGACGGTGTTGTTCAATCTGCTTGAGCTTCTCGGCATCGGGCGATTCGCTCTCATAGAGGATACGGGCCAGTAGCGAATGAGCCGCCCCGGCGATCTCCTGTGGCTTATCGAGCAGATCCGTCAGAATGGCAATCGCTTCGTCGGAACGACGGTTATCTACGAGGATGCCCGCGTGGAGAAGCTGAGCTTCCGGGCCGACGTGCCGGCTGCGAAGGATAGGCTGGATTGTTTCAAGGGCGGCATC
>Ga0272441_10006379_pt1 | contig 19816 bp, 16 predicted proteins | sample SSMProp6N_FD_193582 | JGI IMG/M metagenome (GOLD analysis project Ga0272441, IMG submission 193582) | Marine sediment archaeal communities from Little Sippewissett salt marsh, Falmouth, MA, United States - SSM-Prop-6N | ecosystem: Environmental > Aquatic > Marine > Wetlands > Sediment ... | reverse complement strand
CGCAGGAACCAGAAATCAGAGACACGCATCTTCTCCCTACTCCCCGTCCAAGACAACGTCTGAGCCATCTCGCAAACCCGAGACTACACACATCGCCAATCCCCTGACGATGCCCGTCACGTCTTTGCGCGGCATATCCACCAAGACTGCGTCCTTGCTGACTCGACTTGGGGTTACAACTGTGGACGATCTGCTCCACCTGCTTCCGCGTCGATACATCGACTTCACGCGAATCGTGCCTATCGGACAACTCCAAGTCGGAGTGGAACAGACAGTTGTAGCTCAGGTACAGCGCGCGCAGGTCATTCGCATGGGTCAGATGACCAATACTCAGGCATATGTCTCAGATGGCACTGGGACGGTCCGCACCCTTTGGTTCAATCAGCCGTGGCTCGCCAAGCAAATGTATCCAGGACGTCACATTGCCCTGGCAGGGCAGGTGAGATGGTTCGGCGGCAGCAAGGTGATGGAGGGACCAGAATGGGAGCCCGCCGACTCGACAGGACTTCACACGGGAAGGCTTGTCCCGGTATACCCGCTGACCCGTGGACTCTCCGCCCGCTCGATGCGCAAGTGGGTGTCGGCCGCCCTGCAACTCAGCGAGGGACACATCGTCGAGTACCTGCCGACCGACATCATCGAACGCAACCATCTCCCTGCTCTGGAAGCCGCCATACGGCAAACTCATTTCCCTGAGGATATTGAGAGCGCGGCCACGGGTCGACACCGCCTCGCGTTCGACGAGCTGCTTGCGCTTCAGCTTGGCCTTGTCATCACCAAGCGAAGATGGCAGACCAGTCAGCCCGCCAGGCCGATGACCATATATCCTGGCCCACTGGGCAGCTTCTTGAACGAGCTTCCGTTCAAGCTGACGGCCGACCAACGGAACGCGATTGCAGAGATTGGTCACGACCTGTCCCGACCCATACCAATGGCGAGATTGCTTCAAGGCGACGTCGGGAGCGGGAAGACAGTGGTTGCGCTCTACGCCCTCCTGATTGCCGTTCTCAATGGTCTTCAGGGCGCACTCATGGCTCCCACTGAGGTCCTCGCTGAACAGCACTTCAAGACCTGCATGGCGTTGCTGCAGGGAAGCAATAACACCGGCAACGGTCTCGGGTCAGGTTCGCCGGAGATGGAGTCTCTGCGCGACAACCCGATTCGACCAGTTGTCACGCCGGACGGACGAACAGTCACCCTAGGGCTTCTCCTTGGAAGCCTCACTAACCGGCAGCGAAACACCGTCCGGGAGGCTATCCACTCCGGGGAAATCGACATCGCGATTGGTACGCAGGCTCTTGTCCAGGAGGGCGTTACCTTCAATCAGCTTGGTCTCGCGATTGTGGACGAGCAGCATCGATTTGGCGTCTCCCAGCGAGGTCAGTTGCGACAGAAGGGCTACAACCCGCATGTGCTGGTCATGACCGCAACACCTATACCGAGGTCTCTCGCCCTTGCCGTCTATGGAGACCTTGATCTCTCCGCTATACACAGTATCCCCGCAGGTCGTCAGACCATAGAAACACATATTATCCCTCCCGAGGCCTCCAATAAGGTCTGGCCGTTCGTACGAAAACACGTAGCCGAAGGACGTCAGGCTTATGTCGTATGCCCACTCATTGAAGAATCGGACAAACTCGGGGTTACCGCGGCCACAGAAGAATACGAACATCTGTCGCGACACATCTACCCTGATCTGAAGGTTGGCCTGCTTCACGGCGGCTTGCGCACGGACGAGAAAGAGCGCATCATGCGCAGCTTCCGGGACGGCGATATCCACGTACTCGTTAGCACGACCGTTATCGAGGTTGGTGTTGACGTACCAAACGCGACCATTATGGTAATACTGGGAGCAGATCGGTTTGGCCTTTCGCAACTTCATCAGTTGCGCGGGCGTGTTGGTCGCGGCAGGCACAAGAGCTACTGTCTGATTCTGGCAGAGACTCCATCGTTGGAGGGCAAGAAGCGACTGGAGGCATTGAAGTCGACATCCGATGGCTTCGAGCTTGCGGAGCAAGACCTCGAACTTCGCGGTCCAGGAGACTTTCTTGGCACCCAACAGAGTGGCCTACCCGAACTTAGAGTTGCTACACTTACAGACCTTTCCATATTGGAAAATGCTCGCGCGGAGGCTCAGCGACTGGTCGACGAGCCTCATTTCGAAACGGGTGAACAATACGTTGCCCTTCGGCAAAGAGTGGATGGGCTCTGGCAGAGTGGCATGGAGTGGAGTTAAGTAGTGATGATGAAACAACGACTGGCTGATTGTCTTCGGGATGCCATTGCAGCTGCCCTCGAGAACGGCGACATAGCCTTCTCGACCCTGCCAGAGATAGTGATAGAGCGACCCCAGGACCTCAACCATGGCGACTTCGGTTCCGGCATCGCGTTGAAGCTGGCCCGACAGGTGAAGATGAATCCTCTGGAGCTTGCCCACATCATCGTCAGGCGCATGGACGTTCCCGCTGAGGCGGAATCGGTATCGGTGGCGGCACCCGGTTTCATCAACTTCAGGATGAAGCATGAGTGGCTTAGAGAACTCATCAATACGATTTTGGCCGCGCCTGACACCTATGGAAACATATCGAGCGGCGGAGGTCGCAGAGTACAGGTCGAGTTCGTCAGCGCGAATCCTACAGGTCCTCTCCATGTCGGACATGGTCGCGGTGCTGTGATCGGCAGCACTCTCGTCAACGTGCTCGCCGCAGCAGGGAACGACGTCACCAGTGAGTACTACGTCAATGATATGGGTAACCAGATACGCACTTTCGGCAGATCGCTTCACGCCAGGTATCTGCAGGCCATTGGCGAACCAGCCGAAATGCCTTCGGACGGCTACATGGGGGACTACATGCTAGTGCTTGCCGCTGACATAGTGCGCGAACACGGCCGTAAGTTCGCAGATATGGAAGCGGATGCGGCTGTCGCGGAGCTGTCACGGCTCGGAACCGGTATCCTGGCGGAGGGTATCAAGGCTGACCTGGCTGCGCTCAATGTTGAGTTCGACGTGTGGTTCAGTGAACAGTCGCTGTTTGACACTGGGACGTACGACACTGCCATGTCACTTCTGCGCGATGCCGGCTTCGTCACAGAACGCGAGAACGCAGTCTGGTTCGAGTCCAGCCAGCTGGGAGAGGACAAGGATAACGTCCTGGTGCGTTCCGACGGGAGTCACACGTACTTCGGCTCCGATGTTGCCTACCATTACGACAAGCTGGTCAAACGCGGTTTCGACCATGTCATCGACATCTGGGGTGCCGACCACCAGGGCCACATTCCGCGCATGAAGGCCGTAGTGAAGACCTTCGGACTCGACCCTGAGCAACTCACTGTCATGACCTGCCAACTGGTAACGCTTCGCAGAGGCACCGAAGTAGTGAGGGCTTCCAAGCGAAGTGGAGATGTCGTCGCATTGCGCGAACTCACCGACGAGGTAGGTGCTGATGCGTGTCGCTACAACTTTCTGGCCCGTTCAGCGGACAGCCAGATGGACTTTGATATTGAGCTCGCAAAGAAGCAGTCTGCCGATAACCCCGTCTACTATGTCCAGTATGCCCATGCTCGTATCGCGAGCATAATCCGCAATGCTGGAGAAAGGGACCTCGCCAACGCAGACCTGTCTTTGTTGACCGACGAATCGGAACTTGATCTGCTTCGAGTCCTTTCACGTCTGCCTGAAGTCGTCGATGAAGTGGCCCGCACGCTTGAGCCCCATCATCTGCCTTACTACGCTCAGCAACTGGCCACGTCATTCCACGCCTTCTACAAACAGTGTCGGGTCCTGACAGACGACGTCGAGCTGACCGCATCTCGCCTATCGTTGGTACACGCGACGAAGTGCGCGTTGAGTCGCACGCTCAAACTGATGGGCGTTTCTGCTCCCGAGCAGATGTGATTCGAGTGTTGCGTGCCGTCTCTCTTCCACTTGCGTTGGGATTGACGACGGGCACGGGTTGACAGCACGTGGGCACGTTACTACAATTTCGATAGTCGATTACCTCGTCTTGTGCCCTCGCGCTATGCGCAAATGTTCCGCAACCAGCACCTAGACTAGCGCATGTCAAAGTACATTTTCGTTACAGGCGGCGTACTCAGTTCCGTAGGCAAAGGCGTTTCTGTCGCCTCGCTCGGACGCATATTGACCAGCCGCGGCTTCACCGTGGGGGCGCAGAAGCTTGACCCGTACTTGAATGCCGCTCCCGGCATGATGTCGCCGGCGCAACATGGCGAGTTGTTCATCACCAAAGACGGCGCCGCGACCGACCTTGACCTCGGGCACTATGAGCGGTTCATTGGCGTCGAACTGAGTCGGTTCTCCAGCGTTTCCGCAGGACAGGCCTATGGACTGCTGCTTGAAAAGGAACGCAGAGGCGACTACCTCGGCGGAACCATACAGGTTGTACCCCAACTCACTGACCAAATCAAGAGTCTCATTCGACAGGGTGCTGACGCCCAGGATGCAGATATCGCCATAGTTGAAGTTGGTGGGACGGTTGGCGACATTGAGGGACAGCCGTTCCTCGAGGCCATTCGTCAGATGCGCAATGAGGAAGGCCGTGAGAACGTCGTCTATGTGCACGTAACCTTCCTCCCTTACATCGCCGCCACTCACGAACTGAAAACGAAGCCTACACAGCACAGCGTGAACGAGCTAAGGCGCATTGGCATACAACCAGACGTCATCCTGTGCCGCAGCGACTTCCCAGTCTCTGATTCCATCAGGGACAAAATTGCCTTGTTCTGCGACGTCGAAAGTGAAGCGGTCGTCCCCCTTGTCACAAGCGAGACCATCTATGACGTCCCCCTTAGACTTGAAGACTCAGGCATCGGGCGCTATCTCTGCGGTCGGCTTGGACTTCCCGAGAGAAACCCCAATCTTGCCGAATGGTCGACCATGGTGGAGTCCCTTGGAGAGCCTCGCGAGCCGGTCAACATAGCGATCATCGGTGAGCACGTTGCGCTGCAGGACGCATACTACTCCGTGAGGGAAGCACTCATGCACGCCGCGATTTCCCTCGGTGTAGAGCCGCAGATTGCGTGGATAGACTCAAGGTCACTGTCCGCAGATGACTGTTCGGCCCTGAAGCGCATGCAGGGCATTGTGCTGCCGGGAAGCAGCCACTACCGCAGTATCGACGGCCTCGTGGCGGCCGCTGCGTACGCCCGCACTGAAGGTATCCCCTTCCTCGGGCTGGGAACCGGGATGCACGCGATGGTCATCGATGTCGCGCGCCACTTGGCCGGACTTCCCAACGCCTGTTCAACGGAGTACGCGGATGGCGACTGCGAGCCGGTAATCGACCGGACTACCGCTGCTGACGTACTTGGACTGCGGCGTGGCACCTACCCGTGCCGTCTTGTGCAGGGGAGCCGTGCGCACGCTGCTTACGGCGGCGAGTTGACGTACGAACGTCATCGTCATTCACACGAAATGAACCGTCACCACCTGCGCGCTCTCAAGGCCGCTGGAATGGTTATGTCAGGCATGTCGGCAGACGACGTATACGTCGACGTAGTAGAACTGGCCGATCATCCGTGGATGCTCGGTTGTCAGTTCCACGCGGAATTCAAGTCCGGCCCCAACCGCCCACATCCCCTCTTCAGCGCATTCCTGGGCGCATCTCGGGACTATGTCCTCGAGGGCGCGCAGCCAACACTCCCCATAGCCTAGGAGGTCCACATGAAACTCTTCCTCGACACAGCCAACGTTGACCACATTCGCCACGGCGTCGACATGGGCATCGTGAAGGGCGTGACTACCAATCCGAGCTTGGTCTCAAAAGAAGGCAAGGTCGACTACAAGTCACTGGTACAGCAGATTTGCGCGATTGTCCCCGGTCCAGTCTCCACCGAGGTTCTTAGCCTCGATGCCGAAGGTATGCTTCGTGAAGCCGATGAGATAGTCACGTGGGCGGACAACATTGCCGTCAAGATTCCTTCCACGCTGGAGGGCCTCAAGGCAACGGCCAACCTTGCAAGCAAGGGAGTGATGGTCAACATGACACTTTGCTTCTCCCTCAACCAGGCGATACTGGCCGCCGAGGCTGGCGCCGCATTCGTTAGTCCCTTCGTTGGGCGTCTCGACGACATCGGTGAGGACGGGATGCAACTCGTAGTTGACATCGTGGACTACCTTAGCTATCATGAAGTTCCCACCCAGGTTATCGCCGCCAGCATCCGGCACACTTCTCACTGTCTCTCGGCCGCTAAGGCTGGCGCGCATATTGCGACCGTCCCTTACAAGGTCTTGCTCCAGATGGAGCAACATCCCCTAACCGACATTGGGATTCAACGGTTCGCTGACGACTGGAAAGCCGTCATGGGTGACAGGGGCGTACTTCCCCAGTAACAGACATCGTACACAACTGGCACATTAGCCAAGTCTGGAGAGAACTATGATCACGATGGCGCAACTCGAAGCCAAGAACCGCGACGAAGTCGAGGCAATTGCCAAAGAACAGGGCATGAGCGGCTATTCCAGCCTCAAGAAGGCGGAACTCATCGTCAATATCCTTAAGTCGCAGGCAGAACAGCAGGGAAACCTGTTTCTTGACGGCATCCTTGAGATAATGGGTGAGGGCTACGGCTTCTTACGGCAGGAGGGCTTCCTCCGCGGCGCCAACGATGTCTACGTTTCCAACTCCCAGATACGCCGGTTCACACTTCGGGACGGCGACCACGTATGTGGCCAAGCCCGCCCACCTAAGGAGGGCGAGAAGTACTATGGCCTCCTCCGCGTCGAGAGCATCAACGGCCTCGATCCTGAGACCGCCAAGAAGCGCCCCAGCTTCGGTTCTCTGACCCCCCTCTTCCCCGAAGAGCGCATAACCCTCGAGACGACTCAAGAAGAGCTATCGACCCGTCTTATCGATATCATCGCCCCGATTGGCCGTGGCCAGCGTGGACTCATCGTGTCTCCGCCAAAGGCAGGCAAGACCGTTCTACTCAAGAAGATTGCAAACGCGATGGCGCTCAACTACCCGGACCTGCACCTCATCGTCTGCCTCATTGGCGAGCGACCGGAAGAGGTCACCGACATGAAGAGGTCTGTCAAGGCCGAGGTCATTGCCGCCACCTTCGATGAGCCAGTTGAGACTCAGACCCGCGTGGCGGAACTTGCGCTTGAGCGCTCGAAGCGTCTCGTTGAACTCGGCAAAGACGTTGTCGTACTCCTTGACGGCATCACGCGCCTGACTCGTGCTTACAACCTGGCGATGCCCGCGAGCGGTCGGACCCTCTCGGGCGGTATCGACTCAGCGGCTCTGCACCCACCCAAGCGTTTCTTCGGCACAGCTCGAAACACCGACCAGGGTGGCAGTCTGACGGTTATCGCCACGTGTCTGGTCGACACCGGCAGCCGCATGGACGACCTCATCTATGAGGAATTCAAAGGCACCGGCAATATGGAACTCCATCTCGACCGCAAGCTCTCCGAGCGCAGGATGTTCCCGGCCATTAATATCGTGCCCAGCGGAACCCGCCGAGAAGAGCTCCTGCTCGATGCCGAGCAGTTGAAGCAGGTCTGGTTGCTGCGCAGGATTGTCAGCATGCTGAACGATGATTCGCCAAACCACGGAGAAGCCACTGAGCGAGTGCTCAGCCGCATGGCGAAGACGAAGACAAACGCAGAGTTCCTCAACGGCCTGTCCAAAGATATCTAGTCGAGCATGGCCTCGATACTCTGATAACTATGTCGGCAAAGAGACCCTCAAGGTTCGACAGGTTGCGCATCAGAATCAAGGATGCGCTTGGGATGAACGTCGTTCTGTGCGATTCCTGCAAATGGAACTGGCGCAGTGCGTGTCATCGGCCGGAACGGCCAAATGCCACATGGTGTCCTGACTACAGCAAGAAGGGCAGCTGAGAAGCTGCCCTTTCTTCTTGCCATGTTCTGCCTCTGACGACACGTCGGAGGCTGAGTACGATTCCTTCTAGTCTGCCCGCTCGAACACCGCCGCCATACCCTGGCCACCACCGATGCACATGCTGACAAGACCATAGCGAGCGTTCTTGCGCGCCATGTCGTGCATCAGCGTGGCGACCTGGCGTGCGCCTGTGCATCCGATCGGATGGCCCAGTGAAATGCCACTGCCGTTAGGGTTCGTCTTCTCCCAGTCAAAGCCAAGCTCCCTGACACACGCAATTGCCTGTGCAGCAAACGCCTCGTTCAACTCCACAATGTCCAGGTCCTCAACTCCGATGCCAGCGCGTTTCAGTGCCTTGCGGATAGCGGGAATCGGACCCAAACCCATGTACTTCGGGTCAACAGCGCCGGATGCAAACGAACGGAGCGTCATGACGGGTTTCAGACCAAGTTCATCCGCCTTCTCACGGGACATCATCACAACCGCCGCGGCAGCATCGTTGATGCCGGAAGAGTTACCGGCGGTCACTGTGCCATCGGCACGAAAAGCGGGCTTCAACTTCGCCATCTTCTCCAGGCTTGTGTCCATGGGTCGCTCATCCGTGTCAAAGACCATGTCTTCGCCACGCTTCCTGGGAATATGCACGGGTACAATCTCGTCCTTGAAGAGGCCCGCAGCAATAGCGGCGCGAGCCCTCTGGTGGCTCATGCATCCAACCTCATCCTGGGCTTCTCGGGATACATCGTAGCGTGCAGCGACCGCTTCGGCAGTGTTGCCCATGTGGAAGTTGTAGAAGATTTCCCAGAGACCATCGAAGACCATGAGATCTCTCATCTCTCCACCGCCATCCAGGTCCATGCGATACCCCCAGCGGGCCTTCGGCAGCGCATACGGAGCGCACGACATGCTCTCCATTCCGCCGGCGACCATGATGTCAGCCTCGCCGAGCATGATGGGCTGAGCGGCAACTGTGATGGCCTTCAGGCCGGAGCCACAGACCTTGTTGACCGTATAGGCAGGAGTCTCCTTGGTGATTCCAGCTTTGATGGTCGCCTGACGCGTCGAGTTCTGACCGAGTGAGGCCTGCAGGACGTTGCCCATGATGACCTCGTCAATCTGGACCTCTTTGAGGCTCTCATCGTAATCGTAGTTCCTGCTCTCCAATTCGATGACGCCATCTTCCTTCAGCCGGTTCGGCGACACGTCGTAGAAGTACTCGCTGACCTTTGGCCGCAGTCCGGCCCGCTTAAGCGCGTCCTTCATGACCAGCGCACCCAGGTCAATGGCAGGTACATCTTTGAGGCTGCCACCGAAGTTCCCGATAGCGGTCCGGCAACCGCTCACAATAACGACTTCTCGCATATCAACTCCTTTCAAGTAGGGGAAATCAACTCGTCATTTTGCCGCAAAAGTCGCACTTGTGGCAATCCAGAAGCGCCAGTTTGCCGCGCCGAATAGCGTATCGTAAAATGCCACAAGCTGGTTCGTGCTTTACCTCGGTTCCTCGTCCATCAAGTATGGACATCATTCTTTCGACAAGGAGGTTCCCATGGCATGGGATAGTTCCACTCTTTCAGAAGCGGTTCGCGAAGGTGACGACGGCGAGACTGTTTCGATCGTCAAGGCCGCAATCACAGATGGCGTCGCCCCTATAGACATTCTGGAGGAAGGGCTTGTGCCCGGTATCCAGCAGCTCGGAGACCTCTTCAAGGATGGAGAGGTGTTTCTTCCCGAGGTCCTCATCTCCTGCCGCGCAATGGACCGCGGGGTCGCAGAACTGAAACCCTATCTGGCCACCAGCGAAATGCACAAGAAGGGAAAGATTGTGCTGGGTACTGTCGAGGGCGACCTCCATGATATCGGCAAGAACATCGTCAGGCTGATGCTTGAGTGCGCCGGCTTCGATGTCGTCGACCTCGGCGTGGATGTATCTGCAGACGGCTTCGTGCAGGCCGTGAAAGACCATTCCCCGAGCATTGTGGCCATGTCCGCACTGCTCACTATCACCATGACCAACATGCCTGAAGTTATCGAGGCACTCGAGAAGGCAGGCCTCCGCTCGCAGGTGCGAGTCATGATCGGTGGCGCACCCATTACCCGCGAGTATGCCGATCAGATTGGTGCAGAGGGCTTCGCCGAGGACTGCGCCACCGCAGTTGGTGAGGCCGAACGACTCGTCGCGAGCTAGGAGGGACAGCATGGCTATATCCGAACGTCAACGGTTTCTCGATATCTGCCACTTCAAACGAACGGGTGATATGTGTCTGCTGGCTCCATGGTTGAATGACTTCTGGGTCGAAGTCCCAGAGGTTTGGATGAAGGCCGGAGCGCCTGCAGAGTTCACTGACACTCGCAAGATGCGCGACTACTTCGGCTTTGACCACATCCGCCTCATGCGAGAGATACAATCGGGCCTCCTGATGGACGCCCGCATGGACGTCCTGGGCATGGAGTATGTGTACGCCATACCTCCCATACTCCCTCTGTACGAGACAAAGATACTCGACCAGGACGAGCACACGGTCACGGTCTTCAACGCCGGTGGGCAGACTGCTCGCGTATACAAGGACGACCCCCAGAAGATGCCGATGTACCTCGATCAGCCCGTGAAGGACTGGGCCACATGGAAGGAATACAAGAAGCGCCTCGACCCCGCAACACCTGAGCGCTTCCCTGCCGACTGGGACGGCTATGCGGCTCGCATGAACGCCAAGGACGAGCCACTCCTGCTCAATGTAGGCAGTTTCTTCGGATTCCTGCGTGAGTGGATGGGGCTCGAGCCTCTGCTCTACATGTTTCACGACGACCCTGCACTCATCGACGACATGATGGACACTCTCTGCAACCTGGAGATTGAGTGCATCAACAAGGCGATGGACAAGGTCCGCGTTGACGGCGCCACGTTCTGGGAGGACATGGCCTTCAAGACAGGCCCTTTGATTTCACCTAAGATGTTCCGGCGCTTTATGATGCCCCACTACAAGAAGATTACGGATTTGCTCCGCTCAAAGGGCGTTGACGTCATCTTCGTGGATAGCGACGGCAACCTCAACCATCTCATTCCGTTGTGGATTGAATCCGGCGTGAACTTCTTCTGGCCCCTCGAGGTAGCGGCGGGGAACGACGCGGTTCACTACCGCAAAACATACGGCAAGGATGCCATCCTGGGCGGCAACATAGACAAGCGCGTCCTCATGAAGAGCAAAGAGCTAATCAGGGAAGAAGTGATGTCAAAGGTCCCATACCTGCTGGAGCAGGGCGGGTACTTTCCGTCGATCGACCACTTCGTACCGCCCGATGCACCGTTCGAGAACTATCTCTACCTCATCAACACGTTGAGAGAGGTTGGAGGTCTCCCCCCGCTGCACCAGTAGTCAGCGGGCGGGGTACTTCTTCAGTGCCTCCAGCATCGCGTACATGTGCTCGTAGGCATCTTCTGCGGCACGGTCGGCTGCGGTCAGGCCGTTTCCGAGTTGAGTGAATTCCGCGCGCAGGGCCTCACGGTCCCGCGCGGCTATCAGCTTGCCGTAGTGCGTGATGCTGCGCCCCATCGCCTCTGCAAGGTCAGGGGCATCTGGGAGGGACTCGAGCAGCATGCTATAGAGTTCGCTTCCCTGGCACATCATGCTTTCGGTCAAGGCAAGCAGCACCTGCAGCGACGTTCCACTCATCTCGCGCGCCTCACGCAATTTCGAAGTCTCAAGTACTGTGCGTGCCACCGCAGCCACTGTGATGGCAGGAAGGCCTAGAACGATGGACATCAGCTGGTCGTGGCTCTCAGGGCCCATAGTCCTGACAACGGCCCCTCGCCCCGAACACCACGAACCGACCTCGTTGGCAAGGCGGGCGGCGTCTCCACCTACCGGCGCCAGGATGACATTGTGGCCCTGCAGACTCTCGGCACCGGGGCCGAACATCGGATGCACGCCAAGATACGTGGCGCATGCCAGATGTTCCTCGGCGAGCCTTTGTGGCTTTACTTTCAGCGAGCTGATGTCGATGACAGGCTGCGCAACTCGAACATGCGGGGATAGGTCGCGCATCGCGTTCACTACATTGTCGAAAGCCACTGATATGAGAACCGCGTCGGCGTTCCCAACGTCTTTCACCGACGCGACGACCGACGAGCCGGATAGCTCCTGGGAAAGCGCCACCAGGGGCTCCTGTCTTCGCCCTATAAGCAGCAATTCGTATTTACTTGAATGCAGTAACCTGCAAAACCAGCTACCCATTCTGCCGGCAGCGCCGACTACCGCAATCTTCACAGGCTCCTCCAGATTGGCTTCGCCTTGGGATAGGAGCCGAGCACCCGTAGGAAGACGCAGTGGTGCGACATAGCCTCCAGGGCTTCGGCGAAATGGGGCTCCTCGTGGTGACCCTCGAAATCGAGGTAGAAGTTGTAGTCCCACGGCTTCTGCCGTGTGGGTCTGGATTCAATCTTCGTCAGGTTCACTCCCCTATCAGACATGACTTTGAGGGCCTCAAACAGATGTCCCGGCTCATGCTTGACGGAGAACACTACCGACGTCTTGTCTCTTCCCGAGGGTGACATGGGTCTCTTGGAAAGGATGAAGAACCGCGTGTAGTTGTTCTGGCTATCCTCGATTCCTTGCGCAAGGATGTCCATGCCGTATAGCTCCGCCGCCCTGACACCTGCAACCGCCGCAGCATCGCGCGCCCCCTGTTCCTTCAGCTGTTTCACGGACCCGGCCGTGTCGTACGAGGGAATTAGTTCCACTCCAAGGTGTGAGAGAAAGGTGTGGCACTGCCCGAGCGCCTGAGGATGCGAGTAGACTCGCTTTATGTCGCCAAGCGTCACTCCGGGCGCAACGATGAGACAGTGGACAATACGCAGTGCTGTCTCGCCCGTTACCTTCACATCATGGTCAAGGAAGAGGTCGTACACCCGGCTGATACTCCCTTCCGATGAGTTCTCCACCGGTACTATTCCAAAGCGCGTACGATCTTCCGTGACCGATGAGAACACAGAGTCGAACGTCTCGTTTGGATGGGTGCTCGCGGACCGACCGAAGAACTCGATTGCCGCCTGCTCGCTGAATGCACCAGGCTCGCCCTGAAAGGCGACCGTCGTGTATTGGACACCCTTTGCTGCTTCCACGATACGCTCATAGATGCGTTCCACCTCGTCTTCGTCGACTCCCATACGTGCGCCGAGTGCTCGCACCTTGTCGAACACGCGGCGCTCACGTGCAGCGTCGAGAACGGGAAGACCTTCACGTTCCTTCTCTTCCCCTATTTGCCGAGCGACCTCCAGCCGCTCGCCCAGCAGTCTCACCATTTCTTCGTCTATCGTGTCTATCTTCCGTCTGTGCTCGTCAATACTCATTCAATCACCTTCCGCAGTACGCCGGCCCGTATGGCGAGGTCGCACAGTGAGATAGCCATCATGGCCTCAACAACAACCACCGCCCTGGGAACGATGCAGGCATCATGCCGTCCTTCGATGGACAGGCTCGTATCGGTACCCGTGGCAAGGTTCACAGTCTTCTGACTCATCGATACAGACGGCGTCGGCTTGATAGCCGCCCTCGCGACAATCGGCATCCCAGAAGAGATTCCTCCGAGGACCCCACCTGCATCGTTCTTGGTAGTCCGGACGGCATCGTTCTCCATGGCATAGGCGTCGTTGGAGGCCGTCCCCCGCATCGAGGCCAGCCCGAATCCGGCACCAAACTCAACCCCTTTGACCGCGGGAATGGAGTACAGAGCATGCGAGACGACTGACTCGACACTGTCGAACACAGGCTCGCCCAGTCCAACGGGCACATTCAAGGCAAGGCACTCAACAACGCCACCCACGCTATCCCCATCGGAAGCGGCACTGGCGATAGCTCGAGCCATCTCAGCAGCCGCCTCAGGGTCCGCACAGGAAAGCGGGTTCTTCTTCCACGCCTGTCTGGCATCTGCCACAACTACGCTCGCGGCCATAACGTTCTCAATCGATACCGTGTGTGCGAAGATTTCTATGCCAACTGTCGCCAGCGCCGCCTTGGCCACAGAGCCTGCCATCACAAAGCCAGCAGTTATCCTTCCTGAGAAACGCCCGCCACCTCGAGGGTCGTTGAACCTGCCGTACTTCACTCCCGCCGGGTAGTCCGCGTGGCCCGGTCTCGGCGTGTCCGCAAGCGACTCATACGCCTCTGACTTCACATTCAGATTGTCGACCATCATGCAGATGGGAGCGCCGGTGGTCGTGTCGTTCAAGACGCCGGACACAATACGAGGCGCATCGGGTTCAGAACGAGGAGTCGCGCCCGGCTGGCCTGTTGCACGACGGCGTTGGAGGTCCTGGCTGAGGACCGCCTCGTTGAGAGTCAGTCCGGCAGGACATCCATCCACAAGAACACCGACGCATGAGCCGTGGCTCTCTCCGAAACTGGTAACCACGAAACATCGGCCAATAGCATTACTCACGGCATTCCACCTCCACTCCGAGGCTGCGAAGGTCGTCCCAGAAACCAGGGTACGTCTTGGCAACGCATCCAGCATCCTCCACAATCATCCCACCGGTGGCAGAACCAAGGACGCCAAACGCCATCGCAATCCGATGATCATTGAACGAGGACACCCGGGAACCTCGCGCACTGCCACCACTGATCAGCATGCGGCTCTTCTCAACCGACACAGGTACAGAGCACCTGTCCAGGCCGTCCGCCATTGAAGCTACGCGATCGGACTCCTTGTCACGGGCGCGCTCTATACCTCTAATCACGGACCGTCCCCGAGCAACCGCACCAACTGCACATCCGATCGGAAGCAGGTCGATAGCATCATCGATGTACATCTCGTATTCTCTTAATCCTGAGCCCGTTGCCCTGAACCCGTCATCAGTGGGCTCCAGGCGAGCGCCTGCGCTCCGCAGTAGTGCGAGCGCACGGACGTCGGCTTGAAGACTATCCGCTCCGATGCCTTGAACGGTCACATCTCCGCCGATAGCGCCAAGAGCCAACAATGGCGCCGCCGCGGACCAATCAGCCTCAACCCTGTAGTCAGTTGGCCGATATTTCGCGGGCACCACCCTATAGTGACGTCCGCCCTCGGTGACCTCAACCTTCGCCCCAAACGCGTTCATGCAATGCATGGTCATAGCCACATATCGCTGCGATACCGTTGGAGCATCCAAATGGACATCCAGCCCATCGGGGTAGAGAGGGCCGCTCAGAAGCAGCCCCGACAGGAATTGCGAACTGACGCCACCCTTAAGATGGACGTCACCTCCTCGTCGGGTCGTACCGATGACCGTGACAGTACCGGTTGCGGAGTCAAGCTCACACAGCGCACCAAGTTCTTCCAGACTTGCCAGTAGCGGACGTACCGGCCGGCGGGCAAGCGACGGTGCGCAACGAACAACAGTGCGCGCCGGAATAGCGGCAGCAATAGCCAGGAGGAATCGGAATGTCGCTCCAGACTCCCCGCAATGAAGCTCAGACGACCGCGTCATGCCACGCAATCCGTCTATTCCGAGCAGTCCCACATCCTCCCTGGCGCCGGCTCCGAGACCGCGCACACACGACAGGATTGCCGACGAGTCGTCTGACTCCAGAGCTCCCTGCACTGTCGAGTGTCCCTCGGCAAGAGCGGCGCAGAGCACGGCCCTGATGGTGTAGCTTTTCGAGCCGGGAGGGCGAATCACCCCTACCGCGCGACCTCTAGCTATGTGCGCTTCCATGCCAATCCTCGAGCGCTCTCACTATCTTGTCCACCACATCATCAGGTGGACGTCCGGATGTCTCTATTCTTATGTCGGCTGCTGCTTCATACATAGGACGTCGGGCGGCGAGCATCTCGGCAGCGCGCCCTTCAGGATTCGGTCCCGCCAAAAGTGGTCGAGTCCCCGGCTGTCCCTGCAGTCGCTTCACAACCTGATCAACGGTCACATCAAGCCACACGACAGTAGTCCGCTCGCGAAGCAGTGCAACGTTCTCGGCTCTAGTGACGACTCCACCTCCACAAGCTATGACGCAGTTGTCGCGTAACGTGGCTGAGTCAACCGCAGCATGCTCTAGCTGGCGGAAATACTCCTCGCCCTGGCATTCAAAGATATTTCTGATCGCCATGCCTGCAGAGGCCTCGACAAGCATATCGGTTTCGACAAAATCAAGTTCAAGGGTCGTTGCCAGACGTCGACCCACGGCCGACTTGCCAGAACACATGAAGCCGACAAGGCTGATGTTATCGCGCCGCACCAGTCAACCTCTCCATCACCGCGCGGCGCATAACCTCCACAGGCGCCGAAACGCCCGTCCAGAGTTCGAATGCCTGGGCACCCTGATGGATCAACATCTCAGCACCGCCGACGATCGTGGCACCTGCCGCATCGGCCTCTCTAAGAAGGCGCGTCTGCAGTGGGTGGTACACGATATCGCATACGTACAAGTCCTCACGAAGAAGGTCTGCCGGACACGGGCTTGAGTCGATGTCAGGGGACATCCCCACGGACGTCGTGTTCACCAGCACGTCTGCCTTGGATAGCCTCTCCCTGAGGCACGCGTGCTCCAGAGGTGCATACCCCACATGGTCGCTATGAATGGCGGAGATCTCAAGTGCGAGTGACTCGGCACGCTCTGCGCTGCGATTCAGTATCGTAAGCTGCGCGCCAGCCTCGGCCAGCGAGTAGGCAACAGCCCGTGCGGCACCACCAGCACCAAGCATCACGACCGTCTTGCCTGCCACCTCCACGCCTGCGTCCGCAAGTGCGCGCATGAAACCGGGACCATCCGTGTTGTAGCCAATGAGCGTGTCGACATCGTTCACGATCGTGTTCACCGCGCCGATATGCTGCGCGAGTGAGTCAATCCTATCGAGCGTTGGCATGACTGCGACCTTGTGAGGCACGGTGACGTTCAGTCCCCGTATGCCCAGCGTACGCACCGCGTCGGCGCATCCCGGAAGGGCGTCAATACTCACGGGAAACGCAACATATGCATAGTCGAGGTTCGCCGCCTGGAAAGCCGCGTTCTGCATCACGGGCGACATCGAATGAGTCACGGGCTCCCCGATGATGCCGCAGACCTTGGTCTTGCCTGTGATATTCATCGTCCAGTTACCTCATTCCTCCATAGAAGGCCGCCATATGTTCTACCGTCAATTGTCCGGGCGCCGATTCATGTCCGGTTGCAAGCGACGCGTAAGTGAAGCGCGCGCCGTGTAGCGGTGCCAGCACCCTGCTCACTGCTCCCAATTCCCCCATGCCAAACGCCACGACACCGTGCCCGACGCCCTCACGACAAAGCTGCAGCACTGTCAGATTATCGTCCATTCTCTTGCACGTCGTCACGACCTTGCATATATCCGCACCACTCTCCCGTTGCTTCACTGCAATGTCGCGCAGAACCTCGATGTCCGGTGTATCAGCGAAATTGTGGTGAGAGAGTATCACTACAGCTTTGCGATTCAGCGACGCTAGCCACCCGCCGGCGTCAGGAGTTGCGACCTCGATATCGACATATGTCGCGCCCAGTTCGATGGCATCTCGCAGTACCTCAAGACGCTCGGCTGCGTTGGCAGGAGCCTTGCCACCTTCTTCAACGCTTCGGTTGCACGCTATCCATGGACGCGGCAGATTGCCTGCCAGCAGGCGCCAATCGGGCCCTACCAGGTCGATTCGTATCTCGTAGAGTGCCACCTCAGTTGACACCCGCAGGGCCGCGTCGAGGTCCTCGACTCGTGTTATCGATGCGCAGATGTCAGGCACTGGAATAACACCCCCTCACAGCCTTGATGACCAGTTCGGCAGGAACATCGTTCCTGATGACCACCTCACCAATATGCAAGGGCAATACGAAGCGAAGCTTACCTTTGGACACCTTCTTGTCGCGCCTCATCGCCTCCAGTACTTCGTTGAAATCTACTCCAGAGGGAACGCACAGCGGTAGGCCTACCCGCGAGAGAAGCCCCTCGACCCTCTCGAGTGTCTCCCGTTCGCAGATGCCCATATCGCACGCAATGCGGCACGCGGCAAGCATTCCGATGGCGACTGACTCACCATGTGAAAGTCCGAACTCCGACGCTGACTCAACACCATGGCCGACCGTATGGCCGAAATTGAGTATGTTGCGCAGCCCTCCGTCCCGTTCATCTTCCTGTACCACGGCCGCCTTGATGCGCGCCGTTGCTGCAACCACATCCTCCATCACGCTGTCCTCACGGTCCATGATACGGGCAACGTTGTCCTCAAGAAACGAGAAGAACTGCGCATCGCGGATGACCGCGCTCTTCACAACCTCCGCAAGCCCATTCCGAAACTCGCGTTCCGGCAGCGTCCGCAGAACGCTGGTATCCGAGAGGATCGCCATGGGCTGATGGAAGGCACCGACGTTGTTCTTGAGCTTGCCGTGGTTGACGGCCACCTTTCCTCCGATGCTGCTGTCGACCTGCGCAAGCAGCGTCGTCGGAACATGGATAAGCGGCACACCCCGGAAGTACGTAGCAGCTACAAAGCCACCAAGGTCGCCTACCACACCTCCACCTAACGCGACGACGGGTGTTCCTCTCTCAGCCCCCACTTCATTGAGCATGTCGTACATGCGCCCGGCGCTATTGAGAGACTTTTGCTCTTCGCCCGCTTCCAGAACTACTTGGCCGGGCTGGAAGCCTGCTTCATTCAGGCTCGCCACAATGGTGTCCAGATACAGAGGTGCAACGTTGCTGTCAGTGACGACAACCACGCGTCCGGCGAAACCAAGCCCTCGCATCTCGTCTCCAACAAGCTCCAACGCCCCTGCACCAACGCGCAGGCGGTACAGATTCCCCGAACACCAGACGTGTGTCGTCCTCATGCTACCCCTGCCTTGTCATCTTGTAGATACTGCGGCACGACTCGATGACCTTGGCCAGTTCATCCGGCGTAATCATCTGTGGACCATCTACAAGCGCCTCGGTCGGATCGTAGTGAGACTCTATCATCAGTCCGTCCGCGCCTGCAGCTACAGCGGCGCAACTCATGCTGAATATGAGGTCCCTGCGTCCGGTTCCGTGACTTGGATCGACGACGACAGGCAAGTAAGTCTCATTGTGCACGACAGGGACGGCGGCCAGGTCAAGAGTGTATCGCGTGAAGCTCTTGCCTTTGCCCATGGGAACAATGCCGCGTTCACACAGGATGATGTTCTTGTTGCCTTCCGCGGCAATATATTCTGCGAACGACAGGAGCTCCTCAATGCTTGCTCCGAAATGTCGCTTGAGCAGCACCGGCTTGCCCATCTGGGCCACGGCGACAAGCAGGTCCTGATCGTACATGTTCCGAGCGCCGATGTGCATTATGTCGACATACTTGGCCACGAGTTCAACCATCGACTCCCCACGAATTTCGGTTACAACAGGCATGTCGTACGCATTGCCCGCCTCCTTCAGCCACATGAGCGCCTCCTCGGCATCCTCTGTGCTAGAAGCGCCGAGTCCCTGGAACGAATAGACAGAACTGCGCGGCTTGAACACGCCGCCTCGAAGAATGTGCGCACCCGCCTTCTTCACCTCGCCAGCGATTCGCATCACCTGCTGTTTGCTTTCAACTGCGCACGGTCCAGCGATGATGGTCGGCTCACCGTTCCCTACCCCGACGTCGCCAATCATCACCTTCTTGTGTGGTTCCGGCTCACCAAAGAACCGGCCATACTCACGACTTATGAGCTTGTACGCTGACTCGACCCTGGCAGCCTCTCTCACGCCCGGCATAGTGGCGATTCGATCAAACGGGAGCTTTCGCTCGTCGCCTACGGGCCCGATGACCGTGATATGTTCGCCCCTGGAGATGTCGGCACGGAGGCCGCTGGCCTCGATCTCGTGCACGACGCGCTGGATGTCCTCTTCTGTTGCATCAACTTTCATGACAATCATGTCTGTCCTCCGTTCAGGTGGCAGTCTGCTCACCCCACTCCTCGCTCGTTCTCGACAAAAAAGAAGGGGGCCCCGGGAGGACCCCCTTCTTGAGT
>Ga0272441_10006377_pt1 | contig 19820 bp, 16 predicted proteins | sample SSMProp6N_FD_193582 | JGI IMG/M metagenome (GOLD analysis project Ga0272441, IMG submission 193582) | Marine sediment archaeal communities from Little Sippewissett salt marsh, Falmouth, MA, United States - SSM-Prop-6N | ecosystem: Environmental > Aquatic > Marine > Wetlands > Sediment ... | reverse complement strand
GGATTTCGGCGCCCTTCTGGCGGAAGGCACCCGGCGCGCCGCCATTGAAAAAGGCCGGGAAGCCGAAGAAACGGCACTTGAACACATCCGCCCATCGGGTTATGTGGCCGATGCCTACGGCGGCCGGCTGTTTTTCACCAACGCGCTTTTTTACGCCACCGAGAACCGGAACCCCATTATCCAGCTCCACGAGTTCAGTTTTACCCTGCTGAAATGGATGCTCTGGCACACCACCTCGGGCAGCATGTCCAACCTGAGCACCGAAAATTTGCGAAAAATTGCTGAACTGGCCTGGGGATCGGAAAAGGCGGTGGACTTTTCTACCTGCGCGGGCAAGGCCCGGGCCGCCTTCACGATTCAGAACCGCCAGCACATCAAGGAAAGCATGGTGGCCTGCGACCGGTTCTATCCGCTGCTGGAAACCGACAAAACCGAAGATGGCGTGGGAGACCCCTCCTTCGTCCCCCAAATGTTTTCGGCAGTCACCGGCCGGGAAATGAGCATGGAAGACTACCTGCGTGCCGGAGAGCGGTCCATGAACCTGCAGCGGGCCATCGCCGGCCGGGAAGGAAAGATCGGCCGGAAATATGACACCATCAACGAGTTCAACTTTACCGAGGGCAGAGAGACCGAAGAGGGCATGATCGGGCTGTTTAACCCGGACCTGGAGTTTCCCGGCCCGGGAGACGAGATCGTTTCCAGAAAGGGCAAGGTCCTGGAACGGAGCGACTTTGAACAGATGAAGGACGAGTACTACACCTTCCGCAACTGGGACGTCAACACCGGTCTCCAGAACAAAGAGAGCTTAAATGATTTGAATCTTTCTTTTGTCACAGAAGAACTGGAAAAGAAAGGTTTTCTAAAGTAGCTGATTAAATTTGAAAACTTTTTTGCATAGGTTGACAATGTCTACACAATGTCCTATAATTTAAAAATGAAAATATTTAAATGGAATCCGGAAAAAAATGAAAAACTTCTGACTGAAAGAGGAATTACTTTTGACGAAATTGTTCAGAAAATTGAATCCGGAGCCAAAGTTTTCGAAACCGAGCATCCGAACAGAAAGAAATATCTGAACCAGAAAATAATGATCGTTGATGTTGACGGCTATGCCTTTCTGGTTCCTTATGTTATTGATAATAATGAATATTTTCTTAAAACAATTATTCCAGGCAGGAAAGCGACACGAAAATATTTAGGGGATTAGTATGGCCAGTAAACAAAAGAAAATTGTGCTTGATGATTATGAAAAGGAAATTCTGGAAGCATATGAAAATGGCAGGCTGAAGCCGTCAAAAACAGTAACGGACTATCAGTCCATTGCGCAAAACACCATAAAAAAGAACAAAAAGATCAACATCCGGATTTCTGAAAACGATCTATCGGCCCTGCAAAGAAGAGCTGCACGGGAAGGAATTCCTTATCAGACCCTGATCGGCAGTGTGCTCCACAAGTTTGTCAGCGGCTTACTGAAGGAAACGGTTTAACAATGTAGCCGCATAAAGCAGCTGTCAGTTGTAAAATCCAAAACCTCTGTGAGAAGAAGAAAAGGGTTAGATTTTAACGCTATGCTCCATGCGCTCTGCGCTATGCTAAAAATTTGAATTTTGAATCCATCCCTCTGCGTTTTCTGCGTAGCGAGAACAGATTTTGTCTACTTTAAAAACATTTTGACAACCGGAATTGATAACTCAGCAACCGCCTTTATCCCTTTTTTGACCAGACCGTTTCTTTCCATTAAACGGATGATCCCCGGCCCGGCCTTGTAGTAGGCGGCAACAACAGCCCTGCCGGGCGCAGTTTTTGCCAGCTGCTCGTCGCGGAACCGCCGAAACAGGGACAGCCGGGCGTCCCTGCTGCCGAAGGCCGCCCCGATCAGACAGCCCCCCACGACAATCTGAACATTGTCCGTGCCCGACAGTCCCCCGGAATCGGTAGCCGTCACCGTAATGGTGTGTTCACCCGCAGTCAGATTGTTTCGGGCCAGGGACAGTCCGCTGCCGATCACACCGTCACGGTCGGAAGCCCAGACCATGGTGATGACCGTACTGTTATCATGAACGTCCGTGACCGTGGCGGTAAAGCTAATTTCTTCACCCAGGGTAAACCGCGAGGCCGTTATCGGGCTGGTAATGACGACTTCCGGTTTCGTGTTGACCACATCCATGATCACGGAGACCTCGTATACCTGCTCTCCGGCAATAACAGTAACGCTTCCCACATAATCCTCCCCGATGTCCAGGCCGGTCCGGTCACAGACGACGGTCATGCCGTAAGGCGTGGCCGTCACCGTTCCGTTGTCCACGGGCAGGGACAGCCAGTCGGTTTCGGTGGTTGCGCTCCAGGCCATCGGTTCCGTTCCCGGATTGGTAATGGTAATCTCCGCCGTTGTTTCGTTGTCTTCTATTTTGAGAAGCTGCGGCGATACGGAACCGCAGACCTCGTCAATTTCACCGTCACAGTCATTGTCCACGCCGTCACACACTTCTTCCGGGGTCATGTCTATTTTGAGGACAAAAGCATCCCCGTTGCTGCCGCCGCCGGCTGTCTCATCATAGGCGCCGTCGGTCGCCGGGAAATCGCTGGAATAGGTGTATCCCGCCACGAAAATGTCGCTGCCGTCCGCCATCAGGGAAAGGCCGGCATCATAGTCCGTCCCACCGATATAGGTCCCGGCCGAAAGCGCCACCAGGCCGCTGTCCAGTATGGCAATAAAGGCATCCGAGGAACTGCCGTTTAAACTTTCCGCGTAGGCACCTGAACTGATCGGAAAATTGGATGATTTTGTACTCCCCGTCAAATATACACAGTTTCCATCCGCATGAATGGAAAACCCCGTTTCATCCAGACTACCCCCCAGAAAGGTTCCGGCCTCAAGATCGGTCAGAGGCTTGTTGAGCCTCGCGATAAAAACATCCCCGCCTTCACTGCCGCCTTTATAGCTGGTATCATAACTGCCGGTCGTCATTGGAAAATCCGTTGATCCCGTGTACCCCGTGACATACACGCTGTTTGCGTCAAGGGCCATCGCATAGGCCCTTTCATCTTCGTTCCCGCCAAGAAAGGTGCCGGCCTCAAGATCGGTCAGGCCCTTGTCAAGCTTTGAAACAAAAACATTGGTCTTGTTGTCCGGTGTTGTGTCAAAGGCACCGGAGACCACGGGAAAATCCGAAGAGGCGGTATCCCCGGCCACATACACACTGCTTGCATCAACTGCCACGGCATAGGCACGATCCGTATCGCTGCCGCCCAGAAAGGTCCCGGCTTCAAGCGTGGTCAGGCTTTTGTCCAGTTTTGAAATAAAGGCCATGATCCCGGCAGCCGCCATTCTTCCGGCCATGTGCATGCTGCTGTTATCGCTCTCGATATAGGCCCCGATCCGGGTCGGAAAGTCACTTGAAGCCGTGTATCCGCAAACGAAGATACTGCTGCCGTCCGTGGCAATGGCCTCGCCGTCATCAGCGCTGGTACCGCCCAGAAAGGTGGCGGCCTGCAGGGTGGTCAGGCTTTTATCAAACTTTGCCAAAAAAAGATCCGATCCGCCGCTGTTATGGGTTTCGTCATAGGCCCCGCTCGTCACCGGAAAATCAAAGGAGTAGGTGTAACCCAGCAGATACACACTGCTGGCATCGACAACCATGGACGTGGGTGCTTCATCCCCGTTGCCGCCCAGATAGGTACTGGCCGAAAGTTGCGTTAAATTCCTGTCAAACCGGGAGACAAAAATATTTTGCTCGGTGGTATTGTCCATACTTTCATCATAGGCGCCGCTGGTGGTGGGAAAATCCAGTGAATCGGTATGCCCGGTCACATATACACTGGTCGCATCCAGGGCAAGGGCACAGGCCCTTTCCTCCTCTCCTCCGCCGAGAAAGGTGGCGGCCAGCAGGGGATCGATGATCAGGGGTTTTGCCTGATCATAATTACCTACGCGAAAGCCATAAGCCAATTTTGAATGGTGAAGTGAGGCCAGCGAAATATTTTTGTCCGGGGCCTTTGATAACACGTACTCAGCAGCCACCATGACCTTTTCACCGCCGGCATCCTGCCAGGCAACGGGCGCCGTCATACGGATTTTTCCGCGGCCGGTATCGATTTCGAGCTCACCGGTTTCGGTAATGGACAATTTTTTGGCCCCGGCAACATCGACCCGGATATCTTCCGCTGTGCCGCCCGGATTCACGGTAAAACGTTTTTCCACGTTCCGGCCATACGCCACCAGATCGAGGTCAATATGGTGATACACTTTTCCCAGGGATAGTTTGTTATAGGCCGGAAGGTTTTTGCACCACCGGCGTTTATCTTTTCCCGTAAAGGAACTGACCTTTATACCGGACGGGTCCAGTCCCCTGATCTCGGGCTTTCCGGTACCGAAATATTCCCTGATCACGGCACCGCCGTTTACTTTCGGCAAACGATAGGTCAAAGCGCCTTTTCGGTCCACAAACAGGGTGCCGGTGAATATTCGGGCATAAAATTCCACCCGGCTGTCCGCCTGTCCCCGGTTTTCAATAAAGGGTATTTTTATCGCCGCGGTCTTTTCCAGCACGCGCTGTTTGTCCGCATCGTCCGGCACTGCCGCTGAAACCGGTAAAGCGCGGTTCGTCAAAACGGCAACCACAGTCAAAAACAAACAAAAAACAAATGGCTTTAAGTTTTTCATCTTTCCCCCATCATTCTTGGATTTTTAAACAGGTTCTGTTCCCCGGTTTGAAAACCCGGCAATTTTAAGACTTATTCTACTATTTAGCACAACTTGATAAATATTTCTTCTCATTTAACACTTATTCAGACATATAATAAAATACCCCCTTGTGATGTACCCCGTCTATGAGGCAAAGCATTTCTGGTAGTTAAATTTGATATCTTGGTTTGTATCGACCCCACCCACAAGGCGGGGCTTTCGCGAAACACTCCGGTCAAAAAATGCTTGCTATTAGTCTGTCAAACCACTATAATACTTCACCGTAAAAACATTAGCCTGCTAAAGATTCGCCCTGTGAATAAAAACCCCTGTATATTAACTGCCAGGAGAAAAGATCATGCTGAAGCTGATGAAAATATTAAAAGTTATCCTGCTGATCATTGCGCTTTTTATTGCCGGCTTTTACGGCATGTCCAAGTATAAAAACCGGCGGATCAGCCCGGATTACTATGAGACCTATAAAACCCAGGACACGGTTCCGGTCGGAAAGGTAGGCGTTTTCGCTACCGGCCTGATTATGCCCGAAACCCTGGAAAACCCCCAGTTCTTTTATAACGTGGCGCACAAGATTTTTAAAAATATCATTCCCTGGCCGTTCCGGCTCTTTTCCTATATGGACAAAGGTATTGCCCTGTTTGACCCGGACAAATACCTTGAAACCGAAGAATTCACCCCGAAAAAACTGATCGACATGAACGGCCGGGACCGTTATTTTGACGGCGAACCTTATATTGAAAAGTACAAGCGCGGCGAGGTGATCTGGGCCCCGCCGTCAAAACGGATCCATAAGGATATCGGCTACTTTATTTACACCGAGGCCAGGGGCGGCCTGCCCACCCTGATTGGCAAAATGATCAACAAGGCACGGGTCTGGTATTACGGCAAGGGGATGAAACAGCATAAAATCCCCCACTGGGCCCAGACCTTCAGTGTCCTCAACCGGGTTTTTGACCGGATCGATGAAAAATATGACAACATCATGTTCCGGGCCGAAAGCAGCATGTACTATTATGAAATGAAAACCAAAATATTTGAAATGCTGGACGCGGGCTGTGAAACCCTGGTGCTGATCTCCCCCATGATGATCTACTCCCACTTCGAAGAGTTCAATTCCTGTTTCTATCACTGTTTCGAATATGTCCATGAGTGGGAAAAGGAGCATCCCGGCAAAAAGATAAAGGTCATCATGGCACCCCAGCCGGGCAATTTTCCGCCGGCCCGGCAGGCCTACCTGGACATGCTCAAGGATCGGCTGGACACCCTGCCAACAGGTTCGGATGTGTTTGTGGCTATTACCGTCCACGGCATGCCCTGGGATCATTTCCCGTGGGAAGCCTGGATTGAACTGGCCCCGGCCTACCGGGACAAGCTTCATGCCGAGATCAAGGAACTCCTGAAAACATACGAGTTCGGCCGAATTCGAACCGCCGAGTGCCAGGATGAGTTTGCCAGCCATGTCTGGGATCATGACGACAACTATCTTTCCACCCGGGAGGCCTACCAGATCGCCATCGATGAAAAGTTTGACTATGCTATCGGACTGCCCATCGAATTCATCGCGGAAAACACCGACACCCTCTTTTATCACGCCCTGAAAAATTATGAGAATTTTGATGACTATGACATCTACGAGCAGTTCGATTATCCGGACTGGAGCGTTCCCTTTACCATGGAATTCCAGCAGAAAGACACAAAGGTCATCTATAACGGCGTGCCGGTGGGCAAGTACAGCGACCATATGGTGGATGCTTTCTGCATGTCCCTGGACTCGATCCTGTCCCAGAGAAAATAAAACGGTTAAATCCCCTTTTAAGCAAAAAGCCTTCAGTGGTTACTGAAGGCTTTTTTGTTGCCGGAATTGTAGAATTTGCCCGACCAAAAATTTGAAATTTGACATTCCTTTGTCATTTGAGCTTTTACATTTGGCATGAACACTGTCTGAACTTTTACCGGCATGTGCCGAGAAAGCCCCGCTTTGTAAGCGGGGATGAATCGGTACGTATCGAAACCTCAATTTTAAGTACCGGGATGCCCCGCCTTGTATGCGGGGAGCATCACTTCCGGCATCAAAACAGCTTGAACGGCTTACGCCTCCGCAAACCTTAAAAACCGCTTTGCTTCCTTTTCATTTCCCATATGAATATAGATGTCACTGATTTTCTTAAAATAATGTTTTCGGTTTTCCGGGTCCTTTTTGGTCAGGTCCAGGTAAACCTCAAGGATCCGGGTGGAATAGTCCCCTGCGGCGAAACTGGTCTCGGCATAGCGCTGCAGAATATAAGGGTCCGGCCGCCGGCCGCAGCCCTGACATTTACCCAGGATCATTTGATAAATTTTCCGGGCCTCGGAAACGGCGCCGGAAACTTCATGGACTTTGGCCAGGAAACGGGCCACCTGTTCATCCCAGCCCTTTTCGTCCAGCACCTTTTTGTAAAGCGCGATCGCCGCTTCAAATTTTTTCTGGCGAAAAAAGGTTTCTCCGCGAAGAACCGCTATCGGAACTGAATCCGCTATTTCCGGAATACAGGCATTGAGAAGATCATAAACCTTCTCAAAGGCACCCCGTTCCCACAGGATATCGCACATCAGGGTATAGGCCCGGGTTGATCCGGGGTGATGGCCGATAAAGGTTTCAAGCAGCGTAAGCGCTTCATCCTGCCGGCCCAGGTTGGATTTGGCTGTGGCCATTTCCAGCGGAATAAAGCTTTTTTCATCCCGGTGTTCATCCATGGCCAGCTCAAACTTTTCCGCGGCTGTTTCAAAGTCGCCATTATGGAGCGCCACGTAACCGGTCTTGAAATGGTCCCCGTAATTCTGATAAGCACTGCTTTCCTCCGGCGGCAGAGAACTGATAATCGCGCTGAAATGCTCCTCTTCCGAATGGATATAGGGTTCCACCTCCGGATCGGGCATAGCCGGAAGCTCAATTGGTGACGCCTGTTTCATTTTCTGTCTGATTTCAGCCCGTCCCTTCTCTATTTCAGACAGCAGCCCGCTGTCCCGGGTCAGTCCGGCGGCCAGACTTAGAAGCTCTTCCGCCTCATCCAGCACATCAGCGGCTATGAGCGCTTTGCCGTTTTCCAGGTGCTGCCCGGCCAGCGCCGCTTTGACGTCCGTCAGTTTCTGCACAAGACGGTTTTTCTGTTCCTCATCGGCCGGGGCGGTTTTCTCGAGTTTTAAAAGCGCCTTTTCATATGCCTGTATGGCCAGGCCGTACTCCCGGTCCGCCGTATACCGGTCTCCTCTTTTTTCCATTTCCGCAAAAGATTTCCCTGTGAAAATATTGAGTATGCCCATATCCGTCTTTTCCTTTGTTCATGACTGCTTTTTTATTCGCAGGAGCAGCTTGAGGGGTTTAAATAGACCAACAGGTAATGTCAAAGTTCAAATTAAAAATACTAAATGAAATCCAAAAGCCAAAGGTCAAACATTTAGGCTTTGAGCTTTGTCATTCACTTATCCTTTGGGCTTTGACATTTGACATTAAATTATAGGTCTTATCCAAAGCCCCTGGCTCGCAATCATAAATAGAATTCGGTTCAATCATCTTATCTTCAAACCAGGCGCGTGACCAGTATTTTTTTATCCGGAATATTCATTAAAAGAATGCGGAAAGAAAACCCCTCCCGCATCAGGCGTCTAAAAATTGACATTGAGGTCGACCTGGAGAAGATCTTCGGACCGGTGCCGGCCCTGGATATTTTCCATGCGGTAATAGTCCAGGGCGAAATTGATGTCCCGGCACAGGCCGTAGATAAAGATAAACTCATGGCCCCGGGCATCGGTGCCGCCGTAGGCATCCGAATCCGGCCACACATCCAGCCAGGCATCGGTCTCCAGCCGGCGGTAGTTGTATTTGAACTGCCACTGGCCTTTTGTCCGGACCTTTTTTTCGCCGAACTTGACCCCCAGCATATAACCGTCATCCTCGTTGCTGACCTCCACATTGTTGACATACTCGGCAAAAAAGGCCAGATAGGGCAGGGCTGTGTCAAAGGGGTGGACCATGCCCAGCTCCCCGGTAAATACCAGGGCATCGTAATCATGCTTGAGTACGCCGCCTTCCCGGGTATTGGTGTTCATGGAGTGATCCAGGTCCGCACCGTCCACATTTGAAAACCCGTAGTAGGAGACAGCCGTTTTGAAAAAAGTCCGGTCCGAAAGGGAAAGTTTCATTCCCGGCTGTAAAACAAACATCACCGGGTCGTTGCCGTCCCCGCTTTCCTCGTCAATAATCCAGAACCCGGCGGTCAAAAACAGGCCGAGGGTATCAGACATTCGGCCTTTCATTTCCATGCTTACCCCCTCGGGACGGACATCGCTGTCCCACAAAAGATCCCCCACCCGCCAGAGCGGGTTTTTGAACTTGCCGCCGGTGAATGTCAGCCAGGCTGCGGGTGCATAGCGGAGATAGGCGTAATCGAGCCGGAAGTCCGGGCTTTCAAACGAACCGGTCATGGTCTGGTTGGTGGAACGCGGGTTGCTGTCGCCGGTGGCCAGGCCGAAACCGAGGGTAAAGGTATCGGTAATCTCGGTGATCACTCCCAGCCGCAGGCGGTAGCGCCCCCGGTTGCGGTCGGAGCGTTTTTCCCGGCTGGTATACTCATAGCGCAGCCGGAAATCCCCGGTCAGGGTCATCTTCTGCACCCACGGCGGCAGGGCGGCCAGTTTGAACCCGGAATCCCCATTGAGCAGGGCCTGTTTGGTCCGCGCAATGGTCTTGGCCTGTTCCTTTTTCGCCTCCTCCCGGGTCTCCTCCAGAATGGCCTCCCCCTCGGCCCGGGTCAAAACCCCTTTTTCCACCAGCTTTTTTAAAAGAATGTCTATTTCTGATGCAAACGTGCCTCCCGGCACTACCGAGATAAAAAGGGAAATTCCCAGCAAAACCACCCATAGTTTACGGATCAGCGCCATCTTCTACTCCTTTCGCCAAATGCTTACTCGACCTTATCCACGGCCACTCCCAGAGTGACCACCCCGATTGTTTTACGGTTATCCACCACCGGAACGGAAATATGAACCAGGTCTGTCCGGGTACTCTCATCAAAGGCCACCTCACTGACATAAACAGCCCCGGCCCCATTGTTATAGGCCCGAATAAACTTGGCCTCGTCTCCCTGCCAGTAATCGGTGGTCTTGTTGGTTATGGCCACCAGCGCCCCCTGATTGTCCATGACAAAAATCTCCGCAAAATAAGGCGTTGACCTTTGAAATCTTCGTAGATGCCGGCCGCAGACCGATGTCATCAGCCCGCGCATGAAATCGGTGACTCCCGGGGCGGCGATCCACTGCCGGTCCCGCCCCTGTATCTGTGCGGGGGTTTTTCTTTCGGCATTCTGTGCCCGGACCGCCCGCACAATCACCGTGTCCGTTCCCAGCAGGGCAAGACCGGTATTGGCCAGGTCAATTACTTTCTGGGGTGCTTTTTCTCCGGCGGAAACCGTTGTTGTTGCTATCAGGAAAACAACCCCGATCAAAAGATGCGTAATTTTATTCATTGTTGTCCAACGCCTGATATTTAACCGGATCGACCTTTCCTGAAAACCGGCTGTTTTGGATATATATGCTGCATGTAAAGTTTGTAACATACAGACAGGGTTGTGCAAGGTCTCCCGGAAACCTTTCCGGTGCCTGCAAATACACATTTTGATCAACAGGATCCGTTCTGCTTCAAATCCGGTCTGAAACAGGCAAAAAAAAAGGGCGGAAAACCGCCCTTTTTTACCATTACGCTTGGCTGCCGACAGGTTATTTTTTCTTTTCCGAGGCAGCATATTCGATCTTCACCCCTTTGCGAAGCGTCTCCAGATAAGCGCCCACCGCTTCGTTTTGTTTCTGGCTTTTCAGATAAGTCTGAATCCGGTCTTTCACCTGGGCAAATGGAGCGACCTCTTTTTCGGTCCGGCCCGTCAGCTTGATGATATGCAACCCGAACGGGGTTTCCACGATATCACTGATCTCCCCCTCTTTCAGGGAAAAAGCCGCGTCTTCAAAAGCCTTGACCATCGAGCCCCGGGCAAAGGATCCCAGACTGCCGCCCTGCTCTTTGCTGGGACAGTCCGAGTGTTTTTTCGCCAGCTCGGCAAAATCGGCACCGGCCCGAAGCTGTGCCAGTACGGCGGCCAGTTCTTCCCGTTTCTGTTTTTTTGTTTCATCCGTGGCATTGTCGGCAACGGATAAAAGAATATGGGAGGCCTGAATCTGTTCCGGCGTGGTAAAGGTTTCGGGGTTTTCTTTATAGAATTTCTCCACTTCTCCATCACCGGGAGTTGCCTTCGGCATCTGAAGCCTGAGAAGTTTTTCTATCTTGTAGTTTTGTTTGATATCCCTTCTCAGTTTTCCTTCCGTTATTCCCATCATGGCCAGCCGTTGTTTAAATTTTTCCGGGGTTTCAAACTGTTCGGATATCCGTTTCAGTTCCGTCTCGGTCTCATTATCCGTTACCCGGATTTTCTGTTTGTTCGCCTCCGCAGACAGGATCTGCTTGTTGATCAGACTTTCCACCGCCTGCTCCCGGAACCGGGCCTGCAGCTGTAACAGCTGCTGCGGCGGCACTTGGCCCTGGTACTGGGCGAGAATATTCTGCAACTCCCTGTCCACATCCTTCTGCCGGATCTCCTGGCCATCGACACTGGCAACCACCGCATCCGCCAGAACCGCTTTGGCTGTTTTTGCTTTGGTTCCAGGACCCGCCCCTTCCTTTCCCCCGCAGCCGGTCATCAGAACTAAAATCGTTAATAAAATACATCCCCGTAAAAATTCGATTCTCATTTTTCATTCCTCCTAAAAAAACCGCGGGATTAATGATACTCCCCGCAGCATCCGGTCATGCAGATGGATTTAAAGTTAACGGGTTAACCGTTCCCGAATATCCCTATATTTATATGTCATTACCGGTTTTTATACAAGAGATAAAGTTTATCGGTCCTGGTTGTAAAAATCGTCGATCTCGGCAAGGGCCGCGTCCCGGATACTGTCCGTTTCCATCAGGATTTCGTGCCTGGCACCGGCAAAGCCGATTTGGGTACAGTTATTCGCGCGGTTGCAGAAATCATCCTGGCCCTCCGGCAGAACAACGCAATCCTCCCCGGCCTGGAACAGCAGCACCGGCACCCGAACCTTTGGCGCCAGCAGCCGACTCATCCATCCGAAAACCATACTGTTCCATACCCACTGAAAGGACGGTCCGCCCGATTTTATCTGTGTGTTATTCGGAATCAGATCCAGTTCCCACTTGGACCAGCGCGCACGACTGTGGGTAACGGTATTATTTTCAAACACCGGGTCGCTGCGCGGCCCCTGGCCCGGCGCATACTCGCGGCCAAGCCCGATCATGGTTCCCAGAGAGGCCATCAGAAAAGCCACCGGCTCGGGATAGGCACCGGTATTCACCTGGAGCATGGGCGAGCTCAGGATGGCCCCGTCCGCCCCGTCCGGATACTTTTCCAGATACAAGGCGGCAACCGCGGCGCCCATGGAATGGGCGAGAAAAACAATCTTCGCGTGAGGGGTTTGATTGACCACCGTATCCATGAAGGTTTTCACGTCTTCGACATAATCATCAAACAGATCCACATGGACCCGCTGGCTGTCCGTTTTGATCATCCGTTCGGAAAATCCCATTCCACGGTGATCCATCAGGTAAAAGGCACATCCCAGTTCCCGCAGGTCATAGGCCAGTTCCGCGTATTTGATGTACGATTCCGACTTGCCGTGGAGAATTACAACCGCCCCGGTTTCATTGTCCGGTTCATAGGTAACATAATTGATGCGGATATTGTCCGTCCCCCAAAAAGATCCGTTGTCGAACTGTTCAAAAAATGGAATAACCGAACTATCGTATACCGTTTCAAAAACATCTTCACTGATCCCGAATGCCGCCGTGGGCAGCACCAGTATTGTTATCAGCGTCAGCCATATTTTTTTCATTTTTTCCCTTTCCAGTTCTAATCTTTTTCTGCGTTAACGGGTTCACTGACCGGTCCTTTTCCCCCGCGCCGAAAAGCAGCAGGATCGATTTTCAGTTTGCGTATTCTGGCCCGAAGGGTGCTGGGATTCACCTTGAGCAGCGCGGCCGCGCCCGTTGCGCCGCTAATCCGGCCGTTTGTTTTTACCAGCGCGGCCTGAATATGATTGCGCACCGCTTCATCCAGGGGCACCATCTTCAAAGCGTGGGCTTCTGCGTCTGTCGCGGCCGGATCCCTTTCCGCTGCAACAACCTCCGGCGCTTCGGCCGGTCCCAGCGATTTTTCAATTTCGAGCGTGACACCATGGCCCAGAATGGCCGCCCGGTCGATGACCGCCGCCAGTTCGCGCACATTTCCCGGCCAGTTATAGGCGGCCAGCCGTTCGATCTGTTCCGGCGCGGGCATGACCGGAGAGAGCCCGAACCGCTTTGCCGCACGCTCTGCAAAATATCCGGCAAACGCCGGTATGTCTTCCCGCCGTTCCCGTAGCGCCGGCAAGCGGATAGGAAAAACAGCGATCCGATACCAGAGGTCCTCCCGGAATTTATTTTCGGCAACCGCCACAGACAGATCCCGGTGCGTCGCGGCAATAATCCGGACATTGACCTGAAGCGCTTGCTGGCCGCCCACCCTTTCCAGCCAGCCATCCTGAAGAATTCTCAGCAGCCGGACCTGGGCCGCCAGAGACAGCTCACCGATCTCATCCAGAAACAGGGTTCCCCCGTCTGCCCGTTCAAACCATCCTTTGCGGGTCTCGGTCGCGCCGGTAAAAGCACCCTTTTCATGGCCGAACAGCTGGGAATCGATCAGTTCAGCCGGAATGGCGCCGCAGTTGACCCGGATAAACGGACCGGCCGACCGGGCGGAGCGGTTGTGAATTTCACGCGCGATCAGCTCCTTGCCGGTTCCGGTTTCTCCCAGAATCAGCACCGGCACATCCAGCCGCGACACCAGCCGCACCCGTTCCTGCACCATTTGCAGTCCCGTATCCAGCCCGACAATGGTATCGGCTATTTTTTCCCGGCCCAGACGCCGGAGCAGCGAAACATTTTCCGCTTCAGCCGCCTGTTTCAGGGCCGCCAGTTCATTCAGCCGGCTGTCATTTTCCATGGCCGTGGAAAACGGATCCAGCAGTACCTGGGCAAGGGCCTGATGACGGGAATTGAATTTTCGGTCCTGTTCGGCAATCAGCAGCAGGATGCCCCGGCCGCCCCTGGAGGTCCCGATGGGACCCAGGATCAGGTCCCGCCTGACATCCGCCGGCAGAAAAAACCGAAAGCAGGCCCCGGGCCGGTCATCACCGGCAAAGTAAGTCACCCGCCCCTGAGCCCACCAGCGCATCAGCCCTTTCAGCTGGGACACAGAACCGGTCTGATTGCCGGCCACCTGAATATGCCCGGATTCCCCGAACCCCCTGGCCAGGCTGGCCACTTGCTTTTCCGCCGCCTTGATTTCAAGAACCACCAGCTGGTCCACCGGAATATCCCGCAACAGGAGCGGCGCCATATTGCCGGCCAGCACACCGATTTCCATATGGCGGCAAGCCTCCTGCCAGACCTTCAGCAGTACTGATTCAAATTTTTTCATAAATTAAGTTGTTAAATATGAAAAATATTATGTTAAATATTACCAATCTATTTACCATATTTAACATAAATGTAAACCCTCTTTAACGGGATTTTCTTGGCCAAACAGCGAAAAAACCGTTTTTTACAATAATTAATATGTTTTATCAATGAGTTGCAAACCTTTGGCCTCCGGATTCGATTGAAACGGCACAGGGCTTGCTTTGCATCAGCATGGAAAGAACAGACCAAACCATCCGCTATTTTTTATTTTATAAGGAGAAAACGTCATGGCATCCAATCTTAAAATAAAAATGGTTCTGCTGACGGAGTTTCTGGGCTTTTCCCTGGTCATTCTTATCTTATGGGCCAATGAAGTCCTGGATATTCCCCATGAGTTTCTGGGCAGTCCGCCGACACCGGTCAACTGGGAAGAGGCCCTGCTGGAATCGGTCCTGGTGTTTCTGCTGGGTCTTTATGTGATGTTCGTGTCCTGGTTTGTTTTTGTCGGCATCGAATCACAGAGCAGCAAACAAAAAATCTGTCCGGTCTGTAAAAGAATCAAAACCGGGAACACCTGGTCGGTTTTTCCGGACGAAGGCAAGGCTTCGGAGCAGCCGCACATGGAACAAAGCCTGTGCCCGGAATGTTTTGATAAGGTCATCAAGCATTTATAAACAATAAAAGGAGAACAAAGATGAAACAGATTTGGATGATTCTTCTGTGTTTGTGTCTTTTATTCGGCTGCGGCCGCACGAAACAGCCGTCTGAACAGCCTGTGACCCTGACCCTGGGCGCTTTCACCGTTCCCAAGGAGGTTTACCAGAAACAAATCATCCCCGCCTTCTGCGCCCACTGGAAACAAAAGACCGGCCGGGACGTCCGCTTCGAGCAGTCTTACGAAGCCTCGGGAACCCAGTCCCGGGCCATTCAATCCGGCTTTGAAGCAGACATTGCCGCTCTTTCCCTTGAAAAGGACATTGACGCCATTGAAAAGGCCGGGCTGATCACCCATGACTGGAAAAACAACCCGGGCGAAGGATTTGTGACCCGGTCAATTGTCGTCATTGCCTACCGGCCCGGCAACCCCAAAAACATCAAGGGACTCGAGGACCTGGCCCGCGAGGACATCGACGTTATTTATCCGAGCCCCAAAACATCCGGCGGCGCCATGTGGGTGGTCAACACCCTTTACGGGGCCGGGCTCAAAATTGCTGAACTGAAAACCGGCCATAAGAATTCGGCGCTGGCTAAAAAATTTTTAAAGTCCGTTCAGAAACGGGTCAAGGTCATGGATAAATCCGGCCGCATGTCCGTAACCACTTTTGAAAACGGCATCGGTGACGCTTTACTGACTTATGAAAACGAAGCCCTGCTTCGCCAGAAGCAAGGCTATCTTTTCCCGTTCATGGTCCCGGAAGCAAGCATTCTGATCGAAAACCCGGTAGCCGTGATTGATAAAAATGTGGAAAAACACGGCAACCGGAAAGCCGCCGAAGCATTTGTTGATTTTCTCTACACCAAAGAATCCCAGATGGCTTTTGCCGAGTACGGGTTCCGGCCAATCGATGATACCCTGGCGCTTAAATTGAAAGAAACCTTTCCCCGTCCGGAAATACTGTTTGATATCCATTATCTGGGCGGTTGGGACAACATCCAGAAGATCCTTTATTCAAATGAGGGCATCTGGAATGAAATCATCAACGAACTGGCCAATGAAAACTGAGTGCTTACGCAAGAATGTGTTCTGCCTCCGCGGACTGGCCGTCGGCTATATCGGTTTTCTGATTCTTCTGCCGATTGCCGCCCTGGGTGCGAGCGCGTTTCATAGCGGCCCCGGCGCCATCTGGCGGGAAACGACCCTGCTCCGGTCGATGGCTTCACTGAAACTGACTTTTATTCTGGCCCTGATGACCGTCATCCTCAACATCTTTACCGGTACCGCAACCGCCTGGGTACTGGTCCGTTATGAATTTCCCTGCAAGAAATTCATCAACGGCCTGATTGACCTGCCGTTTGCCATCCCCACGGTGGTGACCGGCATTATGCTGGTTGTCCTTTACGGCCCCAACAGTATGATCGGGGCAGTGCTGGGCCGTTTCGGCCTGGAAATCATTTTTAATCAGCCCGGCATTGTTCTGGCCCTGCTTTTTGTCACTTTTCCGTTTGTAATCCGGGCGGTTCAGCCGGTATTGATCGAAATGGAAAAAGACCTGGAGGAGGCCGCCATGACCCTGGGAGCCTCTCCGTTTCAGATTTTTTTCAAAGTGGTGCTGCCGACGCTGCTTCCTGCTATTCTCACCGGAGCGGCGCTTTCCTTCAGCCGGGCCCTGGGCGAATTCGGGTCCGTGGTGATTGTCGCCGGAAACATTCCTTTTAAGACCCTGACCGCCCCGGTATATATCTACGGTGAAATCGAAAGCGGGAATTTAACCGGCGCCACAAGCGTGTCCCTGGTGCTGCTCACCCTTTCCTTCTCTATTCTGGTCCTCATTCATTTTATTCAGAGATGGAGCCGGTGTCATGAAACGGACTAATCCCGTGAAATTTTGGGCCCAACGGCTTTCCCTGCGCCATGTCCTGACCGGCATGGTCCTCCTGTGGGTACTGCTGCTGATCCTTTTTCCCCTGGGCGGAATGTTCCAGAAAGTCCTTGCCGCCGAACCGGTTTCCTGCCTGAAAAGCCTGCTGGCCCCCTCTGCCAGACTTTCCTTTAAACTGACCTTCTGGCTGACCCTGGGCGCCGTCATTCTGAACACCTTTTTCGGTCTGGTCATCGCCCTGATCCTGGTTCGCCAGAATTTCAGGGGTAAGCTCCTGCTGGAAGGATTGATTGATCTGCCCTTTGCGGTATCTCCTGTCGTCACCGGTTTCATGTTCATCACGCTGTTCGGCAACAACAGTATCATGGGGCATTTTTTCGACGAAAAAGGAATCCGGATCATTTATGCCTTTCCCGGCATGATGCTGGTGACGCTTTTTGTGACCTTTCCCTTCGTCATCCGTGAAATCGTTCCGGTGCTGAAGGAATACGGAGTGGAGCAGGAAGAATCCGCCTACGTCCTGGGCGCCTCTTCCTGGCAGACCTTCCGGAAAGTAACCCTGCCGTCCATCAAGTGGGGTCTGCTTTACGGCATCACCCTGACCATTGCCCGGTCTATCGGGGAATTCGGCGCGGTTCTGGTGGTCAGCGGCGCGATTATCAATAAAACCCAGACCGCAACCCTTTATGTTCACCAGCAATTCACCGATTTCAATTACACCGGCGCCTTTGCCGCGGCTTCCGTACTGGCGCTGATTTCATTCGTTTTCATCATGATGATCCAGTTCAGCCAGAAAAAAGTAAAGGGGGGAACATGGGAATAAGTGTTCAACGCATCAGCAAACGGTTTAACGGTTTTGTCGCCGTTGACCAGGTCAGTTTTGAAGTCGCCAAAGGCGAGCTGGTCGCGCTTCTGGGGCCCAGCGGCTGCGGCAAAAGCACCATTCTGCGCATAATCAGCGGACTGGAAAGACCCGACAGCGGCAATGTTTTTTTAAATAACAGCAATGTCAACCGTCTGACGCCTCAGCAGCGGCGGGTCGGCTTTGTGTTTCAGCATTATGCGCTTTTCAAGCATATGACCGTTGAAAAAAATATCGCTTTCGGCCTCGAAATAAAGAAAAAGCGCAAACCCGAGATAGCCACACGGGTCGCCGAACTCCTGGAGTTGATCGGTCTGACCGGATACCGGAAACACTACCCGGCACAACTTTCCGGCGGGCAACGGCAGCGGGTTGCCCTGGCCCGGGCCCTGGCGTCCGAACCGAAAGTCCTGCTGCTGGATGAGCCCTTCGGCGCTTTGGATGTAAAGGTGCGGGAAAACCTGACCGGCTGGCTGCGCCGGCTGCACGATAAATTGAACACCACCAGCATCTTCGTTACTCACGACCAGCGCGAAGCCATGGACCTGGCAGACCGGATTGTGGTCGTCAACCAGGGACGTATCGAACAGACCGGTATCGCGCCCCAGGTATATGAAAAACCCCGCAACAAATTCGTAGCCGGATTTATCGGTAATGCGAATGTGCTGGACGGGATCTGTACCGACGGCGCCGTTTACCTGAAAAGAACCCCTTACAAAATCGAAAACCGATCCGCGCCCGCCACCGGAAAAAACGGCATTATGATATTCGTTCGGCCGGAGGATATCGACATCCAGGCAACAAACCGCGGAAACAATGCTTTCCCGGCAGTGATCACCCATATCAACTACCGGGGCAGCTACCGGGAACTGGATCTGAAAGCACAGGGATTGAACATAAAGGCATTTGAATACAAAAATCGAAAATCGGCCTTTTCCTGGCAGCAGAACCAGACGGTTTTTATAAAGTTCAACAACTACAAAATATTTGAACGGCCGGTTTTTAACTATGGCAGCTCACAAAAGGATATTGCCCTTGACGTCGAATGCGGTGAAGGAAAGCACGGCCAGGCGAGCAACGGATAATCCCCGGAAACCGAATATTTTTGCCGGCATCCCGGTGCGTTTGATCGAATTGTTTCGCCGCCGGGGAAAAACCTGGGTGACCGTATTTTGGAAAATGCGCTAAACAGGAGGAGAAACAATGGAATCCCGTGTCCGCAGTATAGCAAAAACATTCAGCTGGCGCTTTTTTGCCACCCTGATCACCATGCTGATCGCCTGGATAGTTACCGGCAAGGCTGAAAGCGGTTTTGCCATCGGGCTGGCCGACACCTTCATCAAGCTGTTCGGATTTTATTTCCATGAAAGGGCCTGGAATCGTATTTCCCTGAAAAAACTTTCGGAAAGTTTTCGTTTTATCCGCTGGAACGAACCGGTCTGCACCTCCCCGTCCGGCCCGGGTCCGGTCATGCTGGTTCTGTTTTCAGACCGGAACCCGGACCGGGCTGTAGAACTTGCCTTTGAAAAAGCGAAAAACAGCGGGGAACTGGTTCTGGTCTATGTCATCGACGACAACCTGGCCCCCTACTTTGTCGGCACGGATGCGGGACTGTATCCAGCGCTGAAAGAAATCTGCGAACAGGACCTGCTGAAAAAATACCGGCAGGAAGCAGCCGATCAAATAGACCGGATCGTTCAAAGGGCCCGCACCCGCGGCATTCGGATTAAAAAACATCTGCTGACCAAAAGCGCTTATCAAAAAAACACCACTCTGATCCAGGATGAAAAACCCGCTTTGATCATTTCTGACGAAAAGAAAAAAAGGTTCGGGCTGAAACTTTTCCTGCGGGAACCGATCATTAATCTGCTTAAAAATACCGGCGTACCGGTCATAAATGTTTGACATGAATTCACTTCGCTAATTTGTGCAGAAAGACTGTAAAAAAATGAAGCCGGCAGTTAAATTTTTTATTTTTTTCCTGGCAAGTCTTCTCCTGAACATCTCGGTTCCCCGTCATGCCGAAACTTCAGAAATAGACATTCTTTTAATAAAGCTGGTGGAAAAAGGGGTTTTGACCCGGGCCGAGGGGGAGGCCATTCTGGAGGAGACCCGGGAGGAGGCGAAAAAGGAACAGGCCAAGACCATTGCGCGGACCAAACAGGCCCTGCTCAATGG
>Ga0272441_10006376_pt1 | contig 19821 bp, 15 predicted proteins | sample SSMProp6N_FD_193582 | JGI IMG/M metagenome (GOLD analysis project Ga0272441, IMG submission 193582) | Marine sediment archaeal communities from Little Sippewissett salt marsh, Falmouth, MA, United States - SSM-Prop-6N | ecosystem: Environmental > Aquatic > Marine > Wetlands > Sediment ... | reverse complement strand
TATCAGTGACCACGCTTCAGCTGGCATGTATGACTGCGGCGATTGCCAATGGCGGTGAATTACTGAAGCCGAGGATTTTTAAATTTATTTTGGATGAAGAGGGACGCTATTTGGAAACCAGTCTCAAGGAAGTTATTCGCAGAGTTATCTCAGAAGAAACCGCGAATCAGGTTGCCCGGATTCTGGAATCCTCGATTAACGAAGGCACAGGCAAACGGGCTGCAGTGCCCGGTCTCAGGATTGCGGGTAAAACAGGCACGGCTCAAAAATCAATGCCGGATGTGGAGGGTTATGTTCCCGGTGCTTATGAAAGTTCATTCGTTGGCTTCTGGCCGGTGCAATCACCTGAATATGTACTGGTCATTACATTGGACGAACCCAGACAGAAAAGCTTCAGCTCACAAAGCGCGGCCCCGATTTTTGCCAATATCGCAGAGCGGATTTCAGGTCTTCCAAGAAAGCCGGATATTCGTAAACAGGAACCGGAATCAAGTGAATCCATCTTTACGTTGTCATGTTTTGATACTCCCAAAGAAAATGTATTGAATGTTTCATTTGAAAACAAACCGACAGTTTCACCCTATTTTGTCCCGGATTTGAGAGGATTAAGCCTTCGTCAATCCCTGCGTCAGCTGGCCATTTGCGGGATTCATGCGCATATCAAGGGACATGGAAATGTGAAACAACAGAGTCTGAAGCCTGGCATTCGTGTGAAGGATAATATGATATGTGACTTGGTTTGTGAATAAAGCCTAAGGATAAGGATCAAATCGAATAAAAAAAGAAAGAAATGGATCATTATACACAAGAAGCTTATCAATTGAATTTGAATGATGTTCAGATAGACAGCAACGAGAAACAGACCCGATGAAGACGCAAAAGACATTAGAGACACTGTTTAAGGGCATTGAATCTTCTGTGCTTCCATCCGAAATGATTCGCATCTCCGGAATCAGCAGTGATTCCAGGACGGTGAAACCCGGAGATCTGTTTGTGGCTGTTCATGGATTTATATCAGACGGACATAAATTTATTCCCCAGGCGATTCAGCAGGGCGCTTCTGCTGTGGTATCAGAAGCACCCGTTCCAGAAAGCACAGTGCCTTTGATCCGGGTTGAAGATTCAAGACAGGCCTTAGCCTGTCTGGCCCGGAGATTTTTTAATTCACCGGATGCGTCACTGATCATGCTGGGGGTCACCGGAACCAATGGAAAAACCACGGTCGCCTACTTACTGGAATCCATTATGAATCAATGCGGATTGCCCTGCGGTTTGATGGGTACTGTAAAATACCGCTGGCCGGGGCATCAGCAAAAAGCCAGCCACACAACACCCGACGCTGTGAGCCTGTTTGGCATGCTGCGCCGGATGGTCAATGATGGCGTCCAGGCTGTGGCAATGGAAGTCTCCTCACATGCGCTTGCTTTAAACCGTGTCAAGGGGATTCAATACCGGACTGCGATTTTTACCAATTTGTCCAGAGATCATCTGGATTTTCACCAAAATTTCAGTCATTATGCAGAATCGAAATCAAAATTGTTCCAGCAGGTCCACAAGGAAGGAATCGGTATTATCAACGGTGACGATCGCTATGCAGCCATGATGGCCAGATCATGCCAGGGGAAAGCGATTCTTTTTGGAGAAAAATCTGATAAGCTGAATTACCGTATTCATCGTGAAAAAATGACCGGGACCGGTACCCAATTTATTTTAAATCGCGGTTCGCAGGGATGGACATTCAAGACTCCTTTGCTGGGAGATTTTAATGTGCTCAATGCATCAGCAGCTGTGATTGCTGCTCTGGAGATGGGACTGGACCCTGAACAAATACAGTCGGGATTAAATAAGGTGGCACGTGTACCAGGGCGCATGGAGGGATTTCGTTCCAATAAAAAATTCTGGGTGGTCGTGGATTATGCACATACACCGGATGCGCTTGATAATGCCTTAAAGACAGCACGCCGTTTTACAAAAAATCGGTTAATCACGGTATTCGGATGTGGCGGTGATCGGGATCATGGTAAGCGGCCTGAAATGGGACAAGTAGCCGCCGAAGTCAGTGATTTTGTCATTGTTACATCGGACAATCCACGGACGGAGAATCCTCACTCGATTATTGAAGATATTCTGGAAGGGATACCCGCCTCATCCAAATTGCGGATCATCGAAGATCGTGAAGCTGCAATTCGCGAAGCGATCATTCAGGCGGAGGATGGGGATACTGTGATGATCGCCGGCAAAGGACATGAAAATTATCAGATCCTGGGAGCGAACCGTATTCATTTTGATGATCGGGAAATTGTACAAAAATATCTTGATGTATAGAATGAATCTGAAGTGAATGACAGTAGTAGGTTAGTACAGATATGCGGATATTATAAGAATGAACAGGTCGGCAAGCCATTTCAGAAGTAAATGACAGATTTTACAGATTTGATGGTTGAATGCTTTTTCCAGAGGAGAAGTAATTAAAAATGACAGATCCTCCAGCCGAAGCAGGGAATGTGAATGGCACTGATGATACATGACATACTCAGATGGCTGCACACGGATGCTTCAATTCCCGAAGGCCCCATTACCGGTGTATCCATTGATACGCGATCCCTGCAGCCCGGGGACTTGTTTGTAGCCTTGCAGGGAGAACATACGGACGGACATCAATTTGTGGATCAGGCACTGGAAAAGGGTGCATGCGCTGTTCTGGTTTCCAAATTCTATCCTGACACGAAAACGGATAAAATTATCCGAGTGGAAGATCCGCTGACTGCTTTACAGGAAATAGCAGCAAGACGAAGAAAACGCTGTAAAGGACCGGTCATTGCCATTACAGGCAGCAATGGAAAAACCACGACCAAAGAAATGGTCGCACAAGTATTGAAATCCACATATCAGATTCACAAAACCGAAGGAAATTTAAACAACCATATCGGTGTCCCGTTAACCCTGTTGAAATGTCCCGACCAGATTGATCTGATGGTGCTGGAAATGGGCATGAATCATCATGGCGAAATCAAGAGGCTATGTGAAATCGCCGTTCCAACACATGGTGTGATTACCAATATCGGGCGTGGTCATATGGGTTTCTTTCGAAGTGTGGAGGATATTGGTCAGGCGAAGGCGGAACTGCTTGAATCTCTTCGTGACAGCGGAACAGCGTTTATCAATGGTGATGATCCGATTTTAAAATTGTACCGGCAAACAGCTGCAAATACGATTCAGTTCGGATTTCGGGAGGGATGTCAGATTCGGGCAAAAAACATTTCAGTATCAGGCGATTGCCCCGCCATGATCATTGATGAAACCGAATTTCATTTGAATATTCCAGGGGAACATCAGCTGTATAATGCACTGGCCGCGGTGGCTGTGGGCATAAGTCTGAAGATCCCCCTGCGCCATATGGCCCGAAGTCTGGCTGATTTTCAGTCCTGTTCTCAGCGTATGGAAAAAAGGATCCGGGGAGGAGTTCAGATACTTAACGATGTATACAATGCCAATCCGGATTCCATGTTGGCAGCATTAAAAACATTGACGGCGCTTCAGGCAATCCGCCGGATCGCAATTTTGGGAGACATGCTTGAATTGGGCGATTTCAGTACCAGGGAGCATGTTGAGTTAGGAAAGCAGATGCGCTTCATGAAAATTGACAGATTTTACGGTGTGGGTCCGGAAATGGCAAAGACCGTTCAATCATTGAACCAAAATGGTTCGAAGCGGGGATATCATTTTGATCATGTCGGGGATATTGCGTCTGAACTTGAAGGACAGTTGCATCCCGGGGATGCTGTTTTGGTCAAAGGAAGCCGAAAGATGCGTATGGAAAGAATCGTTGACAAGATGACTGAACAGATTGAATCGGACGAATAAATCAGGGAGAAGGCTATGCTGTATCATTTATTATATCCATTACGGGATGTCTTCATCGGATTCAATTTATTGTCCTATATCACATTCCGCTCAGCAGCGGCAGCCATCACAGCATTGCTTTTAACTTTTATCATTGCACCTTCAATGATTCGATGGCTGAAACGAAATGATATCGGTGAGGAAATTCGTGATGACGGTCCGAAAACACATCATGAAAAAGCAGGCACCCCGACCATGGGAGGAATGATCGTTCTCCTGGCGGTCATTGTACCGGTACTGCTGTTTGCACGGTTAAATGTATTATATATTCAGTTGATGCTGATTGCCACCGTGTGGATGGGTATGGTGGGTTTTTTAGATGATTATTTAAAGGTTGTCAAGAAATATTCCAAAGGATTGATTGGAAGATATAAGCTTATTGGGCAAACGATCCTGGGGCTCATTGTGGGAATTGCTGTGACTCTGGCCCCGGAATACGATGGTGTCGAATGGTATTCAACAGTGCCTTTTTTTAAAAATCTGGCTTTTAATTTTGGGATTTTTTATATCCCTGTCGTCATTTTTGTGATCACAGCCACCAGTAATGCCGTGAATTTAACAGATGGATTGGATGGCTTGGCCATTGGATTGGTGGCCATTGCTTCGATTGCCTGGGCCGGCGTGAGTTATGTATCCGGTCGTGTGGATTTCAGCGATTATCTCAATGTGCTTTATCTGAAAGGTGCAGGTGAACTGACGATTTTCTGTGCCTCGCTTGTGGGGGCCAGTCTTGGATTCCTTTATTATAACTGCAATCCTGCCTCTGTTATTATGGGAGATACCGGCGCATTGGCGATTGGAAGCGCCATGGGGACTCTCGCTGTCTTGCTGAAGAAGGAAATTTTGCTTCTGCTGGTGGGTGGTGTTTTTGTTGCCGAGGTTGTTTCTGTCATCCTGCAAGTGACATCATTCCGATGGAGGGGCAAACGTATTTTTAAAATGGCACCATTGCACCATCATTTTGAATTGCTTGGCTGGCCAGAACAAAAAGTGGTAGTCAGGTTCTGGATCGTTGGAATTTTATTGGCTTTGTTAACATTAGGCACTTTCAAGGTGCGTTGAAGATGAGCGGATCCAGTAAAATAAAATATCTCAAAGCAATAGAGATCCGTTATTTATATCTGTCATAAGGTTTTAAAAAATAGGCTGTTATGTTGACACGAGATACAATTAAGGGAGCAAGCATCACAGTCATGGGTGCGGCCCGGAGCGGTATGGATGTGGCTCTCCTGCTGAAGAGGAAAGGCGCGTCTGTATTTCTCAGTGAAATAGCGGAAGCCAAAGAAAAAGCAGAAGCAGTCAAGAACCTTCAATCTCATCAGATTGCCTATGAATTCGGTGGACATACGGACCGGATTTTTGAAGCCGATACTCTTGTGTTAAGCCCGGGAATTTCCGTGAATCATCCAATTGCTCAAAAAGCCAAATCGAGACATATGGACGTGCTTGGCGAATTGGAAGTCGCGTCCTGGTTTTGCATGAAAAAGATAGCAGCCGTTACAGGATCCAATGGTAAATCCACGACCACAGCACTGCTTGGCGAAATGGTGAAGCAGTCCGGGCAACAATCCGTGATCGCCGGCAATATCGGTACGTCACTCTCCTCTCAATTTAAGCGATTTGATGAGCCTGGGATTGCAGTTGTTGAAGTCAGTAATTTTCAATTGGAAACCATCCGCGACTTTCATCCAGTGACTGTAGTGTTTTTGAATTTAACACCGGATCATCTGGACCGGCATGGAACGCTGGCCGAGTATGGTCGAATCAAGTCAAGAATTTTTGAAAACCAGACAAAACGTGATTTTGCAGTTTATTGTGCTGCAGATAAAGAAGTCAATGCGATTATTCAATCTGTTCATAGCCAGAAGTTTCCCTTTCAAATGGAGGATCCGGGAACGGATGGTGCGTTTGTTTTCAATCATCAACTCAGTGTGAGGTGGCAGGGTCAGATTATCCAATTTTGTCCAGTTCATGAGATGGGTATTCCAGGACCGCATAATGTCACCAATGGTCTGGCTGCAACCATGGCAGCGGTTTGTCTCGGTATTCCTGATAAAGCAATTGAAAAAGGATTGCGATCCTTTTCCGGTCTGCCGCATCGTTTGGAGCTGATCAAAGAAATCAATCAGGTCAGCTGGTATAATGACTCGAAAGCCACCAACGTAGAATCCATGAAATGTGCTCTGGACAGTTTTAAAAATCCGATTATTTTAATTGCAGGAGGACGTGATAAGGATTCAGACTTTACAGTAATAAAAAATCAAATTCAGCAAAAAACCCGCCTCGTCATCTTAATCGGAGAAGCGGCTGAAAAGATTGCGTTCTCCTGGCAGGGAGCTTCCAATTTTTTAAAATCGGATTCTTTATCGGAAGCGGTCAATAAAGCGCATCAATCGGCTTGTCCCGGCGATATTGTCCTGCTTTCTCCAGGATGCGCCAGTTTTGATATGTTTGAAAATTTTGAGGATCGGGGTAATCAGTTTAAATCATTGGTGCAGGCATTATGAATCGAATTCAGAAAAGAAAGAGTGTGGATAAAGTACTGCTGACCGCTGTCATGGTAGTCATTGTGATCGGTGTGCTGACTGTGTTCAGCTCCAGTTCATTTTACGGTAAAGAAAAATATAACAATTCAATGATTTTCTTTAAACTGCATATGATGAAGGTCGGGGCAGGACTGCTGCTCTTGTTCATTGCGATGCATATTGACTATCATCGGTATCGATGGGTGACTCCCATGGTTATTGTTATTTTGCTTGTTTTATTAGTGGCGGCATTATTCGGTCCCATGTACAAGGGAAGTCATCGCGCGGTGGTTTTGTTTGGTAAACAATTACAGCCATCGGCATTTATGAAACTGGCGTTGATTTTTTATCTGGCTGCGATTTTTACAAAGGGATCGAATGCACGGAGCCTGCGTGGCGAATGGTTGTATTCGCAATATGGCTTTTTGCTATTGATCACCGGGCTGGTATTTATCGAACCGGATCTGGGTTCTGCGATGGTCATTTTTTCTATTGGTTTGGCCATGTTTTTTATTGCCGGTGTGCCATTGCGTGATATGGGAAAAATTTTATGGGGTGTTATTCCGGTGGTTTTTGTTGGATTGACTTTCTTTCCTTATCAGCGTAAACGTCTGTTTGACTTCATTAATCCGGTGCTGGGACGGGGAGAAATTGCATATCAGATCAAACAGTCGATCATCGGATTGGCTCAGGGGGGTGTCATGGGGGTTGGATATGGTGAAGGAAAACAGAAATTTTTATTTTTACCCGAACCTTTTTCTGATTTTGCATTGAGTTCGTGGGGCGAGGAAATGGGATTTATCGGCATTTTTTTCTTATTTGCTCTTCTGCTGGTTATTCTGTGGCGAAGTGTCCATATCGCCTTAAATGCGCCGGATCGATATGGGTATCTCATTGCAGGCGGTATTACGGCAATGGTTATGGTCAATGCGATTATCAATGCGGCTGTGGTTGTGAATTTGTTGCCGACAACCGGACTGCCATTTCCATTTATCAGTTACGGGGGCTCTTCTTTAATTATGCATCTGGTCAGTATTGGCGTGCTTCTTAATATTTCCAAAACTCAACAGGACCGTTTTCGTGATTTTAGTGCGGATCGAAGCTGTCATCATTACCCACAGGAGCGAAGGTGATGTGCCTCAACGTCTTATTAACCGGTGGAGGCACTGGGGGGCATTTGTACCCCGGACTGGCCATTGTTGAAGCGATTAAACAGAAGATGGATTGTGAAGTGAGATATATTGGAACAAAGCAAGGCGTGGAAAGCCGCGTGATTCCAGAAAGCGGCTACCCCTTTTACAGGATCTGGATGTCCGGGATTCATCGGGGACGTCTGTTTATCAATCTGCTTTTTCCGTTCAAAATGGCGGTCAGTCTTATCCAATCCATCGCGGTTCTGATGAATTATCGTCCGGATGTTGTGATTGGAACCGGCGGTTATGTAAGCTGGCCTGTAATGACCGCTGCCTGGCTGCTTGGCAAACACAGATTTATTCAGGAACAAAATCAACAGCCGGGTCTGGTAACTCGAAAGCTGGCTGCCCTTATGCAGGGTGTCTTTATCAGTTTTCCGGAGTCCCGCCGGTATTTTAGAAAACAGGATCATTTGTATATGTGCGGGAATCCAGTACGGCAGGATCTTGAAAATCCGTCATCGTCGAAAGCCTATGACATTTTTCAGATGAATCCGAAGTTTACGACCTTATTTATCTTTGGGGGAAGTCAGGGTGCCAGAGGAATTAATCAAGCGATACTAACACGCATTGATCAATTGATGAAAAGAAAAAACCTTCAAATTCTATGGGCGTCAGGTCCACGCTGGTTTGAATCGGTGAAGGAAAGAATAAATCAGTATCACCACAGAATTCAGGTGCTTCCTTATATTTCAAATATGGGCGCTGCGTATTCAATTGCGGATGTTATCGTGTGCCGGTCAGGGGCAACAACGGTTGCAGAGGTCAGCTGTCTTGGAAAACCGGTATTATTCATTCCATTTCCTGGAGCAGCAGCCAATCATCAGGAAGCCAATGCACGTGTATTGAGCGAAGCCGGTGCTGCTTTCATGGTTCTTGAATCAGAGATTGAATCCGGAAAACTTGACAGAACACTCAATTACTTACTCAATCATCCGAAAGAGCGGGGTCTTATGGAAAAAAAAATAGCGGCATTTGGACATCCTGATGCTGCTCAGTGTATTGCAAAAAAGATACTCAGTGAAATACAGGTAACAAGATGCGAGAGTTAATCAGGTCTTGATAAAGTGATCTGCTCTCCCACTCAAAACTAAGGAGAATGTCATGAAGACGCGGGAAAAAATATTGGTTGCAGAAAGTGAACCGATTATAGCGATGGATATCGGACGTCAATTGCTGGAATGGGGATTTACACATTCAGAAATTGCACCGTCGCGGTCGGATGTGTCTTCGCTTGTCAAGCGAAAAAAACCGAAATTATTAATTATGGACAATGATTTCTATGATGGAAATCAAGATATACGGTCAGCTGTTGAATTGAATCAAAAATATAATTTGTCCATCATTCTCCTGATCGACTGGATGACAGAAGAATTGAAACAGGTTATGAAACAGTTGAAATATTTCTACTGCATTCCCAAGCCTTTTGACCGTGAAAAACTTCATGGATTAATCGAAGAGGCGCTGCAGAACAAGAAAAAAACAAAAAAGAAGAAAGCAGCATGAAAGAAGTCTCTGATAAAACGCATCCGCAGTGGTTTTTAGGAAGAACCCGGCGTCTTCATTTTGTCGGAATTGGCGGAATTGGTATGAGTGGTATTGCCGAGGTTCTGTTGAATCTTGGATTCAATGTCACAGGTTCAGATCAGCAGCTGAGTCCAATTACCGATCATTTGCGCAGTATCGGAGCGATTATCCATGAAGGACACAACAGCGGTTTTGTTACCGGAGCAGATGTGGTGGTCGTTTCATCTGCTATTCGGCAGGATAATGTCGAGGTTGCAGCCGCTCACAATCAGAATATCCCTGTCATTCGGCGAGCAGAAATGCTTGGAGAATTGATGCGAGTGAAACAGGGAATTGCCATTGGCGGAACACATGGCAAAACGACGACAACATCCATGACCGGTTTGGTGCTTCAGGAAGCAGGGCTCGATCCGACATTGATCGTCGGGGGTAAACTGCGAATATTAAAAACCAATGCCCGTCTGGGAGAGGGTGACTATCTTGTTGTTGAAGCAGATGAATTTGACCGTAGTTTTCTTCAATTAACCCCGTTTATGGCAGTCATCACCAATATTGAGACTGAACATCTTGATTGTTATAACGATCTGGATGAAATCAAGCATGCATTTGTTACTTTTGCGAATCAAGTACCGTTTTACGGCAGTGTTATTTTATGCCTGGATGAAAGTTCACTGCAGGAAATTATGCCTCAGCTTAAAAGGCGGATTCTCAGTTATGGATTAACACCCCAGGCTCAGATTCGTGCAGTCGATCCCACATTTTCCGAAAATAAAAGTGAATATATTGCCTGGTTCGGTCAGGAAAAACTGGGAAAAATTTGTTTGCAGCTTCCAGGTATTCATAATGTAAGAAACAGTCTTGCAGCATTGGCTGTCGGACTGGAATTGGAAATTCCTTTTAAAACAGTGCAAACTGCACTTCAGGCGTTTACGGGTGTCCATCGCCGTTTTGAAATAAAAGAAGAAGTTCAGCAGATACTCATTGTGGACGATTACGCCCATCATCCGACAGAAATTCAGGCGACGTTAAAAGCCGCCCGTGAAGGCTGGGAAAGACGTGTGATCGCGGTCTTTCAGCCGCATTTGTATACACGAACCCGTGATTTTTTTCATGATTTTGGACAAAGTTTTTTTGATGCTGATGTGTTGATTGTTACGGATATTTATCCTGCCCGGGAGTCTGCAATTTCCGGAATTACAGGGGAGTTGGTGGCAAAGGAAGCGAGCGCCCTTGGTCACCGGCAAGTCCATTATATTGCTGATAAAAATACGGTGCCCGATTTTTTACATCAGATTGTTCAAGCCAAGGATATGGTATTGACTATGGGTGCCGGAGATGTATGGAAAATCGGAGAGAGCCTACTCGAAAAGCTTAAGAGTCATGCATAAAAAAGAACACATATTTCAAAAGATGAGAAAGATCAGCCGCGGTGTCATTCTTGTTGATGAGCCGATGTCCAGGCATACTTCATATAAAATTGGCGGGCCAGCAGATTTTTTTTTCAGACCCCTGGATTATGAAGATGTGACTGCGGTTATCGATTTTTGCAATCGGGAAGGCATACCAAGATTTATCATTGGAAACGGCACCAATATACTGGTCAGTGATGATGGATTACGGGGAATCGTTATGGATGTCTCGAAAGCTTTTAAAAATATTTCCTGTAAAGGCAATGTGGTGACAGTCGGGAGCGGCGTGACATTAAATAAACTGATAGAATACTGTACTGAGATGGGATTAGCCGGATTGGAAGCCCTGACAGGCATTCCCGGACAGACAGGAGGCGCTTTGATGCTGAATGCAGGAGCATTCGGTGTTGAGATGATGGATCGTGTCGTTCAAGTGAAGTTAATAAATCAAGATGGCGTTTCTGAAATCTTGAATCGAAATCAAATTGAAGCGGAATATCGAAAGACCCATTTCCCTGAAAATGCTGTTCTTTCAGAAGCGCAAATTATGTTTGAGGAAGGAAATCCTCAGGCAATGAAATCATTTCAGGATAATATCGTCAGACAGAGGCGGCAAAAACAGCCGCTTTCATTGCCGTCTGCGGGATCTGTATTCAAACGTCCCCCAAATGATTACGCGGGACGGTTAATTGAAGAAGCTGGCTGTAAAGGATTGCGGATCGGGGATGCCATGGTTTCAAGGAAGCATGCAAACTTTATTGTTAATTCGCATCTGGCCACAGCCCAGGATGTGCTTCGGCTGATTGAAGAAGTTCGAGCAAAGGTTTATAAGCGATTTCAAATTCATCTGGAAATTGAAATTCATCTATTGGGATTCGGATCAATATGAATCAGAGACAGTCAAATCAGGATTTAATACGAGAGTTTGGTCGTTCCATTGGCCTGGGATGTTTTATTTTATTATCAATTTTATTCTGCAGGACATATATGCGCTGGTTGAAGACATCCCATACATTTCAAATTCAGCGTATCGAGATTGAAGGGAACGATTTATTGTCTGATTCACGGATTCGTTCAATAGGAAACATTAATGAAAGATCGTCCGTTTGGCAGATCGATATGGAAAAAGCCGAGCAAATGATTGAATCTGTCGGTTATGTCAAAAATGTCGTTGTGAAGCGGCGGTTGCCTGATGTTATCCAAATTCAGATAACAGAGAAGGAACCAGTCGCCCTGCTAAGATACCAGCGCAATCTGTTTTGTCTGGACTCTGAAGGACAAGTGCTTCCATCAGAACCAGGCAAAATGTATGATTTACCCGTATTAAGTGGAAATTTTAAGGGAGATATTGAAATCGGACAAAAAATAGGCGGCTATTGGGTACCGCGAGGCTTGGCAATTCTTCGGGGCATTCGATATGACAGACCCCATCTGTTTTCAGAAATATCAGAAATGATTTTAGGAGACAATCAGGGAATACTGATTTATTTATGCAGATTGGGTATTCCAGTGTATGTGGGTGATGATTTCACATGGTGGAAGATTCGTTGTTTTGACGCGATTCTGCAGGAATTGATCAGGGAAAAAGAGCTGAATATAACTAAGTATATCGACTTACGATATCGCGGCCAAGTATTCGTGGGAAGGAGAATCTAATTTCATGATTACAGATACCATAAAAATTTCTTTTGAAAATGACGGTATTGTAACCGGTCTGGATATTGGCACGCACAAAATCGCAGTGGTGGTCGGAGAATTGAATGAATCCGGGAGTGTTCAAATATTAGGAGCGGGTATCAGCCCATCCCAGGGATTGAAACAGGGTGTGATTGTGAATCTTGAAGAAGCCATTGATTCTATTCAGAAAGCTGTGCATGAAGCGCAGTTGACAGCGGGTTTGCAAATCAAAGATGTGATTGTGGGTATTTCAGGAGATCATGTAAGAAGTATCAACAGTCGGGGAGTCGTGGCGGTTTCACGGTCGGATCGGGAAATCGATCAAAGCGATATTGACCGGGTCATTGAAGCCGCGAGAGCCATTGCACTTCCCAGTGATCAGGAAGTGATGCATGTACTGCCGCAGGAGTTTGTTCTGGATAGCCGGAAGGGCATTCATACACCGATAGGACTAAGTGGTGTGAGATTGGAGGCCGAAGTGCATATCGTTACAAGCGCCATCTCGGCTTCGAAGAATATTATCCGATGTGTAAACAAGGCCGGATTGCGTGTGCTGGGTCGTGTTTTGGAGTCACTGGCATCAAGCGAGGCGGTGTTGACTCCTGATGAAAAGGAGCTGGGGGTCTGTCTGGTCGATCTGGGAGGCGGAACCACAGATATCGCCATGTTTTTCGAGGGGACGGTACGCCACACAGGCATTATCGGACTGGGGGGACAGAATGTCACCAATGATATTGCATTAGGATTACGCACGCCGATTGAACAAGCGGAGTTGATTAAGAAGAAATACGGATGTGCCAATAAAAATTTTATCAATCCGGATGATTATTTTATTGCGAAAAGTATCGGCGGAAGAGAAGAGACCGAGGTCTCCCGCGAAATGTTATGTTCTATTATTCAGCCTAGAATGGAAGAAATATTCAGCTTGATTGCCAAGGAGATAAAACGATCATCGTTCGGGGATAAAATGGGAGCAGGTGCTGTCATCAGCGGAGGCGCCTCTCAATTAAATGGTACTGTAGAACTTGCCAGAGAAATTCTAGGTATGCCCATTAAAATAGGATTTCCCCAATCGGTAACAGGACTGATTGAATCCGTGTCAAGTCCCAAATTTGCTACAGGTGTCGGTTTGGTTATGATGGGATTTGAATATATTGATCGAAGTACAAACAAACTTCATGTTGTGACATCCGTCATCCATTCCAAACTGAAACAGTGGATTCAAAAATACCGGGAAATATTTAATCTATAACGGATTGAGAATGAACCTGCTATACATACACATTGAGAAGGAGGCCATATGATGAATCAAGATGCGCAGAAAAAAATGGGCAAGCCGCTGGCCTTGGAATTTGATGAACCGATTCGGCAGCTTGCGAAAATCAAGGTGATTGGTGTCGGGGGCGCCGGGGGAAATGCGATCAATCGAATGGTCGCCGATCAGATGACGGGAGTTGATTTTATTGCCATTAACACCGATCTGCAGGCATTGGATCAAAATAAAGCTTCCTGTATTATTCAGATCGGGAAAAATTTAACACGGGGGCTTGGAGCAGGCGGAAATCCTGAGATCGGGCGAAAAGCCATTGAAGAAAACAAGGATGCGGTTATTGAAACACTTTCTGAAACCGATATGGTATTCATTACCTGCGGTATGGGAGGCGGAACAGGTACCGGCGCCGCTCCGGTTGTAGGAGAGATAGCCAAAGATCTGGGTGCTTTAACAGTCGGTATTGTTACCCGGCCATTTGAGTTCGAAGGACTTCAGAGATCGAAAAAAGCGGAGCAGGGAATTGCTGAACTCAGAGACCGAGTGGACACTCTCATTGAAATTCCCAATCAAAAATTACTGTCACTGGTGTCCAAAAATACTCCGCTGGAAGATGCATTTAAAAAGGCAGACGGTATTTTAATGCATGCGACCAAAGGCATATCGGATGTGATTAATATTCCGGGATTGATCAATGTAGATTTTGCGGATGTTCGAACGGTGATGGGGCAGATGGGAGATGCATTGATGGGATCGGGTGTTGCGTCGGGTGATAACCGTGGCAAGGATGCAGCCGAAGAAGCCATTTCAAGTCCATTGATTGATGATGTTTCAATTCGGGGTGCTCTGGGTGTGATGGTGAATATTACCGGCGGGAAAGATCTGAGCTTAACAGATATTCAGGAAGCCTCAGGTGTGGTACAGGAATGTGCAGGAAATGAGGCCAATATTATTGTCGGCGCGGTTGTCGATAATTCAATGGATGGAGAAGTCCGTGTGACTGTAATTGCGACTGGATTTAATCGAAGCAAGAATCAACGCATGCGTATTCAGCGTGAGAACAAACGATACAGCGCTTCTGATACTGATGATACTAGATTGAATGAAATTCCACTTTTTGAGCGTATGATCGATGAACCTTTAGAGCAGGCGCTGGGAGAAATTTTAGGCGGTGAAGGAGAATTCACATTCAATACAAAAAACGATCCGAATATTCCTGCTTTCGTACGAAGGAATTTCGAGGAATAGACATTATACTAAATGAATTTGAAAGCTGATTGGTTCCATTCATCCGGGCAATTGAAGATATTCATCCGGGTGATTTAATTCGGATTTTTTTACACAAACGAGTGACGATGCTGCAAGAGGTCACGCTTGAATGAACATGAATGATGAATGCGCAAGGGGCGCCTTTGAGGGAGGTACTGGGTATCCAGTACCGGAAACAGACCGATACCCCCGGTTGATGGTTTGTTCAGGCATTCATGATTCAAATGTTCAGAATTCCCGTCATTGCACATCGGGATTGATCATTAGCCTGATCTTTTATCGGATCGTAATCAGATGAATAACCGATCAGCAGCGTTGTGACCCAGTTGAACCCTTCCCCTTCTTTTCCTAATTTCCGGCCTCCAGGAAATGGGGGGAAGGGTTCTGTATTTAATCATACCACAATTTTTGATAATTGACTTCGATTTATATTAAAATTAATAATAATCAAGGGATTCAGTGATCCGAGAAGGTTTTGATGTTCGATCATTCTGATTAGTTATTATAAAAACAGCACCTTTCTTTCAAAAGAAAGGTGCCCAAAGTAACTTTTGCTTTTTGCATGCTCATAGAATCTTCAGGTTTATGCTGTGAATGAAGGATTCGTTTATCCTTAAAGAGATTATATGAAGCCTTCTTTCCGCGCAAAAAGCGAACCCCTCCATACTAACTGTGTCTAGAGCGTCATGCCTGAGGAGGGCCAGGCAATTATATGCTTTATTATATAGGAAATAACTTTTTCATGATGGATAAAGATAACAGGGTTATCCTTTTTTATCAACCTTAAAAAAAGAAACCCCCTAAATTCCCCTTATCAGGGGGACATATGCTGATTAACCATGAAAATGACTGAGCTGGTGAACGAGATTGGAGATTTGTCTTTGAACTTTATTTGGGTAAACCTGATTTTTTTCGGAGTGGAGTTTTAAAAAGCTTTTCGTGCAGTTGGTCCCATTTCAAGTTCTGTCCTGGCATACTTACAGCAAAGAAGGGTCCATCAAAGCTGATAGGGGAAAATTTGCTCCCCCTGACAAGGGGGACCTCGATCCGGTCTTTTGATCGAGGAGGGGATTTATTCCATTATGACAAGACTGTTGAAAAAAAAGTCAGCAAGAGGTTTTATAGAATGAAATTTTAGAATGTAAAGTTGACACCCAGATTGACTGTAACCAGATCGGTTCTTGAGTGGTTCGAATGATAAATCACCTGGTCATCATCGGTAATTTCAATATCCCCTTTTTTAAGATAATCCGCTTCGCCTCCATTTAAAAATCGGAATCCAAGATCGATCGATACGCTGAAATCTCTTTCTTCCCATTCCAGGCTTGTATCTTTTTTATAAACCAAAATCAGCAGACCCGCGCCTCCGCCGTAGCACAGGGCCCCATCATCGTAGTTAGTAGAACTGGCGATTTCTTCATTTGAAAATTCACTTTTGACACTGGTGCGGGTAAACAGATAGTTGAATCCCAAAATGCCGTCCGCGTAGGGAGTGATTATTCTGGTTTGTGGCTGAAGGCGCATCATGAGGAATCCCTGGAAAATACCATTGGTTCTTGTCACATTTACGATGACGTCCTGAATGGTCTGGCTGAATTTTTCCTTTCTCGTTTCGCTCCCGTAAATAAAAAAATCAAGGCCGGCTCCGAAAGAAACACCGGTTTGGGGAATGCGATAGAGAAAATGACCGCCCCCGCCATAGCCCAGAGCGTCCAGATTGTCGGCGAATTCGTTCTGGGGGACTCCAAGGCTGAAGTAAACACCCGTTTGAAATGGAGATTGGGCAAAAAGGACAGATGCACAGAATATCATTCCGAGCATACCACTTTTTTTTATGATCATTGCAACCTCCTGTGACTCTTAAGTTTTTATTTTCACAGGTATACGATTTTATAAATAAAAAAGATACACAAAAAATAGCTGAATGGCCTATCGAATTATTCTTGACATTTTTGACCTGAATTGTTATACTAAAATACTTTAATTGACGCGCCCGTAGCTCAGCTGGATAGAGCGCATGCCTCCGGAGCATGAAGTCGTGGGTTCGAATCCCGCCGGGCGTACAGTACCCCGGCTGATCAGCCGGGTTTTTTATTTGCATTTCGTTTCTATTTTCCCTATTATTTTTGTGTATGTATATAACAATTCAATGAAGAAGCAGAATCCCTGGGTTAATGATCCATATCAATGGACCATCATTTTTAATTCTGAATATTCAAGGAGTGTTATACGGATCATTATTATTATACTGAACCAGAGCGGGAACGGGCGATTTTAGTGGGTGTTGTGCATGGCGGAATCACACATTCAGAAGTGTCGGAACATTTACAGGAACTTTCCATGCTGGCGGATACAGCAGGCGCACAAATCGTTCAAACCGTGATTCAGGCGCGCCGTAAAATTGATCCGGCCACAGTGATCGGCATCGGTAAAGTACGGGAAATAAAAAAAACCTGTGAAGAACGCGATGCCACTCTGGTGGTTTTTGATGATGAACTCAGTCCTGCCCAGATGAAAAATCTGGAAGCTGAACTTAAAAATAAGGTTTTAGACCGAAGCGGACTCATTCTGGATATTTTTGCCAGACGTGCCCGTACGCGGGAATCTCAAAGGCAAGTGGAATTGGCGCAATTGGAATATCTCTATCCCCGGTTAACCCGGCAGTGGACACATCTGTCTCGTCAAGTGGGCGGTATTGGTACGCGAGGCCCCGGAGAAACTCAGCTCGAAGTGGATCGCCGGCTGATTCGGAAGCGAATAAAAGTGTTGAAAGAAAATTTACGCAACATAGAAAAACAACGTTCCGTGCGGCGTCAGATTCGGCGTAAGTTCAGACAGGTGGCACTGATCGGATATACCAATGCTGGAAAATCAAGTCTGATGAATGCATTAACCCAGTCAGATGTGTTTGTGGAAAATCGACTGTTTGCCACACTGGATGCCACGATTCGTTCTTTGCCGTTGCGCACCTTTCCAAAGGTATTGATCTCCGATACCGTGGGTTTTATTCGAAAATTGCCTCATGATCTGGTGGCCTCTTTTCGAAGCACCTTGGAAGAAACAGTTCAGGCGGATCTGCTTGTTCATGTGATCGATATCAGCCATGAAAATTTTGAAGACCATATAAAAACCACTCGTGATTTACTCAAAGAAATGGACCTTGATAAAAAACCGAGATTGCTCGTATTTAATAAAATTGATGCTTTGGATGAAAGAGATTTACTGCAGGAAATTAAAATTCACACACCTGAAGCCATTTTTGTTTCTGCGTTGAAAGGGCTTGGGCTTTCCGAGCTTTTAAATCGAATGGATCAGTCTTTAAGAATGTCCACTGTCGAGAATATTGTGAGGATTCCTGCCGGTCAGGGGCGATCTCTGAATTTTGTGCATCAGTGGGCCGATGTTATCAATCTGAATTATGAGAACAGTATGGCTGTTATTCGATATCGGACCTCCCGTGAAGGCCATTCCCGGATACTCGATTTTTTGGAGAAGCAACATGAAACTTCGCATTCTTATCGTTGATGATGAATCCCGGATCCGTCAGACCCTGGGCGATCTATTGCGAGACGAGGGGCATACAATCAAGACTGCTGAAAGCGGGGAAATCTGTATTCAGCAGATAAGCGATGAAATTTTTGATCTTGTTTTCCTGGATGTCAAGCTTCCAGGTATGGACGGTCTTGAAACATTGAAGCAAATACGTCAATTGTCGCCCTCTCTGACAGTGATGATGATGTCCGGCCAGTCTGATTTGTCTACAGCGGTTTTAGCCACAAAATTGGGAGCCCATAATTTTTTGGAAAAGCCATTAAATCCTGAACGTGTTTTGATTGAAGTGGATCACCTGGCCACTCAGCTCTCTCTTCAGGCACGTGTGGAAACACTTGAATCAATGATTAATATTGATTCAGAGATCATTGGCGATTCTGCTCCGATGCGTCAGTTGAAAGCGACCATTAATAAAGCCGCTCCGACAGACAGTCGCATTTTGATCATCGGGGATAATGGAACCGGTAAAGAGCTCGTTGCACGGGAAATTCACCGCCAAAGCAAACGAGGGGCATCTCCTTTTGTCAGTTTGAATTGTGCCGCCATTCCTGAAAATCTTGTTGAGAGTGAATTATTCGGACATGAAAAGGGCGCCTTTACGGGTGCGGATCGAAAAAAGCCGGGGCGATTTGAGATTGCGGACGGGGGAATCCTTTTTTTAGATGAAGTGGGCGATATGAATCCGGACATACAGGCAAAACTTCTGAGAGTATTAGAAGAAAACGAAGCCCAGCGCGTTGGAGGAAATGCCCCTTATTCATTTGATGTTCGTGTGATCGCCGCCACGAACAAAGATTTAGATCAGGCAATTCACCAGGGTCGCTTTCGGGAAGATTTATATTATCGGCTCAATGTGATTCCCATTCGGGTTCCGCCTTTACGCGAGAGGCTTCCGGATATTCCTCTGCTGGCCAATTATTTTTTACTGAAGATATGCAGTCAATCGGGACGAGGACAAAAACAGTGGGGAAAGGGATGTATGGCACTGTTGCAAAACTATACATGGCCCGGAAATGTCCGGGAACTGCGAAATTATACAGAGCGTATGGTTATACTCAGTCATGCATCCGTTATTACTGCTGAAGAAGTCCTGGACACCCTTCCCATTTCTGATAAACTTGCAAAGGATATGCAGTCCTGTCAGGAAAATTCAGAAGCCTCTTTTCGTGAGCGGATGGACGCTTTTGAAAAACAAATTTTATCCAGCGGCTATTTTGAAGCCGGAGGCAATGTTTCTGAACTTGCCCGTCGGCTGAAAATGGATCGTGCAAATCTGCATCGAAAATTAAAGGCGCATAAGATTAAGTAAATCATTCGAAATGATTGAACCACTTGGCATTTATTTCATTATACCGGTTTCAAATTAAAGATTCGGGATTTTATCAATTTCTGCATGTTACAAAATGACACATTTCAGAACAAACCGGACTGTGTTAAATCGACATAATATGATAGTATCCAGGCCTGCATCATAAAATATAAGTATTTAAAAATCA
>Ga0272441_10006375_pt1 | contig 19821 bp, 24 predicted proteins | sample SSMProp6N_FD_193582 | JGI IMG/M metagenome (GOLD analysis project Ga0272441, IMG submission 193582) | Marine sediment archaeal communities from Little Sippewissett salt marsh, Falmouth, MA, United States - SSM-Prop-6N | ecosystem: Environmental > Aquatic > Marine > Wetlands > Sediment ... | reverse complement strand
AACCGGCGGCGGCTTGATTATACCACCCGCCGAAGGGCATGGCAAAATTCAATATGGGGACGGACTACAACAGTATAACTTTAGCGGAATGATTCGCATGCATTTTTTCAGTACAAATCACTCCCGCCAGTTTTAGACAATTATGCAAGGTTTACCTAAAGTTATACTGTTGTAGTCCGTCCCCAATCTGAATCAGCGGAATGATTCGCATGCATTTTTTCAGTACAAATCACTCCCGCCAGTTTTAGACAATTATGCAAGGTTTACCTAAAGTTATACTGTTGTAGTCCGTCCCCAATCTGAATCCCGGAAGGCCATGACCGGCGTGTCCAGGGGCAGGCCGGTGAATGCGGCCACCATGTCGCATTTTACCCGGAACATGAAGAATATACGCCGGGGCGCGTCCTCCAGGGTTTCGAAATTCCCCTGTCCCTTGGCCACAACGGCTTCGGCTCCCTGGAACCAGTCGGCGAATCTGCGGGTGGAGCGGGAGAGCAGGGTCCCGGCGCAGGGGGATCCGGAGGGGATAATTTCCGCCACCTGGTCAAGGCCGGCGTGACGGGCGTCGGCGGCGACCACGTCGTTGATGGCCGGCTGGGAGCGAACCGCGTACCCGACTTTCAAGCCGGGGAACTCCCGGCGCACCTCTTCGATGAACAACCGGTCCAGAACCGCTTCCCCCGCGTTGTCGCCGATCACCAGCAGGCGTTCCGCGCTTGTCAGGATTTCTCTCAGTTTTTCCAGGTCATCGGGACCCACGGCGAAGTTGGCGGGTTCATCGAAAATCGAACCCGTATCAAACAGGCGGGCGGCTCCCAGGTCGATGATGTTCCCCATCAAGGCGTAGCGCGCCGCCACGGCCAGGGGATCCTTTGATGCAGCGATGCGGCCGCGGAAAAAGTCCAGCCGCTCCAGGATCATATTGTTCTGTTCCTTTTTTGCCGTGGCGTAGGGATCGGGATCACCTGTCATGTCGGAAAGCACACCGTAAGCGACCGCGGCGAATTCCGGAGAGGTATATTCCCGGTGGTCCATTCCGGCCACCCGGATCAGTACCCGGCGGTACGCCTCTTCCTGGGCGGCGTCATCCATGCCCAGGTGGGCGGCGGTGCGAACGATCTGTTGCAGGATGCAAATGTGGCATTGGCGGTTCATCTTCATGGGAATCTCCTGGAAAGGGGGCATTATACCCCCATTCCCGGACCGGAGCAAATTGGGAAGAAGAGGTGGAGAGACCAGAGAGTTGGAAAGTTGGAGAGTGGCGAGGTTTGGAGAGATCGTCGAGTTGGCACAGAAATGAGTTACAAAAGGATGGGAATGGATGTGGCGGACAGCCTTGATTCCACGGGCAACGGCGGGTAGAATGGAACCCCGAGGGATTTGCGCAAGGAGGGGATCATGCACGTGGTATTCGCGGCATCCGAAGCCGCGCCCTGGTCCAAGAGCGGCGGCCTCGGCGACGTGGCCGGCGCCCTGCCCCGCCGCCTGGCCGCGGACGGCGCCACGGTCACCCTGATCATTCCGGACTACGCGCCTCCCGCCGGGTCCCGCCCGGACGAAGCGGAGATTTCCGGCGCGGCCAGAGTGGAAGTGGATGGAGTCCACTACCCGGTCACCTTTTATACCCTGAAGGAATCGACCCGGTTCCGGATCGTATGGGTCCATCAGGATTTGATGTTCCAGCGTCCTTTCCTGTATGGTGACGGAGTTCTTCCCTATCCGGACAACCTCTTTCGTTTCCTAGTGTTCCAGCACGCGGTGGAGGCCTGGATCCATTCGCACCGAGGCGGGGTGGATATCGCACACCTGAATGACTGGCAGACCGCGCTGCTGCCTCTGATCCTGCGCCGCAATCCGCCCCGGCGGGGCCGTCCGGCTACGGTATTCACCATTCACAACCTGGGCTACCAGGGGATTTTTCCGGGACGCCTGTTTCCGGTCCTGGGTCTGCCCAATGAATATTTCACCCCGGACACCCTGGAGTTTTTCGGCGACATGAACAGCCTCAAGGGCGGCATTATTTACAGCGACGCCATCACCACGGTCAGCCCCACCTATGCCGGGGAGATCATGGAGCCGGAGTTCGGCGCGGGGCTGGAAGGGGTGTTGCGGCGTTACCGTCACAAATTGACCGGCATCCTCAACGGGGCGGATTACGCTACCTGGGACCCCGGCGGCGATCCCCACATTGAGCGGAATTACGGAGCGAAGGATGTCCGGGAAGGCAAGGCCGCCAACCGTACCGCCCTGATGAGTGAACTGGGGCTGAACTGGCCCCAGGATTCCCCCCTGGCCGTGGCGATTACCCGGCTGGCCCATCAGAAAGGCGCGGACATCATGGCCCGCGCCCTGGAACGGCTGGCCCCGGGCACGTTGAGAGCGATCATCCTGGGAACCGGTGACGCGATCCTGGAAGCCCGACTGACACGATTGGCGGCACGGAATCCGGGCATATGCTTTATTCCCCGCTTCAGCGAAGCCCTGGCCCACCGCCTGCAGGCGGCGGCGGACCTGTTTCTCATGCCTTCGCGATATGAACCCTGCGGCCTGGCACAGATGTACGCCCTGCGCTACGGAACCCTGCCGGTAGTGCGGCGCACCGGAGGACTGGCCGATACGGTGGTTGACGCCGAGGCCGCTCCCGGGGGAACCGGATTCCTCTTTTCCCGCCCCCGTCCCACTGACTTTGCACGAACCCTGATCCGGGCCGCCCGGGCCGTCGGCGATCCAGCCAGGCTGAGCGGCCTGCGTGCCAGGGCAATGGAACAGGATTTTTCCTGGAATCGCTCGGCCGGGCAATACGCCCGCCTGTATGAAAGCATCATCTGAAATGGAGACAATCATGTCGAAACTGGAAACCCTTAAAGACAACGAATTCGCGGCCCGCACATCCGCCGGCGCCGCGCTGGTGGAATTCTCCTCCCCCACATGTGCGCCCTGCCGCAGAATCGAGCCCGTTCTGGAGCAAATGGCCGGAGAGTTCTCCGGCAAAGTTCGCTTTCTGAAGGTCAATGTCAACGAGTGCCCCATGACTACGGCCCGCTTCCATATCCGCAGTGTACCAACCCTGTTGTTCCTCCGGAACGGCAATGTCGAGGCCCAGCTGGTGGGCGCTGTCGCGGCCCAGGCGATTCTCGAAGGGCTACGCGAACTGACCGCGGACCGGAGTTGAGAGGAACATGATTCCCGCCCGGCTGGTGGAGACCCTGGAGGATAACCGGGTCCGCTGCCGCCTTTGCGCCCATTACTGCATTATCAAAGAGGGCGAAAGCGGTATATGCGGAGTTCGCCGAAACCAGGGAGGGCGTCTGTACAGCCTGAACTACCGGCGGGTGATCGCCGCAAGCAGCGATCCCATCGAAAAGAAACCACTCTACCACTTCCTGCCCGGATCACGGTCGTTTTCCCTGGCCACCATGGGATGCAATTTCCGCTGTCGTTTCTGCCAGAATCATTCCATTTCCCAGGTCGATCCCGACCGGGGCCTCCGGGGTGAGCCCCTGACCCCGGAAGAACTGGTCCGCGCGGCCCTGGCCGCGGGCTGCGGATCCATGGCCTATACCTACACCGAGCCCACGATTTTTTTTGAACTCATGCTGGATACCGCGGAACTGGCCCGGTCGAAGGGATTGAAGAACGTCATGATCACCAACGGATATACCAGCCCCGAGGGACTAAACATGCTGATGCCGGTGATGGATGGCGCCAACGTGGATCTGAAGGCGGGGAGCGATGGATTCTACCGCCAACAATGCGGGGCCAGGCTGCAGCCGGTGCTGGACACCATAACCGCCATGCGCCGGGGAGGCCTGTGGGTGGAAGTCACCACTCTCCTGATCCCCGGGCTGAACACCGACACCGCACAATTGGACCGGGTGATCTCGTTCCTTCACGACCTTGATCCGGAGATTCCCTGGCATGTGTCCAGATACTATCCCCAATACCGCATGGAGATCCCGCCCACGGAAGCCCGGGAAGTACACTCCGCCCTGGAAAGGGCCCGGGAAGCCGGTCTGTGCCATCTCTACGCCGGGAACCTGCCGGACGAACAATGGACCGATACCCGCTGCCCCGGTTGCGGAGCGGTTCTGGTTACCCGCCGGGGCTATTCCACCCGGGTCATGGGCATGGACGGGGGAAAATGCGCCGCCTGCGGCCGCGCAATCGCCGGGGTATGGGAGTAATTGAAAATTTTAAATGTTGAATCTTGAATTGAGAACCGAAAATTTCCAGAATATTGTTTTGAATTCAAAATTCAAAATTTAGAATTAATAATTCAGATTACAGCTCCCCCTCTTCTTCCAGGCTGACCTGCTCCACGGTGTATTGAACATTGCCCCTGGTGGAGGAAAATACCACGTCCTCCACCACGGGGACGATCTCTTTGTTGTATTCATTGATCCGGGATTCATTGTTCGCCTGGATGACCGGCTGGGTGGAAGAACGGGGCAATGAGAGCACCAGGGCGAAGACAAAACCCAGCACCGCGGATACCACCGCGGTGGTAACCGCCACCCGGCGTTGCCGTTTCCGCGTTTCGATGCGGGCGAATACCCGGTCCTCGAAATCCTCCGCCGGAGAATACCGCGTATCGTGCTGACGAAAAAGTTCTTCCATGTTCTTCATTTCAGACCTCCATTCACCAGGGCCCCGGTCAATCCATCAGGGGTTGCCTCCGCTTCACGGGGAGCCCCATCCGCCGCCAGCATATCGCGCATACGCTGTTTTCCGCGAAAAACCAGGGTCTTCACCGTACCCACGGGTTTTCCCGTCATGGCGGCGATCTCCTTGAAAGAGAAGTTGTCCAGTTCCTTCATCACCAGGGGGATGCGATACTTGCCGGGCAGGCGGGAAACCAGTCCTTCCAGGGTGATCTCGTCGTCCATGGCGGGATTGACCGCGGCCACGCCCTCGCCGGCATCCTCCAGGGATATCAGGTTGCGGAGCTTGCGGCGCCGGAATTCGTTGCGTGCCAGGTTGGTGGCGATGGTATAGATCCAGGCTTTCAGATTATCCGTGCGCAGGGTGTGCGCCTTGAAATAGACCTTGACGAAAGTATCCTGGGTCAACTCCTCGGCAAGCTCCGGATCACCCACCAGCATGCGCAGATAATTATAGATCTTCACTTTGTACATGGCCATAACACGTTCAAACGCCGAGCGATCCCGGACCTTTAAGCGGGCGATCAGATCTGTCATCTCTGCACTATAGATTTAGACGCGCAATCGCGCCCCGGGGTTTCGGCGGCCAAAGGGGAAAAGTGAAGACTGAATAGGAGTCAGGGAGACTGAAAAGTTGAGATAGTTGAGGGAGGATAAGAAGGGGGGACGAACGCCCAAACGACTCGTCTGTGTTCCCGCCCTCAACTCGTTTAACTTTCTCAACTTCTTTTTTCCCGGGACCAGGTTAGAGTAACAATTCCCGCTTTGGAAGCGGAGAAATCCCGTTGGTTCGAATAGCCGTCAATATGCTTCGACATCCGCCACGCCGGCGGCGCTCTGGTAGTTCAGGAACTTGGTATACTTGTCGATGTAGGTAAGGATAATGCGCCCCGTGGGACCGTTCCGCTGCTTGGCGACAATCAGGTCCGCCTCGCCTTTGCGCTCGGTATCCCGGTCATTCTGTTCTTCCCGGTGCAGGAACATCACCAGGTCCGCATCCTGCTCGATGGCTCCGCTCTCTTTCAAGTCCGACAGCTGGTACTTGGGACCGTCACTGCGGCGACCGCCTCGGGTTTCCGGGGCGCGATTCAATTGGGCCAGCGCCACAACGGGCACATGGAGTTCCTTGGCCATCTCCTTCAGGGCGGCGCTGATGGCCGCCACTTCCTGGGCCCGGGAGTCACTTCGCCGCACCATGTCCGAGCCCACCTTGATCAACTGCAGGTAATCCACGAAAACAATATCCAGTCCGTACTCGTTTTTGAGCCGCCGCGCCCGGGTTTTCATTTCCACGATGGACAGGCTGGCCGAGTCGTCGATCAGCAGGCGGGCTCTCTCCAGGTTGGAAGCCGCCAGTTCCAGGTCGGCCCACTCCTTCTGGGTCAACCGCGGACGACCCGTGCGCAGGGCGGCCATGGAAACACGGCCTTCCAGGGCCAGCAGACGCATGATAATCTGGGTTCGGGACATCTCGATCGAGAAGAAACCCACGGATTTTTCGTGTTTGATGGCCTGGCGGGCGGCGATGTTGAGCCCCAACGCGGTCTTGCCCATGGAAGGGCGGGCGGCGATGACGATCAGGTCTCCCGGGTGGAAGCCGGCGGTCATGTTGTCGAGTTCGGTCAGATCGGTTTTCAAGCCTTCACTTTCACCATGTTTCTGAATACGTTCCACCAGGTCCATGGTGCCCGGAACCAGTTCTCCCATGGAATGGAATCCCTGCTGAATCCGGGTATCCGAAATCTTGATGATCTTTTCCTGCAGATCGTTGAGTACGGTTTCCGCATCCACCGGGGTCTGGGAACTCTGGTTGATCACTCCCAGGGAAGTCTCCATGATCTGGCGCAGGGCGGAACGATCCTTAACCACCTGGATGTACTCATCGATCCGCAATTTGTCGGGAATTCCATCCAGCAGGGAGGCGACATACTCGTGCCCGCCGGAGATTTTCAATTGCCGGCGCTGTTTGAGCAGCCCCGACACCGTGATAATATCCGCCGTCTTTCCCTTGTCGACCAGGAAGCTTATGGCGGAAGCGATTACCCGGTGAGATTCCCGGTAGAAATCATCGGAATTTATGGACGAAAACACTTCATTGACATAGTGGTTGTCAATGAGCATGGCCCCCAGCAACGCCCGCTCGGAGAACTCGTCGTGGGGCATGGCGGGAATCAGTTCCGACTTCTTGCCATCGGACATGCTTTTCCCTCCCTGTTTCCCTCCACCGGGGCGGTTACCGCCCCGGCGGAGGGTTTGTGGGGATTGTTACTCCCCGGTTACTTCTTCCGTATCGGTTTCCGGTTCCTCTCCGGCATCATCAGCCGGCGGGGCCGGTGTTTCGGCTTCCGGTTCCACTGTTTCGGCGGCGACTTCTTCCACGGCCACGGGTTCCAGATCCCCTTCGGGATTCACCACAACACGCAACTCAGCGGTTACTTCGGGATGAAGCTTGAAAAGGCAGGTGAATTCACCCACCTTTTTGATCGCCTCAGGCAGGTGGAAACGCTTGCGATCCACGTCATAACCCTTCTCCAGCAGGTAAGCTTCAATGTCGGAGGTGGTAACGGATCCGAACAGGACGCCGTTCTCTCCGGCCTTGCGCTCGAATTCCAGCTCCAGGGCTTCCAGAGTTTCTTTCTGCCCCAGGGCCTTCTCGCGCATGGTCTCCAACTCCTTCAGGTACTTGACCTTCCGGCGTTCCATGAGGCTCATGTTGTGGGGGGTTACCGGCAGGGCCAGTCCCCGGGGCATGAGGTAATTCCGCGCATACCCGGGCTTCACTTCCACGACATCGCCGACGATTCCCAGTTTATCAATCGCTTCGGTCAGCAATACCTTCATGGTCAACCTCTCCTGGACTGGGCGAACTGCAGCAGGGCCATGTGACGCGCCCGTTTGATGGCCTTGGTCAGCTGTTTCTGATGATAGGGACACACACCGCTCACCCGGGAAGGTACGATCTTCCCCGTTTCCATCATGAAGCGCTCCAGCGGCTTGTAGTTCTTATAGTCGATCATCTGCACCCTGTCCTTGCAGAAAATGCAGAACTTCTTGCGGGAAAAAAAAACTTTCTTGCCGCCCCGGCGGGGGTTATGTGGTCTATTCGCCATTGTCTTCCTCCTTGGATTCCCGGGTCCTGGGAGCACGTTCTCTTTCCTCGCCTTCCTGTCCGGGTACGGACTCGCGGGAACGGCGCTCGTCGTGACGTTTCCACTTCTTGACCAGGCGATTGCTCTTGCGCAGACGTTCGTCCAGGCGAACAATGATGTAACGCATCACTTTTTCATTCAGCTTGATACGCTTTTCCAGTTCCAGGACATTCCCGCCACCCATGGTAGCGGCAACGAAGGTGTAGATCCCTTCTTCATGTTCATCAATGGGATAGGCCAGGGCGCGGCGTCCCCACTCGTCAAGTTTCTCAACTTTTCCGCCGTCTTTCTCCACCAGGGAGACCACGAGGTCGTTGATCTTCTTGACTTCTTCTTCCGTTGCTTCGGGATTCACTACGAACCCGATTTCATACGATCGATGCATTCTTCCTCCTTTTGGATTGATGCGGCATGCGCCGCTCCGTCCCGGGATACGGGTCGGCAGCCCCCCCCTTCAGGGGGAGCAAAGAGAGTGTTTGGTTGTACGACGGATCCATCCCGCCGCCGATAGCGGCGGTTGGTCCGGTTCATGACAGCGTCTATATCTTTGCACTGCAGCAGGTCCAGGGCGGCCTCGGCGGCCCGGGTGATCCCCGTGTTCAGGACATCGAGCTCCGGACCGGCCATGGGCGTCAACACGTATTGCGCGAGGTCGACGGGCCCGGGGGCGCCGGGATGAATGCCGATACGGATCCTCGCGAAATCCTTGCGGCCCAGGGTCTCGACCAGGGACTGCATCCCCCGGTGAGTTCCGGCTCCGCCGCCGGGACGGACGCGGACGGCTCCCAGGGGCAGGTCCATGTCGTCGGTTATCACCACCAGGTCCTTCACGTCAGACTCCAGGTACCGGAGCAGCCGCTCCACTCCGCGCCCGGATGCGTTCATCCAGGTCTGGGGTCGAGCCAACACGTAGGACCGCCCGGCATGTTCGCCCCGGCGCAGGATCACCGATCCCAGGTCCACCGCCGCGCCGGCGTTCAGGCGCAGATTGATTTCCTGAATGCATTCGAATCCCACGTTGTGCGGAGACAGGCGGTAAGCCGGATCGGGATTGCCCAATCCCACGAAGACAATAATTCACCCCTCCCTCTATTCTTCTTCCGCTTTGGGTTCACCTTCGGCGGGGGTTCCTTCTTCGCCTTCAAGGGCTTCCTCTTGCTCCACCTCGGGTTCTTCTTCAGCAACCTTGGCGGTCACGGCGCAGATAACGGAACGGGGATCCGACAGCAGGTGCACATCATCTCCGAATTCCAAATCTTCCAGCTTGATGGAGTTGCCGGCGTGAAGTTCCGTGACATCAACGGAGATCTCCCGGGGAATACGATCGGGAAGACAGCGCAGATCCAGGGTCCTGGTAACGAAATCGAACACACCATCCTCTTCCCTGACGCCGATGGCTTCTCCGGTAATGGCAACCGGCACGCTGACGTCAACGGTCTTTTTCAGATCGATGCGGATGAAATCCACATGAATGGGCGTGTCCTGCAGGTAATCGTACTGAATTTCCTTGAGCATGGCGTCCACGTTGATAGCTTCCCGATGAATCCGCAAAATGGAGTTGGCACCCTTCTCCGACTTCAGGATCGACTTGAGGTCCTCCTGACTGATGGAAATGGGAATGGATTCCTTGTCCCCGCCGTATATAATCGCCGGAACGCGGCCGCTATGCCGTAATTTCTTGGCTATGCTCTTCCCCACCTTTTCGCGGGGTTCCGCCTTGATTTCAATAATGTCTTGCATGGATGACTCCTCGTTTCAACACTCTTCTATATCACGAATAGTTTGGATACCGATGTTTCGTCGCGGATGCTGGCAATGGCATCGGCAAGCAGGCGCGCCACCGACAGGACCTGAATTTTGGGATTGACCTGGATGTTTTTTTCCTGGGGGATCGTATCGGTGGTAAAAATCTTTTCCAGGGGCGCTTCGGCCAGGCGTTGCAAGGCCTGTCCCGAGAAAATCCCATGGGTGCAGGCCGCGAATACGCGGCGGGCCCCGTTTTTCCTGATGGCGCGGATGGTCTGGGTCAGGGTCCCGGCGGTATCGACGATATCGTCCACCACAATGGCGTCCCGCCCGTCCACGTCACCGATGATGTGCATGACTTCGGCCACATTGGGGCCGGAGCGCCGCTTATCGCCGATGGCCAGGCCCGCGTTCATGGGCCGGGCGAAAAGCCGGGCTCTTTCCACGCCGCCGGCGTCGGGCGATACGATCACCAGGTTCTTTAGATCCAGGCCGGCGTCATTCCGCAGGTAGGAAACGAAAATGGGCAGGGCCATCAGATTGTCCACCGGCACGTTGAAAAAACCCTGGATTTGATTGGCGTGCAGGTCGATGGTCAGGATGCGGGAGAAGCCCGCGGTCTCCAGCAGGTCCGCCAGCAGACGGGCCGAAACGGGGACCCGGGGACGATCCTTGCGGTCCTGCCGGGCATAGGCGTAATAGGATATCACGGCGGTGATACGCCGCGCGGAGGCTCGCTTCAGGGCATCCGCCATGAGCAGAAGCTCCATGATGCTGAAATTGATGTCTCCCGCCAGGGACTGAATGATAAACACGTCGGCGCCACGAACATTCTCGTGACTCTGGAAACGAATCTCCCCGTCGGAAAAAGTCGTCAGGGTAGACTCCGCCAGTTCGCATCCCAGGTGAGACACGATACTCCGGGCCAATCCTGGATTGGCGGAACCTGAGAACACCAGAAAATTGTTTTTCCTGTTCATTTTGACCTGCCTGTAGGGGAAGTGCTGGGGCGGGAGGATTCGAACCTCCGAATACCGGCTCCAAAAACCGGTGCCTTACCGCTTGGCCACGCCCCAATCCGCTCCTGATACTCTTTCCGGGACACCAAACGGCATCGGACCGGGCGAAACCCCGGTACATCCAATGCCCGCGTTGGGCCCGGATCCGGAATGCCGAATACGGCGCCGCCGCTGCCGCTCATGGCCGCGAATTCGCACCCGGCCGCGCGCAGGGCCTTCTTGGCCGCCCGTATTTCCGGATGGTATCCAAACGCAACCGTCTCCAGGTCGTTTTCCAGTACCGCCATGCGGCGGGTCTGTAAAAAGACCTCTATTTTACTTTCTCCGGCCTTTCTTGTCAAGCTGAACCCGCGGTAAACCCGGGCGGTGGAAACCTCCACCCCGGGCAGCATCAGCACCAGTGACGGGGCGCGGAAATCCTCCAGAAGCGTCAATTTCTCCCCGATCCCTTCGGCGAGAGCGGTTCCCCCCGCCAAGAAGAAGGGAACATCCGCGCCCACCCGGGCCGCCAGTTCGATCCACAGGGGTTCACCGATTTCCAGGCCGGCCCGGTGAGCGAAAAAAAGCATGCAGACCGCCGCGTTTCCGCTGCCGCCTCCCAGTCCGGAGCCCGGCGGGATACGCTTGTGGACGTATACATGAAAACCCATGGGCAGACCGAACTCACGGTCCAGTATCCGGTACGCCCTGGAGATGGTGTTGTTCTCTCCCCAATCAACTCCGGGGAGGTCTCCCGCAACGGTACAGCCCTTCTCTTCGCTGGTTTCGATTAGGATGTCGTCATACATGTCGATGGTCTGGAATACCGTCCGCAGCAGATGGTATCCATCGTCGCGTCGGCCGTGGATTTCCAGACCGAGATTGATCTTGGCGAAAGAGCGAAGTCGCGCCGGCTTGTCAGTCTTCATACGCAATCACTTGATCAAGTTCCGCCCGGGAAAAGCCTTCGAGACCACCGGAATATGTCAATGCGCCGGCGGCCCTGCGCCGGCGCAACACGCTCAATCGCAGACGGGTGGAAGGTCCGCTGACCTCCAGCTTCCGAGGCAGGCCGGTGGCCGGATCCTTCTCCACATCCAGGTGCATCCCGCCCCGGTCCCGCAGGGCGTCGGAGCCATCGGGATTGAAAACCAGATCCCGCAGTTCACCATAATCCAGTCGCAATCTCCACATGCGCCACACCAGGCCGGCGAAGTCGCCACGCCAATATCGCCGCAGGCGGCGGTTCAACAACAATGCCCGTTTACGCTCAATCCGCAACTCCATAACCACCCGGTTCAAGGGGGAGAGAAAGAGCACCCGGGCCCTGGATCCGTCTACGTCCATGGCCAGCCGCCCCTTCTGGCGCTGTCCTTCCACTTCAGCGGCAAAACGGATCAAAGCGGTTGGATGCCCCGTGGACCCGGCGGGGGCCAGCCGGGGTGCCCGGTAACGGGGTGCGCATGCGGCCGCGGCCATTCCGAGCACCAGGGCGGAAATCATCCAGAGGTTTCGCTTATCCATGGTTCCGGCCCGCCCGCAATTGAAAGATAAATTGCTGAAGCAGCAGGCGGGCCGCTTCCTCTCCACCGGTCTTGGACTCGAAATCCATGCGGTAGATCAGATCCATGATCCGTTCCATCCGCTCATCGGAAAAACGACGGACCGTTTTCATGAAGCGATCCAGAAAAAAAGAGGGCTGCTGCAGGAGACGGCCGATATCCGCCGCCGAGCGATGCTGGCGCAGCAGGAACCGGGCGGTAAATATCTTGTTGTAATAGGTGACCAGGGTGCCGACAATCATGGCGGGTTTCACACCGTTGGAGAACAGGTAACGCAACACCCGCAGATAGGCGGCGGGATCTTCCTGCTCCACCGCGTCCGTGAGATCCCAGATGGAGTGCGGATCAACACCGGTGACCATGCGATCCACGTCCTGGACATCGATTTCACCTTCATCCCGCGACCAGGCTTCAAACTGGTTGATCCACTGCAGGGCCGAAACATAGCGCTCTCCGAGAATCTCTTTCAACCGCTCCAATGCTCCGTCGGTAATACGCACGCCGACATTCTTCAGGCGCCCGCGGATATAGGCGGACACTTCATGGTCACGAACGCGATCCAGATCCACCAGGCGGGTGGCGGGTGAATCCAGGTTTTTCAACAGGGTATCCAGTTTCCCCTTGCGCAACTGCCGGTAATCATCGGGAGTCAGGGCCAGGGATATATACAGGATGATCAGGGAATGGGGCGACGGCTTGGCCAGGTAATCCCGCAGAAGATCCCGGTCCTCTTTGGAAAGGGATATTTTGCGCGGATCCCTTACCGTCGCCACGATGACCTTGCGGGACTGGATGAAAAAGCTGGCGGTTTGCGCTTCCTGCACCACGTCCGGCCACCCGGTATCACCGTCACTCTCCAGGTAGTAGCGACGAAAGTTGAAATCCGTGGGATCCTCGAGAAAGGTCTTGATGTAGGTCCGGATCACCCACTCGCCCAGGAATTCATGAAACCCCGCCAGGATCGTGAAAGGAGGGGGCGATTGCTTCTGCCGGATTCCCTGCAGGAAAGCGAATAATCCCTCCGGGGCCATCAAAAATCTTCCAGGATTGTGGTGACCACGGATCGAGCGAACGTATTGGAGATCCTCTCCAGTGATTGGGTTTCCATGGAAAAGAAATCCGCCGAATCAATATCGTAGGAATCCAGGTAGCGCAGGTTCCGGTCTTCAAACAAAACCCTTCCTTTCTTGAGGTCCATGAGGCGGATCTCCAGGGTGATGCTGACCTGGTATTTGTCCGCCGCTGATTCGGTGTACGAGACGGGTTTGACCTCGAAGGAAACGATCTTGCCCTCCAGTACGGCATCGGCGCGATCCAGGTTTTCCACCAGCTTCAGGCGGCTGCGGCGGATAAACTCGTCCCGAACCGCGAAAGTCACGAATTGTTCGGCCTGGTAGCGGCTGGTCTCGTTTTCGAAATTGCGAATCAGGATGGTTTGCAGATGCTCCGGCAGGAACGCTCCGGTTCCGGACAGTCGATAACCGCACCCCGTTACGGTTACTGCGCTTACGAACAACAGAATAATTTTTCTGATCACCATGGGTCCCCGTGAGAAGAATTATACCCCAAGTCACCGGGGACCGCAACGCCGCCGGGAGTCAACCGGGGTAGGTTCCGGCGATATAATCCCTCAGAAAACGGTTCTCTGTATGAGAGTCCGAAAGCCTGGCGTTGACCAGATCGCCAATGGAGATCATGCCGATGAACCGGTAGGGCTCATCCCGGGACAGAATCGGGATGTGGCGGATCTGGTTCCGGGTCATTACCGCCATGAGCTGGCCGACGCTATCGCTGGACTGTCCGACGATCATTTTTTCCCGGTGGGTCATGATTCGCCGCACTTCCATATCGCGGATATCCGCGTCAGCGTCGGCGAACCCCCGCAGGACGTCCCGCTCCGACAGGATACCCGCGATATTATCGGCTTCATCCACCACCACCAGTGAGCCGATTCGCTCCCGATTCATCAGCCGGGCCGCGGTCTGCAGCGACGCGTCCGGCGCGATGGTCACCACGGCCCGTCGGGTGCGCCGCAGAATCGCCTCGATTTTTTGTTCCATGCCGCCCTCCTTTTCCCGAACAGAGATATAGCGTAGAAATTGATAAAATCCAACAATTTCCTGCCGGAAAACCGGAGTGCCGGGAACCTCTATGCGGTCAATTCCTTTTTGAACCGCAGCAGGTCGGCGTAGTGGCGGCGCTCCTCCTTGACAATCGCCTCGATCATTCCTTCCTGATCGGCGGGGACGAAAGTCTTGAGTTCAAGGTAGAAAAGCACGGAATCCAGTTCCTGCCGCATGGCGAATTCAACCGCCTCGGCCAGGGTGCTGATCTCCGCCATTTCAGCGGCATATACTTTTTCGTTAAAAAGGGTTTCGTCGACAAAACCCTGCATATATGCCATGTATTCCCCATACACATCGGCATCCATGGGAAGGTCGGTGACCAGGTCGGCCATGGACTGAAACAATTCCCGGTGCTTGACTTCTTCATCAGCCAGGTGAAAAAGGAATTTCTTACTGGCGGGATCCTGCGTTTTTTCCGCCCAGCGACGATAGAACCGTTCACCGTTCTCTTCCAACCGCACCGCGTTCTGAACCAGTTGCTTGGCATTCAACAAAGACATATCATTCCTCCCGAGCGACGATCAAGCCTCTAATTCCAGAGTGATGAGCTTGGCGCTGACGCCCTTGATCAAGTTGAGTTTGCGCACGAATTCATCGATCTTCTCGCTTTCGCCGACCATCTCCACGATGATCAGACCGGTCTGGGTGCAGTCATCCAGAACGCCTTCGTGCAATCCCAGCCGGGTGGTAATCATGCATCCCCATCCGGTCAGTACCTGCTGGACCTTGACGGCGGATTCCCCACGATGGTGTACCAATATGGCAACGATGTTACGTTTCAACATGCCTCACCTCCATTTTGATTATGTAAGTCTGCCACAAAGAAAAAAGGATTTCCACCAGAAGAATGAATCTATTCGTCGATGACCATATCTGATTCCCGCCGGGAGCGCAGGTACTTTAATTTCAATCCCAGGATGGTCAGTGAAGCCAGCAGGTTCTCCTGCTGCAGGATTACTCCCTCCGGCACCTTAACCGAAGTGGGCGCAAAGTTCCAGATGCCCTTCAAGCCGGCGTCCACCATCATATCGGCGATTCTCTGAGCGGATTGCGCGGAAGCGGTGATTATGCCTACTTCCGCCTGCAGGCGCCGGCATACTTCGGACATGCGTTCCAGAGGCATGACCAGCTTGTCCTGAATCCGGGTGCCCACGACTTCCGGATCATCGTCGAAGGCGACCAGAATCTCCCAACCATACCTGGTGAACCCTTCATATCCAAGCAAGGCGGAGCCCAGGGGGCCGCACCCGACCAATACCGCCTCCTGGGTGGTGCGCCACCCCAGGAAGGTTTCGATATGCTCCAGCAGGTCGCTGATCAGGAAACCGGTCCGGGGGCGCCCGACCGCTCCGGTCAGAGCCATATCCTTGCGGACTTTAATGGGATCGAAACCGAAGTGCCTGGCCACGGTTGTGGATGAAACCCTTTCCACTCCCCGGGCCGCCAGGTCGGAAAGGAAGTGGTGATAAACCGGCAGACGACGCATAACAGGTACGGATACTTTTTTCATTTTCATTACGCGGCCAAAGATTTCCGCTGTATCGTCAGGATAATATCGATAAAAAAGTTTGTCAACCCGTCAGACGAGAGGCGGGGATGATCCTCTGGTCACTCCCGGCTGAAATGTCGTTGGAATACCGGCCTCAATTTTTCAAGCAAGATGTTTTCGGTTTCCCGGGAAGTACCGCCGGCCAGGAAGAGAACCCAGTTCCCGCCCAGGGAGACACGCCGCGGCCCGGGAACAGGCTCCCGGCATTCCCCGGCCACATGGGAGAAACGTCTGCCCATGCGCCGGGCCAGCCAGAATGCGGCGCCGGTTCGGCGCCGCAATTCCGGGTAAACGCGACGGAAAAAGGCGACGGCGTCTTCTCCGGGCAGGAGATCATACGTAGACATCCCGCTCCCCCGCCTTGATCCGGGCCACCATTTCCCGCACCACCCGCCGCCGGTCCTCGGGTAGATGACGGATTTCCGTCTCCACCAGGGGCCAGCCCACCTGCCGCGTTTCCGGGCCGGCGTAATCCTCCAGGTACTCCGCGAAAGTCGTAATGGCGTTGGGCATACACAGGCGATGAACCTTGCCCTGCTTGGCGATCTGCATGAAATAGTCTCCCGTGCGGCCGCAACGGTATCCGGCGGTGCAGAAGGAGGTTACGTGCCCTTCCCGGGCCAGCCAGGCGATGCCCTCATCCAGGCTGCGCTGATCGTTCAAGAGGAATTGCTGTTTTTCGGGATCGTATGACCCCCGGGCGTAGGAGCCGACCCCGATGTTGGATCCGAAATCCAATTGGGTGATGCCCAGCGGCAGGATTCGCTCGCGTACTTCCGGGGTTTCCCTGGCGGTGAGGATCATGCCCGTATAGGGAACCGACAGGCGGATCACCGTAACGATCCGCTCGAAATCCTCATCGGTCACCAACCAGGGACTCTGCTCGGTAAAAGCCGTCCCCACCGCCGGTTCCATACGGGGAAATGAAATCGTATGCGGGCCCACGCCGCCGAAACGGGATTCCAGGTCCATGGTATGATAGAGCAACCCCATGACCTCGAAACGCCAATCGTACAGTCCGAAAAGAACTCCCGGAGCGATATCGTCCACACCTGCGTCCATGCAGCGATGCAACGCGTACAGCCGCCAGCGGTAGTCCGCTTTGATGCCGCGGGGATGAACCCGCTGGTAGGTCTCATGATGGTAGGTTTCCTGGAAAACCTGGAAAGTGCCGATGCCGACTTTCTTGAGGCGTTCGAGTGAGGCGATGTCCATGGGTGCGGCGTTGATGTTGGCCCGGCGGATCTCTCCCGACGGGGGTTTCTTTACGGAATACACGGCTTCCAGGGTTTCCTCGATATACTCGACTCCCGAAAGGGGATGCTCCCCGTAAACCATGATCAGTCGCTTGTGCCCCTGGTCCACCAGGGCGCGGGTCTCCGAAAGCAGTTCCTCCCGGGTCAGTCGCTTGCGGGAACTCTCCCGGTTCTCTTTCCTGTACCCGCAGTACACGCAGGAATTCACGCAGTAATTGCTCAGGTAGAGAGGAGCGAAGGTAACAATGCGTCCGCCGTAGACCCGATCCTTGATGCGTCCGGCGGCCGCCCGCATCTCCGCCAGGAGCTCCGGATCGGTCACGTGGATGAGAGCGGCGGTTTCCTCCGGCTCCAGGCGCCGCAATTCCAGGGACTTGGCGATGATGTCCCTGACCCTGGCGGGTTCGGGATTCCGGGCCGCCTCTAATTGGGAGTGGATCAAATCATCGTCGATAAAATCCCGGCCTTTGATCAGGTAGGGTTCAATCTCATCGGGGCGGATCACTTGCTCCATCCAGGCATTTTCCGTTTTTGACGTCATATCGGCCTTTCTCCATATTGTTTATCAACTTCGCTTCGTACGGGCCATCCCGGCCGGTCGCCCCGGCCCAGGGAGATGCCGCGTCCCAATCGGGCGGCCAGCGCCTCCAATTCAGTCCGAAACGCCAGGTTGTCCACTTCGATCCGTTTCTTGCTGGGATAGATTTCGTAGAAACGGCGGAAACGTTCCGGCGTCAGGTTCGGCATGATCACGTTGGCTCCCCGGGTAAGGGCCAGGGCCCGGGCGTCATTCTCGTTCAGGGTGGACAGGGCCGTGGTGGACGGCAAATGGGTATCCCGGGTGACCAGACGGTTCAGCGCCAGCACCCGGAAAGATAATTCCTCCCTGTCAGCGGCGCTCCACCCGGTGGGACATCCGGCCACGGGGATATAGGGACCGCAACCGATCATGTCCAGATCCAGTTCACGAAACAGCAATATGTCATCCGCCAGGCTCTCCAGGGTCTGACCGGGCAATCCGATCATGATTCCGGAACCGGTCTGGAACCCGATGGCCTTCAATTCCCGCAGGCAGTCGACCCGCGCTTCCAGGGTCATCCCGGGATTGAGCCCGGCGTAAAGCTCAGGGTCCGCGGTTTCATGCTTCAACAGGTACCGGTCCGCCCCGGCGTCGAAAAACGCCCGGTACTCCGCGGCGGGGCGCTCACCCACGGCCAGGGTGACGGCTATGTCTCCCAGTCCTTTGATCCCCTCCACCATCCGGCAGATGCGATCGCCGGTAAACCAGCCGTCCTCGCCGGACTGAAGCACCACGGTACGATACCCCATGGCAACCGCCGCAGCAGCGGCGTCGATGACTTCACTGACGGTCATGCGATAGCGGGTTACCCCGGGAAAACCGCGCCGGATCCCGCAATAGCGGCAATCCCGGCGGCAATGATTGGAAAACTCGATGATGGCCCGCAGATGGATTTCATCGCCCACCCATTGCCGGCGCGCCCGGTCGGCCTCCCGGTACAGCGCATCGGTCACGGTTGCATCCCGGCTGGCCAGGAAATAAACAAGGTCCTCCCTTGCGGGAGAGTTCCCCAGACCCGCCAGGCGCCGGGCCGTATCCGCGTCAGAGATATAGGTCCTGTTCGCCATTTTCAATCCGCTGCAGTGAATCCCTGGTTTTTTCCTGGATATCCACCTTGGGAATATCCTTTATCATCGATGCGATGAGGGCTTCCCCGGCCCGGCGGGTATCATCCCCGGCGTAATGCACCAGGTATTCCTTGAAAGTGGTGATCGCGTTGGGCAGGCAATAGTGTTTGATCAATCCCGGCTTGGCAAGATCCATGAAGTCCTTACCCGTGCGCCCCAGGCGGTAGCACCCGGTACAGAATGAAGGAATATAGCCGTGGTCCACCATGTCACGAATCACCTCCTCCAGGCTGCGATGGTCTCCCAGGGAGAACTGCTCCGCCGCTTCGGATTCCGAGTACCCGCCGGGGTTGGTCCGTGAACCGGCGCTGATCTGGGAAATCCCCAGGGAAAACGCCCGGCGGCGAATCTCAGCGGTTTCCCGGGTGCTGAGGATGAGACCGGTATAGGGGACGGTGATGCGCAGGATGGCGATAATCTTGGCGAAATCGCGATCGGTCACCGGATAGGGAGGATCCGCGGCCACCGATGAACCCGTGGCCGGCTCGAGGCGGGGAACGGAAATGGTGTGGCATCCGACACCGAAGGTTTCTTCCAGATGCCGGATATGCTGCAGCATGGCCATGATCTCGAAGCGGTAATCGTAAAGGCCGAACAATACGCCCACGCCGACATCGTCGATCCCTCCCTCCATGGCGCGATCCATGGCGGTCAGGTGGTTGACGTAATCGGCCTTGGGTCCCTTGGGATGCATCACCTTGTAGGTGTCGCCGTGGTAGGTTTCCTGAAAAAGCTGGTAGGTACCGATTCCGCTCTCTTTGAGGCGTTTGAATCCGTCCACCGACAAAGGAGCGATGTTGATATTGATGCGGCGGATTTCGCCATTGCCCACCTTGACCGAGTACACGGTGTCAATGGCCCGCAGCGAGAAATCCAGGGCCGATTGACCCAATCCCTCTCCGGAAACCAGCAGCACCCGCTTATGGCCCTGGGACACCAGCGCTTCGGTCTCGCTGCGAATCTCATCCAGGGTGAGGGTACGCCGGGGGATGGTGTCATTGCTGCGGCGGAAAGCGCAATACAGGCACTCATTGTTGCAGAGGTTGGACACATAGAGGGGGGCGAAC
>Ga0272441_10006374_pt1 | contig 19821 bp, 18 predicted proteins | sample SSMProp6N_FD_193582 | JGI IMG/M metagenome (GOLD analysis project Ga0272441, IMG submission 193582) | Marine sediment archaeal communities from Little Sippewissett salt marsh, Falmouth, MA, United States - SSM-Prop-6N | ecosystem: Environmental > Aquatic > Marine > Wetlands > Sediment ... | reverse complement strand
TGTGAAATCATTGAATTTTTTTGATAGGTTTTCGGTTTTTATAATTTCCAAATAAACAAACCCTCTAAATATTTATTTTAGCCGGTAAAATAATGATATTATTAATAAGTTTATGCATAAAAAAAAAGGATATTTTTTTTATTACAAAGATTTTTAAAACATAATATTTTATCCATAAAAATATAAAGAGAAATATGTCATTTTACACAGAGATTATAGATTTGATTCTATCAGGAAAGATCCATACAAAAGAAGAACTGCATAAAAAAAAGGTTGTTTTATGTAAGAAATATAAATTTAAAAAAGTACCACCAGATAGTATGATTATTTCTAATATACCAGATTATATCTCAGATGATGAACTAAGAATCCTTATAAATATACTACGTAAAAAACCGATGCGTACTATTTCAGGTGTTGCAATTGTAGCTGTTATGACATCACCTGAGGAATGCCCACATGGTAGATGCATACCATGCCCTGGGGGACCTGAGAGTGGTACCCCTCAGAGTTATACCGGACATGAACCAGCAGCTTTAAGAGCTGGTCTTAATGATTTTGATCCATATAATCAGGTTAAAAACCGTGTTGAACAACTAAGGACCATTGGTCATCCTGTTGATAAAATTGATCTAATAATTATGGGTGGCACATTTACAGCAAGGAGTTTTTATTATCAAGAATGGTTTGTTAAACGATGTTTTGATGCATTAAACAAATCAGATTCAAATGATTTATATTCTGCAAAAAAGAAAAATGAAAAAGCAGATTCTAGATGTATAGGTCTTACAGTTGAAACACGTCCTGACTGGTTTAGAATACAGCATATAGATAGAAGTCTTATTCTTGGTGCAACAAGGGTTGAGCTTGGTGTGCAGAGTGTTTTTGATGATATTTTATATAATATCTCTCGTGGTCATACTGTTGATGATACGATACGTGCCACACGTCTTGGAAAAGATGCTGGTTTTAAGATAGTTTATCATATGATGCCAGGTCTTCCGGGTAGTGATTTTGATTCTGATATTGAATGTTTCAGGGAAATATTTGAAAATGATTGTTTTAAACCTGATATGATTAAGATTTATCCAACACTTACAATAAAGGGTACTAAACTTTATGATGAGTATGTTAAAGGAAAATATGATCCACTAAATACTAAAGATGCTTCAATTCTAATTTCAAAAATAAAATCTTATGTACCTGAATGGGTTCGTATTCAAAGGATACAACGTGATGTTCCATCTCAATTTATTGATGCTGGTGTTAAAAAGAGTAATCTCAGGCAATATGTTGAAAAAGAAATGAAAAACAATGATTTATTTTGCAGATGTATTAGATGTCGTGAGGTAGGTCATAAATATTTAAGAGAAAAATTTGATGTTGATTGGGATAATATTAGCATGAATATTGATTTTTATAATGCTAGTTGTGGTGAGGAGGTTTTTATATCACTAGTTGAGGAAACCCATGATGCAATAGTTGGTTATCTGAGACTTAGGGATTTAAGTTTTAGTCATAGATGGGAGCTTAAGAATAATCCTTGTATGATCATCCGTGAGTTAAAGGTTCTAGGTCAGGAGATTGGAATTGGTAGTTATGATAAAGATAGTATTCAACATAAGGGTTTTGGAAAAGAACTTATATCTGAGTCTGAACGAATCTGCAGAGATGAGTTTGATAAAATAAATCTTTTTGTTTTAAGTGGTATTGGTGTTAAAGAATATTATCGTAAACTTGGTTTTGAAGATAAGGGGTTGTATCTTTTGAAAAAATTATTTTAAATCAATTTTTTGTGCTTTTAATATGATGATTACTCTATAAACTTTATATATAACTTAAATATAATAATAACTTATATAAAAAGGGGTTTACTATGAAAAATAAGAAAACTATCATTATAATTATGCTACTAATTGTTTCTTTTTCAATAACACAAATATCAATTAGTACAAAAAATATATATGAAAAAATAAATCAAACTGATGATTATTTATTAAGAGCAAGAATTCAAAGAGCAGGGCTTTTTGAGGATCATTGCAAACTTGAAATATTAAATTATGGAAAATCCGTTAGTTATGAACTTATGTATTGTCGTATGATTTATCCAAGCTTAAAAGAAACTAATTTTGCAAAAAAAATTCTTTTTACAATTAGTTCTGATGGAACTTTTAGTAATGGTAATAATGAATTTGATGTGATTCTACCTGAAGATCAAATTTTAGGACCAATTAGATTTATTCTTCTTATACATTTTACTGAAAATGGAGTTGAAAGTCCTTGTTATGATACACATTTATTTCGTATTGGAAATTTTGTGATAACATCTAATAATTATATTAGTCTAGTTTTTTAATAAAAGATTTTTATATTTTTTATTATAAATTTGATGTTAAATCTATAAAGTTTAAATAATATTATACTATTTATATAAATAGAAAATAATTTGAAAGGGGAACCAAAATATGAAAAAGAAAATAGTAATTGTAAGTATTTTTACTGCAATATTAATGCTTGTTATGCCAAATATTAGCGCTGTAAACACTCAAGTTAGTGATAACAAAATAATTGATACACAATCAACAATATCAAAAATTAGAAATATCGATCTAGATATTTTTACAATAATAGTAAGATTATTAAGCATAGCCATTACAATTGGATTAATACCATGTATGTGGATAATAATACCACTAATAATATTATGGATGGTAGCTGGATTTTTTGTAGGTTTAATTGATGGTGAACCAATAAAAAGATCTTTATCAGGGATCAAAGCAGGTATTCTTCACTATTTTGCAGTATTAACACTTTTTTTCAAAATAGGATTTACCGGAAGCGCAGATATAGTTAATGATACTATATGGAATGACCTAATAGAAATAGCTGATTATATATTAGGAAGATTTAATCCTTTTTTTGATATATAGAATAAATAGAAGAAAAATAAAAAAATAAAATTACTTTTTTTTAATTTTTATTATTATGACTAATAAGGGATATTGTAAATAGCCCTGTTAGAGCGGTTATTACAAACACCAGTGCATTTGCAATAGTGGTACTAACAAGGATCCCTATCATCCCACCTATGGAACATGTAGCTCCAATTATCGATATGATTTTATCTTTAAATTTCATATACTAAATTAATCTAGAACATAAGTTTTATATAAATTCATCGACTAAATTTTCGTCTTTTGTCTAAAAAAACCATGTTTTTTTTGAATAAATCTTTTTATTTTGGTTTTATAAAAATATAATAACTCTTTTTTGTTACACAAAAAACCATATATGAAAATCACAACAGAATGTATACCATGTCTAATAAAAAGAATAATTTTTGAAGCAGAAAACAGTACAGATGATCCTGAAATAAGAAAAAAAGTAATTAAAAACACATGCAAAATTTTATCAGAATTATATGATCCAAATCTAAGTAGTGCTTATATTGCTACAAAAGCTCATAAACTAGCCTATGAAACCCTTCAGAATGATGATCCATACAAAAACCTTAAAAAAACTGCAAATGATGTTGCAAAAAAAATAGTTCCACATGTTGAAGAACTGATTAAAAAATCAGATGACCCTCTAAAAACATCTATGATATGTAGCATAATTGGAAATATGATGGATTTTGGAATAGATGGTGCAACAAGTAATCCTGAAACTCTTGAAGATATATTTGATGAAACATTTTCTCAGGGTCTTGGATATGAAGATTATGATGAACTAATAAAAATACTTGATAAATCAGAGAGAATAATGTTTTTCACTGATAACTGTGGAGAAATAGTATTTGATAAAATTTTAATTCGTGAACTTAAAAAAAAGTTTAAAAACATGAATATCACAGTTGTTGTAAAAGGAGAACCAATAATATCTGATGCAACACTTGATGATGCAGTTGATCTAAAAATAAATGATTTTGCTGATAGGATTCTAACAACTGGTTCTTTTTTCATAGGAATTAACTATGAAAATATACCATCTAATCTAAAAGATAGTCTTGATAAATCAGATATAATAATATGTAAGGGAATGGCAAATTATGAGGCTTTTTCTGAGACAAACTATAGACCTATATGTTATCTTCTCAGGTCTAAATGTAGACCAATTTCATCTAGTATGAATATTCCTCAGAATGTTAATGCAATAAAATTATATAAATAAAAAAAAGAAAAAATATTATTTTCTTTTAAGAAGGATTATTAATATTATTATAGATAAAAAGAAAATAATTATTTCAAAACCAGGTGTAGATGTATTTGTGTTATCATCCACGCTTCCTGCTTGTTGCTCCCATTTATTATTATCACTTTCACCATCTATTCCTACTACTTCATCATTTTGAGAATTTTTATCATCTGTTGTTTCATCATTATTATTCACTGATGTTTGTTTATCATTAGTACTTGCATCATCTACAATATCAACAGATGAAGTATCACTTATACTCATACTCATCATATAATAACGCCATCCCGGTGGATACAAAGGTCTATCAGTGCTCCCTGGTTCATTCATATAAATTGTAAATGAAGTCAGATCATCAGTGCCTGAGCTTAAACCATATACTCCAAGCATAGTTTTACCATTATAACTTGAATCATAAGAGTTAGATTGAATTGTTAGATCTATTGATTTCATGTTTTCAACACTTTCACCTTCGAATATTTGATAATCACTAGTTGTAAATGTACCAGACCATGTTTCTTTTGTATTTGTATTTATCAAACTGAAATCATCATCATTAAATGTAAAAGTCCAATCACCATTTCCATTACCCGTTGTATATTCCATACCATACCATGTCCCCTCAAGGTTTGAATAAGGTTTTTTTGGCTCAGGTTTTGGTTCAGGATCTGGTTCATCGGGTTCAGGTGGATTAGGATTAATATTGTTGTAGATAAAAAATTGTTCATCTGGAGCAAAATCCGCCCATTCTATATCTTCAAATCTATTTCTTTTCCCGTCTTCATCATAATATTTTGTACCAATTCCGGTATGACCAAAAAAAGTAAAATCCTTAACTTCATATAACTCAAATGTAGCAGAAAAAGTATTACCATTTATCTGATAATTTACATCATCAATATATTCATATTCACCATTGTAACGTATGTTAAGAGTACATTTTTCTGGTTCACCAGGGGTATAAGTAACATATATTACATAATCTCTTTCTACTGTTTTAAGCCAAATAGTTAAACCAAAATTTTTTTCATCCCGGTCAATATCTTCTTTTAAAGACATAGATAGTGTTACAGTTTTTCCATCCAGCTCATATTTTACATTTGTAATATCCATATATGGTTTTTCAGTTGTATATTTATCCCAATCCCAATCATTATATCTATAGTTTTCATGTACATCATTTGTTCCATCAGATATATCTTCTATAACCTCTGAAGATGCAATCATGCACATATTTAAGAATAATATACAGCTTATTGATAAAATTAATAATTTCTTCATAGTTTTATCTTTTCCCCCAATAAAATTTATATTTTTTAATAGATATAATAAGGTAGTATATATCTTTTAGGGAAAAAAAAGAATAAGAAAAAATAAGATTATTTCTTTATAATTCTGAATTAAATAACCTATCTTTGTTTATTACAATAAATGTAATACTATTTTTTCCTTCAATGTTTCCAACATTATCAGTGCTATAGAAATCAATTGTATGTTTACCTGTTTCTTCAACTTTTATTGGTTCTTTATATGTATTCCAAAGTATATTTTCAGATGTTTCATCTGCTTTAAACCTATATAGAGTTGATTTAACACCCGATCCACTATCATAAGCATGAAGAGATATATCTATTGGTTTAAAATAAATTGGAATGCCAAGTATCTTAATTATTGTGTTAGGCATGTCTGCTTTTGTCTTAGGGGCGGTTTTATCGATATTTATAATATGTTGTTTCATTTCTTCGATGTTACCTGCGTTATCTACACTATAAAACCTGATTATGTTTTCTCCTTTAGATGAAACAATGAAAGGATTTTTGTACTCTCTCATCTCACCTCTATCAATACAATAAAAGGTTTCTTTCACGCCAGATAATTCATCAGTTGCGCTAAGAGTTACAAGTACATCATTATTATACCAATCATCAAAAACAGGTTGTTCTTCAACTTTTATCTCGGTTACCGGCGGTGTTAGATCTAATCCTTCTATCTCAGAGTTTATTACTATGAAATATCCCATTCCTTGTTTTATTATAAAATCTTCATCCTCAGTTCCATTATAAAATATATATTCCTGTGATGATGCATTTAATTTTCTTACCTGTGTACAGTTATCATGACTATTCATTATTTCAGATGCTAAGATATCTTCTGGTGTATAATGTCCAAGAAGGTTATATCCCTCTAAAATTTCAACATCAGCATCAATTATTTTTTCACCTTGAATATTTAATGTTGAATGATTATTTACAACAACATAATAACCATGTCCATCTAATATCTTGAAATCCATAACATCTTGTTCTTTAATATATGCTATAAAATCCTGAATCTCTGGATCCCACCTCATAATCATAGTGCAGTTATCAATCATATCTGCTAGATCACTTGCGTTATAATCATTTTCAACTGGGATTGTAATACTATTAAGACCTGGTTTTAAATCTAATTCAAATTCCATATCTGGGACAACTGGTTCATCACCAATTCTCATGAAATATCCCATACCTTGTGATATATTGAAATCAGAATCATCAGATCCTTCATATATCAGGTATTCCTGGTTTTTTGAATCCCATATCTGAACAAGATCACAGTTTTCATATAAGTTCATAACTTCAGATGCAGTAGTGTTTTCTGGCTCATAATGTCCAAGTAGGTTATTTTTTTCTACAACATTTACATCAACATCAAATAGTTGATTTCCAGTTAAGCTGAGTATAGAATCACTTGTTGTAAATATAAATAATCCATATCCATCTTCTATTTCAAAATCAAAGCTATCAAAATGAACTATATATCCTTCATAACTCTGTTTTGAATAATTCCATCTGCTTATCATAGTGCAGTTATCAATCATAGCTGCTAGATCACTTGCGTTATAATCATTTTCAACTGGGATTGTAATAAGGTTCCATCCCTTTTTCATTTCAATATTTATTGTTATTTCTTCATCTGCTAATGTAAACATTACCATGTTTGATAAACATAGCATTCCAATTATTGTTAATGCAAATATTTTTTTATTCATATACTATCTTCTCCATTCTAACATTTTTTTTTTGTTTAGAAAAATTTGTTTGAATTGATATAAAAAACTTATTTGACAGGTCTATCCAAAAAAAAAATATATTTATCTATTAAAGATTTCTCTGAGGGGATCTATAATAAATGCATCAATTCTATTTTGTATCATTTTTATGTAATTTATATGAAGAAAATCCATATTAAACCATGGTATTTTAATACCATGTATTGTAATATATCCAGGTATTATCTTAGGTTTTAAATTTTTATATTCCATCCTTTCTTCATCATACACATTCTCCCAAAACGTTTTAAATGAATCATAAAAAAAACAGTCTTTTCCATTGTCACAAATTAGATTAAATTTAAATTTTGAATCATAACAATTATCAAGTATTATCCCATTTTTATTGTATTTAATAGTTGAATAATAAACCCAGACATTATCAGATGAATTAATGATTATACCATTTTCATTTCCAGTGATATAACAAGAACAAATATCAACAAAATCAGCATTTATCTTTACAGCTGCTTTTTCTTCTCCTGAATTTGAAATTTTTAGAAAATGTAAAGTAACATTATCTGAGTTTATCTCAAATACATTATTATCACCAGTTCCAATAATAATTGTTTCATTAAAACTCTCACCCACGATATATAAAGGTTTATCGATAACAACATCCTCACAATAGATACCATTTTTTACATATATAATTGAACCACTCTTACAATTATCAACTGCATCCTGTATTTTTTCATAATCTCCTAAGCCATATGAATCAACAAATATTTCTTTTGAATTATATGATGATAAAAATTCATCCCATAAGCAGTCTTCTACAAAATCAAGATCATTATCAAGATAACTAAAATCAGGTTCCGGCTGACCATTATAATAAAACCTTGGAAAATAGATATGCATAGCATATAAACCTGGATATTCATCTTGTGAATATCTATTAATTATTGTATCATTAATGTTATTTATCACATCATCAATTATACCATATAGTGTTTCATTATAAGGACAAACATTTTTTAGTTTAACCAGGAAATCAAATATATCTTTTTTAACCCATGAAGGCTCAGCTCTACCATCCATTGGTATCATCTGAGCATTATCATAAGCATCTTTAATTTCTTCATAGTAATTATCAATATTATCAATTAGAAAAACACATAGATTGTTAATTGATGCTATTAGATCAGGCATTTCATCTGTCCTAAAAGATTTCATATCAATACTTGAAAGTGGATGACTGCTACCATCGATGAATATATCGATTATTTTTTCTCCAACATCATATGTTGATAGATCATAATTATCACATAAAAAATCAGATAGAGGACCAAGCACATGTTTGGTCATACAAGCACCAACCTCTCTTCCAATGAATACATCACAGACATCTTTTAACTCATAAATTGATTCAATTGCACCCATGTTACATGGTGTTAAAAAACTAGCAATATCTACACCACCTGAATCATTTAAACCATCGTAGATCTCCTGCATTGTTAAATAATCTATTTTTCCTGTTTCATCCCAGCAGCATCCAACCCATCCATATCCATGATTATAAAAATCAATCAAATATCTATCAGCTGGAAAATTATTTTTTGTAAAATCTATAAAATCCTTTAGAGTCTGATATTCACCCATTGAGATCTCCCCTAGGTTTTTTGCAAGTTTTCTCCCAAAGTTTTCTTTCATATACCATATTTTCCCGGGTCCAAAAACAGTATCTTGAAGAACTACGACATTCACGTTTTCATTTGATCTAATCTTACATTGTGTAGCATAATCAAGTCTACCAATACCTGGTAGACAATGATAAAAGTCCATGTCCTCATATATCATAATAGTCCATTTTTTTTGATTCTCTTCTGTTAAATTATCATTAGATTCTTCTGAAAAAACTACAGAGTTAATAGATGAGAATAAAAATGAGAATACAATTAAAAATATCATTATTTTCCTATTTATGTAAAACACTTTTTTTATCATATTGTTAATTTATCAAAGAAAGTATATAAGTTTTATAGCCCAATAATTGTTATTTATATATGATATGGATGAGGGAATAACTCAAAAAAATTATCAATAAAGCGTTCATAAACAACTTTTTTCCTATCAAAAAAATTTCTATCTCTATTATAGGAGAAGAATTCCTCACCAAGTTCCATGATTATTTTTGAAAAAACATCATCATCAATAATTTTTCTATTAGATATAATAGTATTATATGTTTCCCAGGGATGATTTAATCTGTAATATCTCTGATTGGTCTTAACTTTAGTTAATATTACAATTTTACGCTCACCAAAATCATATCTTAAAATACCATTATTTTGTTTGACTTCTACAATTATATCATTTTTTTTCAGATTTTTTAGATGAAAATTTATCGTATTTCTATTTAACTGTAATTCTTCGCTAAGATTATTACAGGAGTTTACCTTATTTAACATGAAACGAACGATTATTCTTCTTGTTATTTTATTATTAAGATAATGTAGGATAATTTTTTCCTGTCTGCCTGTTACTCCCTTTATAAAATAACATGTGTATCTACGAATTTTTTTTGATTTAATAAACTCGTTTTTCTCTAGAAAATTGAGATGATATCTAAGAGTCGATTTTGGAATCTTAATTTTTCTTTTTATCTCGTTAAAATGAAGACCAGGGTTTTTTGATATAAAATCAAAAATCATTTTTATATTATATATATCCATTTTATGATTATTCCTATTTTTTTATTAAAATTAATATTTTTTTAGTCATTATATATATTTTTTGTATATATTAAGGAAATAAATATTTTTTAATTCTTTTTTTATAAAAAAACTTAATATAATGTTTTTATTTTAGGATTTTTATGTTTTGGATAATATCTATTGTTGTCGGCCTTGCAATAATTATATTTGTTTTTTTATGGTTAAAACTAAGGTTTGATATAATTGAGGATAAAATAAATAATTTATCTGATAAATTTGATGAAAAAAAGAAAGAATAAATTAAGATTTATTTTATCCTAATATTTCTATCCAAAATGAAATTAAATCGCCTAATTCATCATTATCACAACAAGGCAAAATATAATATATAAAAGTAGGAATAAATCCTGGGAAACCCATTAACATAAATGTAATTATCCAAAATGAGATAATTAATTCTATAGTGCTAAATCCTTTTTGTAAAAGAATTGGACAAGGTTTTTCTATATTATTAATTAATTCCTCTAATTTTTGATCCATCTGCTTGACTTTGGAAATATTTTTTATCTGTGGTGTTGCTGTAACTGGTATAATACTAGCACTTGCTATTATTAAAAAAACCGCGAAACATACACCAATGATATTTTTTTTCTTTAACATCCGTATTTCACATCCTAATTAGGATATTATAGATTAAGATATATATAATTTATAGAACAATCATCCAATTTGATATAAAATAATTATAAAATTTAGAGTTATAAGATATATATAAAAAAAAATTATTCTTTTCTAAATGCTTTTGCATCAAGAAGTTTAATTATTTTTGGTTCAATATGATACCATATTTGTTCAGATAGATACCAGTCTGTTATTTCTTCTGTGTAGTTCTCTGTTATTCCATATAGTTCTTTTTTGTTCATAAATTCCATATATGGTAATATGAATAATTCCATTAGAATCCCTTTTTTTGTTGGCCATAGGTATACTTCTATTCCTATTCTCTGGTTTTTCTCATCTAGATCATTGATATTTATGTGTTCTACATCAAAAATCGAATATATATCATGGATTATATCTGATATTAAACCAGATGTTTTTCTTTGTTTAATAAGATCTGAAATTTTTTTATTAACACCAATAATTAGAGTTCCAATTCCTTCGTTTTTGGGATCATATTTTATTACTGGAAAATCATTTTCTTCAAGGAATTCTTTTATTTTTTTTCCTGTTTCATCTATTTCTACATCATTTATTATATATTTTCCATATGGATATGTCTGTCTTCTCATAAATAAAGATTAAATGTTTATTTGTTATTAAAAATTTCTTTAAAAAATTTTTTTAGAGTGGGGTAAAGTTGGACTACTCCAATAATTCACATATGTTGGTATTACATTCTTAGGACCTAGTATTTAAGCGAGTAAAATCATACTTGTATTATCCGATTACATTCCCACAAGGAGAAAGAACCAGAATATTACTTTCCGAGTAGAACCCATATACATGGTTTTTTATCAAATGCAGATAAAACCATATTCCTCCACATACAACGTATTGGTTGTGTCCATGTTAACAGATCTTTTACTTATTATTGAAAAACAATTTCTTGATTTCCTTTTTTTTCAAAGACCATATATGAATACCGCCTCCACGAGTATCCTATTCCTATGGTTTTTATTAATCAAATATCAACCGAAATTGACATATGATTTTACCAATGAGTGAACATAGAGGTCCTTCTGCCTCCCCACTCAAAATTAGTAATAAATTATGTGCTTATATATTTTATGTTAGAATATATGCTATATATAATCTATAGATTTTTTTTCTGTTATATAATTAATTTTTATCTGCTATAATTTGATAATTTATTTTTTACAATTTTAATTTTATGAAAAACAAAAAAAAAATTTATATTTCAATTAATTATTTTGGAATTCAAGAGATGTTTATTAAAACTTAATCATTAAATTTAATTTTTTTTTCTTTTTAAAAAAATATTAATATACTAATAATCATATTTAGATATTGTAAATATTGTTAAGAAAAGGGAGTTAAAATCATGATTAAAAAGAAAATAATAATTTTTTGTTTGTTAACTGTGTTTTTAATGCTAATGATACCAAATATTAGCGCTATTAACTCACAAATATCAGAAAACATTATTACAAATAAGATTTCGTATCAATCAAAATTAAAAAATATTAATTTCAATAAAATTGAGAATAAATTATTAGATAAGATTTTAAATATCTTTGAATTCTGGTTTGCATGGATTATAATATGGGCTATACTTGTTGATGATTTTTTTTCCAAATTTCATCCATTTATTTATAATATGATGGAGACATTTCCTTTTATTATACTATTTTTTCCTATGTCATATATACTATTTATTGTAGCATTTTTTCAAACATTAAGTGATTACTTACAAAATTAAAATTTACTTGAAATAAAAGACTTTCTTTTTTTTGTTACAAAGTATTATTAATTAATTTTTTGTTATTTTTTAGATGAAAGTAACTTGAAAAAAATCGACTCATAAAAAAAGGAAAAGATAATTGGATGTTTGCTTATAAATCAAATTTTAAAATTTGTATTATTTTAATTTATAAAGTTGCAGACAACCAAGTTGCTGCTGCGGCAGCTGCTGCTGTAACTACAGCACCTACAACAATTTTATCCATATTTTTCTCCACCACCAAATTGTCAAATTATGACATGTTATATTTTATCTCGCATTATATAAATACTTTTCCTGTAATTATGGCAAAATGTATAAATTTTTAAATATCAAAAAAAGCAAGAGTATACCAAAAATTAATCTAATTTTTTAGAAAACATATATAAAATCTTAGACTATTTGATAAATGTTATATGGGTTGGGATAAAAATATACAAATTCAAAGAAATATTTAAAAATTTTTTCAATGCTAAGTTGTATCTTTTTATTTTTAAAGATGGTAAAATAATAAATAGGCAAGATGATGATTTTTTTTATAAAACTAAGAGTTTTACATATTTAATTATAATAGAGGGGTATAAATGATAAAAACTGCTGTTGGAACATCAAATAATAAAAATTCTTATGAAGCAGGTAGAATTATTGCTGAAAAAATACAAAAAAAATTAGAATGCAATCCTGATTTAGTGTTACTTTTTTCAACACTGCATTATAAAAATTATGATGGTGGTTTAAAAGGAATTCTAGAAGGAATTTATAGTGTTTTACCAGAAGAAACTAAACTTGCGGGGGGAATAGTACCAGGTTTTTTAAATAAGGACGGTTGTTACGCTCGAGGTGTAACTGCTTTTGCATTAAATTATCCAAATATGAATATTAGCATTGGGTATGGTAAAAACACTAAGAGAAATCCAAAAAAGGCAGCAAAACAAGCAGTTGATATGATTAAAAAGAACCTTAAAAATGATTATGAAAATAAAATAATTCTTAGTTTCATATCTGGTGGTAAAAACCCTGATATTCCAGGTCTTAAAAACACTAATATTATTCCATCAAAGGTTATGGCAACAATTATGATATCAATGATTTCATTTATGCAGAAGGTGTTTCAAATTGGTTTTGGAAGAGAAAAAGAAGTCCTTGAAAATGTTATAAAAGAATTACCTGATTTTAATATTATTCATTCTTCTTCTTATTCTATGCCACCTTATAAGGAACATTATCAATTTTATAAAAATAAAGTTCTTGATGAACATTCAGTATTTGTTGCTATTGAATCAGATTTAGATTTTAATGTTGATTTTGCAACAGGTGTTAATGAATTAGAAAATGATTTGAAAATAACTAAAATAAATAAAAAAAGGACGATGATAAAAAGTCTTGATGATGATCTTCCATTACATCAATATATTAAAAAAAATGGATGGGATTTTAATACTTTTCAGGAATTTAAATGGATGTATATAACTGCAAAAAACCCTTTTGCATACAAAAAAAATAACAGAGTAATTTTAAGACCGCCTATTATGATACTTGGTAAATATATGGGTTTTTTAACAGATATCGAATCAGATAATATTTTTATTTCCAATATTACAGCTGAAAATATGGTGAATTCAGTTGAAGAGGTTTTTAAAATAAATAATCCTGATTTTGGATTTTTTACTTCATGTATTGCGCGTAGGGATTTACTTGGAGTAAAAGTATATCATATTCAAGAGAAAATGAAGGATTATTTTAATGACAAGGATTTTTTATTAATCTATAGTTCAGGTGAAGGTATTTATAAACCTGATGAGGATTTTTATTTTTTAAATGAGACTATCACTTCTGCAATTTTTAAGGAAAAATCAAATTAATATTATTTTACATTAAAGGTTTATATTCATCAAGAATTTTTTTTATTCTTTTTTTCAAATAAATTGGATCATATGGTTTTTCAATATAATCATCAGCTAAGAATTTTCCAGCATTTTCTGCTGTTACATCAACTCTTGCTGTTAAAAAAATTACTGGGATGTCTCTCCAATTTTCGTTTTCTTTTAGTTTTTTATGTACTTCCCATCCATTCATCTCAGGCATCATAATATCTAATATAATTAAATCAGGAAGTTCTTTTTCTTCTAAGAAATCAATGCATTCTTTACCACTATTAACAACATCAACGTTGAATTCTTCATCTAAATTAATAGTATATTTAGCTGTTAGTGCTACATCTGGTTCATCGTCTACTATTAATATCTTTTTTTTTGACATAACCCAACTTGCCCCTATGGCTTAATTAAACCTAATTAATAATCCATTTTTAAATCTAATGGAATTGTGATAAAAAATGTTGTGCCTTTACCAATACCTGGGCTTTCAACCCAGATTTTTCCATCATGCATTTCAACGATACGTTTACAAATACTAAGACCAAGACCACTACTTTCAAGATCATGACGAGATGGATCCACCTTGTAAAACTCATCAAAAACATGACTTATTTGTTCATTTGTCATGCCTATGCCCTGGTCTCGTACTGATAATTTAAGTGTATTATTTTTTGTTTCAGCATCTATGAATATTGTTCCATTTTCTTTTGAAAATTTCACAGCATTTGTTATAAGATTATCTAAACATTCTTTAATCTGTATTTTATCGCATGCAAAAATAATTTGTTTTTTAAGATTATTTTTAATTGATATCTTCTTATTTATAAAAACAGTTTTTTTGTTTTGAATTAGGTTTTCTATTAATTCTAATAAATCTGTTTGAACAAAAACAGCTTTATTATTTGGTGAGTTTAAACGTTCTAATTGAAGTGTTTTTGTTACTAGATCCCTCATATATCTTACATTTCGATTTGCAACAGATAATAGTTCTTTTAATTTTGGGTCTTTTTCTTGTTCTTCTATTGTTGGTAGAAGTCCAACTAGAGGTGTTAGAGGACTTTTTAGATCATGACCAAGTTGTCCTATGAACTCATCTTTATGTTTCAATAGTTTTTCAATTTTATTTGTTCTCTCTTCAACTTTTTTTTCTAGATCCTTATTTAACATTTCAAGGTCTTCTTGAGCGCTTAGTAGTTCTTCATTTGTTGCATTAAGCTCTTCATTCATGGCTTCTAGTTGTTCGTTCATTGCTTCTAGTTCATCTTCATGTTCAATTCTTTCTTTTTCTGCTTTTTTTCGCTCTGTTATATCACGGATGCTCCCTTGGATTCTTATCTCATTTTTTCGTCCTATTACTTCAACATTATGTTTTATTAATTTACCATTAATTTCAACAGGTAATGATTCTCCATTTTTTCCAATTATAGTTGATTCAAAACTTTTTAGTTCACGATCTAAGGATGTTTTTCTTAATTTTGGGAAAAAATTTTTCTTAATTTGTATCCAATCATTATTTGGTATTATATCACAAATATTTCTGCCAATTAAATCATATGAATCATATTTAGCGATTTGTTCGACAGCAGAATTAATATATGTGATTCTACCATCAGGTGTTAGCTGAAATATTATATCGTTTACATCACTAAATAAATCTTTTTGACCAAGAGCTATTGTTGTATCTGATATTATTTCAAAATATTCTGTGATTGAGTCATAACGATTATTTAACTCTTCAACTTTTTTTCTTAATTCCTCGTTTTCATTTTGTAAAAATTGTATATTATTTGGTTTTTCTTGATAATTTGTATTTATTTCATGATTTTGTTCTGTTTTATTTTGAGTTGTATTTTCTTTTTTAGAATATTCATAAATATTGATAGAACTAGAAGAACAATTATTAAGTCTACCTTGTTTCTCCATATTTTTTAATTCTTTTACAATCTCTGGTTCTTTTTTCATAAAAAAATTAACCACCGATATTATTAAAAAATAATTTAATTATGTTTTTACATCCCTTTATTCCCATTTTCTCTCCTAGATTTATTCCAACAGCTAATAAATAATAATATTTAATAGATATATAACTTTTTTTAAAAGATAAAATTTTTTCTTTTTTTTGTTATATGTAATAATCTAAAAAAAAATTCTATATATCCTATATATTTAATGTACGAATTATTTATATCTATGTAGCAAATATGTTTGATTAGAAGTTAAAAAACTCTTGAACCTCAAAACAAACGCATCCCATCCCCTCCTCTCTTTTTTTATTTTTAATCTTAAGGATTACTAATTATGTTTATCTTTATATATCATAAAAATAAGATCATCAAGATTAATTTTTTCATCATTTTTTCCAATATTATTTTCAAATGGTAGATTAAAAATATAATCTTCAAGTGGTTCAGATATATCATCTAGAATGTTTTCTTTATAATTAAATAACAAATCATATACTTCATAAGGTTTTTTCAATCTATAAAAAATATTTCTTCCTTTATAATCAAATTTTATTTTATCAGGGTTTTTTAAATTAGTAATTACAAAACCTTCTTCTGTTGGTGCTTTTTCAATTAAACCCTCTTTTAATAATATTTTTAGATGATATTCAATTGTTTTTGGGTTTTTATTTAATTCTTTACTAATCTGAATTTGAGATCCAAAAAAATATACTGACAGATATAAAATAATGTTTCTTTGTGTTTTTTTTCTAAGTGCATGAATTGTTTTCATATCTTTTTTTTGGAAATCTTTTAAAACATAAAATCTTGAGTAATTTCCATCGGGTTCTTCGGTGATATAACTATTTTTTTTAAGAAATTTAATATGATGTCTAACAGTTCCTTCTGAGGCATTAATTTTTCTTATTAGTTTTCGTAGATGTAAACCAGGATTTTTTAGTATATTATCATATATTTCTTTTCTTGTATCTAAAGATAAGTTTTCCCTATCATTTTTTTTATTTGATTTTTTTTCTCCCATCAAAATCAACAATTTTATCAGTTTATTTTTATTATAAAATCTTTATAGAACAATTATCGAATGATTTCCTCCTGTAAAAAAAGAAAAAAAGAGAGGATTTTTTTTGGTTTTTCATGTTAATTATGATGTTTTTAAAACAACATCATGATATGAATAAATCCAATATGAAAAACCTGGATCTAAATTGGATACAAACTCATAGCTTTGTGTGTCTCTATTCCATCCGAAGAGGTTGCCATCAACAATTTTTGAACCCGTTGGATTATTATTTGTAGTTGCCTCATCCCAGCTGTAATCAACGCTATTATAGTTTACAATGATATCTACTAAATCAACTGGTTCATCAGATGGCAGTCCAAAAATATTCCAGCCATCAAGTAGATTTGTAATCTCAGGATTATCAACGATTTCCACATCATATATCCATAGTTCACAATCCTGATATGAAAACATCCAGTACCCATAACCAGCTGATAGACTATCTACAAACTCATAGCTTTGTGTGTCTCTATTCCATCCGAAGAGGTTGCCATCAACAATTTTTGAACCCGTTGGATTATTATTTGTTGTTGCCTCATCCCATGTATATTCCTGGTCATTGTATTTTACTATTAGATCGGATAGCTGTACATCCTGCTGCATTGGAGGTATATTAAAAGGTTGTGATATTAGATTCCAATTTGATTGAAGATCAGTTATCTTTATATCATAACTCATCTGACCTGGTGCTTTAATTAACTGTGCTGGATCTCCAAATAAAAGGCAGCATTGTATTATTGCTCTCCAGGTTCCACCATAATAATCCCAGTTTATTGTTTGCGCCATCTCATCTTTTGAATAAGCTTGTGCTTTTCCTAGCTGCCAGTTTTGTATTCCACCACTTTTATTCAAGTTTAATAAGTAATCCCAAAATAGTTTTTGATTAAGGGCGCTACTAGAGTTTGTTGTATAAAAATTACCCCATCCATATCCAGTATTGTATACACAGCCAAATGCTAGTTCAGTATCATCATGGAAAAGCATAGAATGAAGTACACCATCAGAAGCTCCGTCCATGTCTCCACAATGACATCCATAGTCGTGTATGAAAAATGGTTTTGTATTGTGATAATCAGATTCCCATTCATAATCATCAACATCAAGAGACATACCTGGATCTGCATGAGCAATTCCACATATTAAGGTTACAAGATCATTATTTATCGCGGTTTTAAAACCTTGAATTGCAGCATATTCTGATCCGCCTTGCCAGCCTGGATTTGGAGGTTCAGCCGTCCATCTCACAGATGTGTTAAACTGCATATCAGAATGTTCCATATTCCATGTATCAAAACCATATAAGAATCCAAGGTAACTTGGCCAAGGCCCATCATATTCAGGATATGGGCCAAGCCAGTTATCTGTCCCATAAAATGTGAAATCAATAAAATCATCACCTTGACAGGTCCAACCAGTGTTACCCGCATATAAACCTAGGTTATCAAGGTAATCGATATCAGTTGAATCAGCATAATAAAAACTTTTTTTCATCCAATTTGAAATATCTGATCCATCATCACAGGGGATTGAACCGATAAAAAGCTCAGAAAATAGATCAAAACCAGCATCTCCTTCTTCACCCCAATAACTATCCTGATCTGAGTTAAAATTATTATCTAGATTACTCCAATATAGATCTGTCTCAACATTATATTCCCCATTGCTATCCATTAATCTGCGTTGAATAGCCATTGACCCATCCTGATCACCAGCTATTAAAACATAATGAATACCCCAATCTTGATATGCATCACGCAAGAATTCTCTAATTCTAGCGGGGGTATCATCAAATAGAGGTGTAGAATTCTGGTAGTCAGGATGAGTCGTGATATCTTCAACCGAAACAATCGTAGTATCTAATCCGCTGTCCTGTTTTCTTTGTATAAAATCAGTCCAATTATATGCAGCTGTAAAATCAACTAGTGCCTCTCTTGTTATTATTACATAATCATAACCTTCTCCATTGTTATCTGATGAGTCACAGATTCCACCTGTGTAAAAATTAGTGTCAAACGAACCAGTGTTATATGTTTGAGTTGTATCTGGGTTTATAACAAGGCTTTTTACATAGTTTTCATCAAAAATATTATTCCTATAAAAATTATTTATTTCATTTGTTTCTTTTAGCCCTATTTCAATTGTCATCTGAGGGTAGTAATATAGTCTTCCATCTCGTGGTGCATATTTTGTTGGGTTTATATTTAATGATAAAATCGGGTAGCCTTTACAATAATTAACTCCGATATTTTCATAGTTTTGTTCTGGTATTGGATTTGGGTTCAAATAAGCCTCTTGGTTATAATTTAGTTCCCTTGGTATATCGCCTATTATCAATGATTTTTGAAAAGGCTGGATTGGCTGTCTTCTAAGATCAATTCCTTTTGATTTTAAATCAACTTCTTTTAGTTCACCATTTATTCTAATATTTTCTATATCTTTTCCTGCTGGTAGTAATACTTTAATTGATTTAGCTAGTTGTATTGGATTACCTAAGTCAATGCCATATGATATGGT